>OGFY01002348.1_pt1 | contig 11244 bp, 11 predicted proteins | sample 1570951 | NCBI WGS metagenome assembly OGFY01 (sample SAMEA2581942, study PRJEB24529) | metagenome | biome: Human gut stool | place: China | collected 2011
ATAACTATCAATAAAATCTTATGTCAGTTTTTTGAGTTTACACAAAACTTGAAACAGTCTCGTTTCTGTGGTGGTTAAGCCGTTGTATATTTAATAACAAAAATAAGCTGGTATGTCAAGAACACCCAGAAAATCTGGGTGTATGTTTACTCTTGACGATTCGGCTTTTATTGCTATATTGACATTCGCTCAGAATACATAATCTCGAGTTCGCCACGAACTTTGCCCCAGTTGCGGATTGGCATTGTCCACTTTTTGGCTATCTCAAAAGTTCCTAGGTATAGTGCTTTCATTAGCGCCTGGGAACTCGGAAATACGCTTCTCTGCTTGTTTAGTCTGCGATAGCATGAATTCAGCGATTCAATGGCATTTGTGGTATAAAAAGCAGTACGGACCTCTTTGGAAAATTTGAAAATCGGTGAAATTGCATCCCAGTTATCATGCCAACGGTTCATGGCACTCGGATATTGTCCCGACCATTTTTCTGTAACGGTTTTTAACTGCCTTCTGGCAGTTTCTTCATCGGCAGCTGTATAGATTGTTTTTAAATCTTTAGCAAAAGCCTTCATATCCTTGTTTGCAACGTATTTGAGTGTATTTCTTACCATATGCACTATGCAACGCTGCTGCTCTGTTTTTGGAAATGCTGTAGAGATTGCATCTTTGATTCCCGTTAATCCATCAGAGCAGAGAATGAGAATGTCCTGGACTCCACGATTTTTCAGACTGTTCAATACGGACAACTCTCTAAGCTCTACATCAAACTTATACAGACTGACTATTTCTTAAAAACTTGTTCCTGCTTTATATTTCTTTGTATTCGATATTCTAAAAAGATGTTTATATCCTCCCCTAAGAGGGAAATATCCTATTTGGCGTAACATCTCTTCCGCATATTCTCTGTCTTTTATTCCCTTTTCACCACTGATCCAGGAAACCTGGTCACTAAAAGAAGAGAATCTTTTCGGTGTCTGCATATCATTTCTCCTTAAAACAAAAAGGGAGAGACCCGTAGGCTCTCCCCCGCCTGTAGCCTTCGCAAGTTTCTACAGAACGATCACTGAGCTTAGAAAAATCCTGCTTTTTCTTTGCCGTAGCTTTCCTGACAGCCCAGTCGAAATCTTCCCTGGTAACAAAATCCGGCAATCGAATAACAGAGATCCACTTAAAATCTTCCTTACGAGCATAATCAATTCCGGATACTCCATCCTGCCACCAGAATCCCTCTAATGGTGGCACCACATAATCGAAATATCCGTCAATCTGATGGTCTTCCTTTTTACTCATTTTTATCGTAAATGCAATTCCGTACAGAATACGACAACTATCCATATCCAGTCTCACATTGACATGATGCTTCGTTTGGACAATAAACATACCGTCTCCACATGCGGTAAAAGTTTCTTCTTATACTAAATAGCGAAACCGTCACCTTTTGCGAAAAGGTTCATACCCCACTTAGGGGGATAGATTTTACCCCACGCACTATTGATAGTATTGCTTTATTTCTGCTAACATCTTTTCCGCATCTTCACATTGATCATAATAATCAACGTCATATCTTTGCCCTGTACGCAAGTGATGTAACCAACCATCAAGCATAGCCAGATAGATTTCACTTACATCATCCAAATTCGCGTATTGCCCAACATAATTATTTCGAGCAGCATAACTCTCTTGAGACACTGGATATCGATAACATTCATAATGTAAATCACTATCTATTAACTGGGCATACCCTTCTTCATCAATAACCAATCGGTTATTCCTAAAGTCATTTCCTGCTCTTAATACTTCTTTAATTTCTTCTTCAGTAAATATATGTGATGGAGGTTTTATCCGAAACAGTTTTATTGTAAAATAAATACCCATTTCCTGCCATACTATCCCTGATTCACTGCATAATTTTTTAATATAATCTTTCATTTCAACAATAGCCTTAACTGCTCCGTTAAAATCTGTAAATAAATATTTCCCATCCTTGCTTACCGGATATGGTATAACATCTTCTTCACAAATATATCCTGTCTCCGCCACATATTTTCTTGCACCAAAAGTTCTACCATTTATATGAAACATAATAGCAAATTCCAACTTACCATCATTTTTATTATTGTTTTCATCACAAATATCTTTTAAGCACCACTTATCCCAATTTTCTTCAATAAATTTGTCAAACTTGCAACTTTCCTCTATTCTCCTATGGGTTTCTACATCCTCTTTTTCTTCTTTAATACTATATGGATTCTTCTGGTAAATGCTTAAAAATTTAGTGAAATCTTTCATCATATAATATGATTGTCTCATAGTTCCAATATAATGTCGAAATTCCATACTGCTCATTTTATTATGCCTTGCATCATAAGTTCCAGAGATGTGATTATATACAGATTGTTTTGAAAAGATAACAAACGAGCCATTCAAAAATCTGTCGACTTGTCTGTGCCCTTTAGGAAACTCTGTTCCATCATCATATCTTCCATAACTTGCCAGATTGCTCTCTATATAATGTCCCGGAAAATCTTCTATCAATGCCTCACGACAATCCTCATATATCGCATTAAAAATAGGTTCTATTGGTTCTAATTGTAATCTAAAATAACTCCATCTATAATCTCTTTTCCCATAATTTTCTAATTCCAGCCTATGTGGTTTAAATATGTAATTACAACCTCCAGCTACCAAACAGATACATCCTTCTTCGTTTGCGTATTTTGCCGATTCTACATCCTGTCCCCCTCCAGTTGGCAAAAACATATGATTTAGTCCAGGCATACTTCCTATATCATTTAAAATTTTTATAATAGAATCTATATCTCTCCACTCAGCATGTAATGGTACCGTTTTAGGAAACAGCCTATTCTGTAAATATTTCCACTCACTATAATTTCTCTTTTGAAAATCGCTTACTACCTCTAACCATTTTTCAAGTGTTGTCACAAAAGTTTCCATACTAGGTCTCAATGACGGATCGTACTCTGTTGCCTGCTTTAATAGTGCTTCCAATTCCACTAAATGTTCTTTTTTATACCTCTTATCATTACGCAGTCCAATTATCGCATCATCTTCTTCATATCTACCTTCAAATCCATGATCTACTCCAGTCAATACAATCCATAATGTTTTTGCAAGAGAATACACATCTGCCTTTTTACCATCAGCATTTTTTGCATTATATCTCATTTCTGGAGCCATTGTAGCCTTTGGACCAACAGCTTCTTGAAGCGACGTCAAATCTCTCTTTTCAGGATAGTCAACTAAGCCAAAATCTCCAAGACAATACTTACCATTGTAAAAGTATATATTTTTCGGCTTTATATCTCGATGAACAATATCTTTTTTATGTAACGCTTCCAAAGTTCTTGCCAGTTCCAAAACACAATTCACTTTATCTTCAAGACTTTTTACTTCCTTTAATTTATCTTCAAGGGGTATAGCAATTGGCATTGCGTACCAATATTTTTTTGTTTTTTCATCAGGTAATCCGTAAGAAAAAATAGGAATAACCCCTTTAATTTCGTCTTGAATCCCAACTACCATCTCCGTCTCAATCTTAAAACGTATTCTCTTTTTTCTATTCCTTTTTACCGCCTTTTTTCCGTTACCGCTTTCTTCTCGAAGAATTTTGATGGCGACCTCTTCACCTCTCGCATTCTCTGCAACAAAAACGTTGGCATTTCCACCACCGTCCATCCTTCTTATTATTTTATATTCGCCCATATACTCTGCCATATCTAAACTCAACTCTCCTGTCTGCAACTTTGCTTTGATATTTTTACCTTCAATTCTTCCGCTTTCCAAGTGTTCTTTTTCCTTTAAATGGGTAGTGCCAATTAGAAATGTCTAATTGGCACCATGACTATATATTAACCCTATTCGTTTAACAGCTTTGAATTCAAAACCTCATTTACTTTCGGATTAAACAATTTGTCAAAAAGAATTTGATTCCTCTGTTTAGCATCTCTTACTAATTTATCATAAGATATTACTTCAATATAAGCGCCTCTTGTCTGATTATATCCAAAATAACCATCTCCATCCGGCGTCAACATAAGACTAGCATTTATTGCATCCTCTCTCATTGAATCTGTTAAATCCGCAATCACATAACAGTAAAATGCCGTATTACTGACATTTACAAATGGTCTACCATTTGGACGTTTTGCTTTTCCCTCTTTTATGTTTTTAACATACCCAAGCACTTGATTAATTGGATTTTTATCATCATCTTTTAAATCATTTCTATTCGGCTTTTTAAATTCAACAATAGATATTGAATTAAAAAAATCCTGATTATCAGAAAATGAAAATGCTTGATCAAAAATAGCAATGTCCATACGCTTTTCTACCGACGTATCCAATACTGGCAATGACTTCATCAACTTATCAGATGCCAAAAAGGTATGATATGCTAACCTATCATCTATAATCCAGAGATTCATCTCCTCAAACTCAATTTCATCAGACGTATACCGCATTGGGCAAATAATAGAATGCAAAGTTTCTTCTGAGCAATATCGGTTATCCTCTTGAATTTCTATTGCCTTTTCCAATAAATCCAATATTGCTTTTCGTCTAATAACATATTCTGATAAACTTGATTTACTAATTTCAGTAATTGAACTGCAATATTCATTGAATATTTTACTGAAATTTTCTCTATCAAATTTACTGTCTTTTACCTTCTTTTCTATCTCTCTGCCTTGAGAATGAATTTCAGTCTCCCATTTTTGTGTGGCAGAATGTAATTCTAATTCCAATTTTTCTTTACTTAAATTAGCCGGAATCTGATCATACAATTCTGGTTTTCTATTTAACAGATAACGATATTGAGGCTTTTCTTTCTGAACGTATGAATCAATAAAATCTCTTTTTGCATCCTTTATCTTTTTTAAATCATCAATTAAATAAGCCAAAATATACTCTTTTGCAATTTCAATGAGTTCTCTTTCTGATACACTCGCAAAAAGTGTATCCTCTTCTTCAAAATCAAAAGCCGTTCTGTTAAGGTTAACGTTTCTATCCAAATAGTCTCCAGTTAGATATCCTAAGTAATAAAACGCTTCCCCCTCATCCGTTACGATTCTTTTTTGCAAATCTGTAATATATTGACTTAAGTCATAGGATTTAACTTCTCGTTTACTAGCACAAAAATGTAGTTCGTGCTTCACAACACCTTCTGCCATTCTGATATGATACAACGAAAATTTGTTCCCATCTTTTTCAAATTCATCCCGGTGTAACGAATCCTTTATTGTATTGTCAAAATATTTGTTCAAATCATAAGTCTCTCCCAAACTATCCCTCAATACGATATGTGGACAATTATCCCCCAAAAAGTATGGTAAACAATGCTCTATAACTTTTTTTGCTAAAGCCTCCAACGACAATGGTGCCTTTTTCCTATATTTCAATATGAAATTAGAAAGCGTAACAACAGTCTTATATTCTGAGATACTACTCCCTTCTACATTTTCTTCCGGCTCAACCCCATTATCTGCTGAAAACTCAAATTTTCTTTTTAGCCATCTATTTTTTTCGCAATATACGCTTTCAATATTAACCTTAGTAAATGCTTTCAGCCATAAAAAGCGACCTATTCCCTTACACCCCTTTGAAACTTTCAAATTGGAATAAGCCTCCAAAAAAGAGTTATAATTAATAGAATTAAAACCTTCTCCGTTATCAATTACCTGAAATTCATAAAATGGATTTAACTCTTCATTGCCATCCATATTCACTTGCCTATCTTCTAAGCGATTAGCTAAAATTGTTATCTGGCCATTTTGAGAATTTGTTGACTCTTCAATCGATTGAATAGAGTTTACAATGGTTTCAAAAAGAGGCCATAAAGCCTTGTATTCAGGCAACTTCACTTCATTTAATTGACCTTTTAAGTTAAATCTAAAATTATTCAAAATCTGACCTCCTGCATAAAGTGTATTTTCATATAATATTACCATAAACTTCTGTATTCTACCAGTTAAAAGAACACATCGTTCATTCACAAAGCTTTATTTTTATAACATGTTTCACTAAAATCATGTATAAAAAGCAGGTGACATACTGTTGTGGTCAAGCTTTTTTGTAACACTACGACCTAATTTCTGCCACAGGGTTTACGTAACCCCGTAGCGTGCCTCATAAGGCGTTTTGTAATTATTATAAGAATGCGGACGGACATGGTTATATTGTAAATACGCAAATTCTTCGACCGCTGTGTAGAGTTCGTATTCTGTGTGATAATAATGCTGATATATAAGATCATTTTTCAATGTGTTGAAATATCTTTCCATAGGAGCATTATCATATGGATATCCAGCCTTGCTCATGCTTTGAGTGATGCCGAGCTTTTCACAGAATTCTGTGAACTCTTTGGATGTGTACTGACTTCCCTGATCTGAATGTAACAGAAGTTTACTTAAATCTATTCCCGGCTGCGAATGAATTGCTTTTTCAAGCGTTCTTTTCGCCAAATCAGCGGTTATATTTTTATCCGTTATGCTTGAAATAACGCTTCGGTCGTGTAGGTCAATAATAGTACAATTATAACGTTTGCTACCATCTGTCAAAAATAGATATGTAAAATCAGTACACCATTTTAGATTTATTGCATTTGCATGAAAATCCTGATTCAGCTTGTTTTCGTAAACCCTGTGAGCAATACCATGTTCATATGCTGGTTTCTTTTTTCTGGATATTGAGAACAGCTGCATTTCAGTATTCATATATTTGTGAACCGTTAAACTACTGATATCGTATCCTTTACGGATAAGATATGCATGTACGGTTCTGTACCCATCCACTCCGCCATGAGAGTGATAGATTTCTCGAATAGAGTTTTTGATCTCATCTTTTTGACGATGATAATCAGCCTTTCGATTTTTAAGATAATTGTAATAAGCATTTGGACATATATTAAACTTTCTGAGGAGCCATCTAAGTCCAAATTTATTGTTGAATTTCTGAATGAATCGATAAGCCTCTAATCGATTTTCTTCGCAAAGAATGCCGCCGCTTTTTTTAAGAAATCGTTTTCCTTTTGGAGTTCTGCAAGCTGTCTTTTCAATTTAAGGTTCTCCTTCATGAAATCATAATCGGCTTGGGCTTCTTCTTTTTTCTGGCATTCTTCACGAAATTGTTTTGTCCAGTTGGATATACTTGCTTTTGATACTCCATATTCAGCTGCAAGTCCTTTCAGGGAGCGTCCCTCCTCAAGATGAAGGCGAACAATCTTCTTGAATTCTGGTTCATAATGTTGATTCATCTGTAACATACCTCGTTTCCTCCTAAGATTATATCTTATTAGGTCGGTGTGTTACAACTATAGTTTATCACAACATACTGTGTTTAATAAGGATCATATTTAGCCATTGATCGTCACCGCGTCCTTCTCTAACATCCCCAGAAATATATGTCTCTTTTATTTCCAGTTCAGGAATATCATTAGTTAATGCCTCGATTGAATCCTCATTCATATCAGTAAACATTCTACCGTTTCTTTCACCTTCAAAATCGCCATACTTAAAGGATGCATACAGAATTCCATTATCGCGTAGTGCTTTTGCAATTTTAATGAATACTGATTTTAACTCACCTGCTGGAACATGCAGTAATGATGCGCAAGCCCACACACCATCAAATTCGTTACTATATTCAATATCTTGAAAATAGATGTTTTTTACCTCAATTCCAGCCAGTTCACTTGCACGTTTGCATAACTCTTCCGAGCCATCAATCGCTTCTACATGATATCCCTGCTCTATGAAATACTTTGTATCTCTTCCAGAACCACAACCGAAGTCGAGTACACGTGCACCGTCAAACATATATTTTTCAAACATATTATACTGTGAGCTCATATCTGCATTTACCGTATTCTCAAAAAAAGCTTCTGCATTTTCATTATAGTAATCTAATGTTTCACTCATTGTTTCATCACCATCGCAATCATACTTCTGTAGAACGGATCCTTTTCAGGAATAAAGTCTTGTGTACCGCCCCACACATTTTTCTCAGTAACAGCATTTAATATTTCATCATATATTCTAAACGTCTCACGTTGACGCTTAGCTGGCGTATCGCCTAATGCAGCCTTTATGCCCTGGCTTAGTGGGTGATTGCTTTTTATCAATCTCTCATTCCTATCCACCAATTTCTTTATGTAATAGCGGCTAGGTAAGAAATCACTTGTTTGCTCGTTGCAATTACCATGCGAAAGAACTAAATTCCAAGGCTCATCATGATATAAGAAAGCTCTTGGAATAACATGATCCACATGAATACAATCTTCGTCAAGCATTTCTCCACAATAAAAACAGCGGCCTTCTTGATATCCATTTAGCATGTCCTTCATATATGTAATATCAGTTCTCTCATAACCTTTAAGCAGGTAGAATTTCTTAATGTCATTTATAAGCTGTGCATTTTCACGCTTCATAGCAAATGCAGATTCTAATAAAGACCACCTTGCATCGAGCTCCTGCTTTAGATTCTCTTTCTCAGTGCCTTCAAAAACCTTAAATACCGAATCAGTAAGTATTATTCCAGAATCTGTGATTTCATAAAATTTGTGTCCTATGTCTACCCTATCTAATGTGTCAGTTCCACAACTTCCGACTTTTAGCTGAGAACATTTCAGCCTTTTTCTGCAGATTAGTATATCAGAAAAAGGCTTTATTCTCAATCAGAAACGATCGGAGTCTTGCTAAACAAGCAAATCATCTCAGTATGCAATACCATACAAATCTGCTGACTGAAGTATTTCTGATATCAATATTATTTTGATTTTTTGCATCAAATAAATACATATTACAAAATATCCGCATAATATTTACCAGCAACTACAGAGAACATCACTTCATTGGGGAATATTTTCTCTCCCACATTAGCCATTCCAACTAATGTCATAACCCACTCCTTATATTCACTCGGCAATCTATAACACATAGGTCGTTCATGCACCAAAATGGTTACTAGCGGCACTCCGCTTTTTTCAAATCCTACCGATAAAACATTAAATATGTTCTGACCTTCATGCAAAGGGAGCATCGATTGCAGTTCAATATTATAATTAACTTTCGCACCTCTTTTATTGTAAAAATGGTCGGAACCATCATCCACTATCGGTTCAATAGGTAATTTATTCTGTATAATATTATATCGTTTTTGCAATTTCTCACAAACAAAGCAGTTATAATACTCTGGCTGCATTTCCAAATCATTTCGAATTTCCTCAACACTTTCAAAATGATTCATAAACTGAAGCAATGAAACAAATGCAACTAAATCATCAAAATATAATCCAACATAGAATTTATACCAATAATTATTATTATTACAAATTACCTGATAAAGCTTTTTATATAGATTTAGCTGCCTCTGGTTCAATGCAAACCATCCCGAATCCAAAAGTGTCTTCTTTATTTCTCCATCCTTATAATCACCGACTAATGAGATCTTCAATGACTGCATCATTCTTGAAAGCAATCCAGCCAGCATATCAGCCATGCGTATACCGACACACTCTTTAGAATCCTCTTCCGTGACATTATTCAATCCTATATATCTTGCAGAAGCAAAAGTATGAGATTCATCTCCTTCACGATCTAAAGTCAAATTATAATCGCTGACATTCATCTCATCAAGAAGCTTTTTAAAACCATCAAATGACATAAAATATGTCCAATCCAAAGATTTAGGAACTTGAGTATCATCCAAAAGCATAAGTATTTCTTCAAATGCTTGATTTTCATGTTCTTTCAATAACATATTAGATTTGTTTTTCTCAATTTGCTTCTCAAGAAAACCTCTTAATTCTTTAACGAATACCTGTGGTTCTTTGTAAATGGCTTCAATAACATTTTGAGGTCTGTACACATTAATTGCCTTAATAATCGAATATTTCATAAGATCAACATCCACAAACAGACTATTATAATAGTTTGCAAATATCTGCTGAATCACATACTCAATCTTACTTGCCACTGCGAAATAAATAATCATATTTTCATCAATTAAAGAAATCAATTCATCGTAAAAGTCTATTTTGTGCTTATTAAGAGAGGCAAATCCTAATTTGAAATCCTTTAAACTCATTGTTTGACTTTTGAGTTCACCATCTACTTTTCGATAATTATATTTGGACTCAAATGCAAGATACCTATCCAAAATACTTTTCTCTTCATCCGACGACCAACCAACTATTACAGATATAAAATTGTCATAGTAATTATTAGCAGTTATAGTTTGATAATTTATTTTTCTGCTATGCTCGGTCTCATCATAATAAAATAAATACTGCATATTTTACCTCCAAATGCTCACATTATATCTAACATATCCTTTATTTTACTTAAAATTCTTTTCTGTTCTGCCAGAAGAAACAACTAATTAACTGATCGAAATCTGCTGTCAGACTGAAAATAAATATTTCACACTTTTAAAATGCGGTTAGTGGAATTTAGTCTAGCACACCGAATTCCAGTATCCTGTTTTTCATGCTATAAAATCAACAAAATTTCAATAAGTTGACTTAATTATAACAGAAGGCGAGAGATTTTGTTAAAAATCTCCCGCAAAATCAAGCAAATTTAAAATCCGGTAGAATTTACTGGGCATGCGTACGAAAAGTTGGACTGTGTAATGCCTGATATGTTATGAGATACACACAAGAACAAATATCGACAGCACTTGTATTGTTTAAAGCCACAGGATCACCTGATAAAGTAATCCAGGCCTTAGGTTATCTATCTTCACCGATGCGTTATCATTGGCGTAAAAAGTATCCTAAATATTACGCTGTTCCAAATCAAAAGCATTGGAGACGGGTTCCACCCGAATTGAAACATGACGTGATTAAACGTTGCCCTATTAAAGGCAAACCTATAAAATTAGTGGCAGAAAAATCGGATACACACCTTTCTCCTACGAAGCTCCGCCTGAACCTGCTCATACTGTTCAGCTGTAACAATACCCTCTTAGTGTTCTTCCACATAATACTGAGGCACTTCCCCATTATTCGTTACACGCTTGTGTGTAACGAAATCCTTTGTAAAACATTTTTGCAGCAATGCATCCCCTTTGTACTTCTCATTCTTGAGGATACTCAAAACGGAATTCGTATACCATATGTCCTTTCCAGCAGGGGGCTTTACCCCCTTTTCTGTCAATTCTTTTGCGATTTGATATGGTCCTATGTCAAGATTTAGTACAAGTTAAAATGAGTTTTTCTCATTCTAACCT
>OGFY01002356.1_pt1 | contig 11223 bp, 4 predicted proteins | sample 1570951 | NCBI WGS metagenome assembly OGFY01 (sample SAMEA2581942, study PRJEB24529) | metagenome | biome: Human gut stool | place: China | collected 2011
CCAGTCCTGCTTTCAAGCCTTCTACACGATCATTTACAGCACCCCAGTCAGACATTACATATCCTTTAAATCCCCACTCATCGCGAAGTACTTTCGTTAAAAGCCATGGATTTTCGGATGCATAAGTTCCGTTGATTTTGTTATAGGAACACATCACGGTATATGGCTGTGATTTCTTTACAGCAGTCTCAAAAGCTGGCAAATAAATCTCACGCATTGTTCTTTCGTCTACTTCCGATGACGCACTCATACGATTAAATTCCTGATTATTTGCCGCAAAATGTTTGATAGATGTTCCAACATGTCTAGACTGTACACCTTTGATAAATGCTGCCGCGGATTCTCCTGCAAGATATGGATCTTCGGAATAATATTCAAAGTTTCTTCCGCAAAGTGGCGAGCGCTTGATATTTACCGCTGGTCCTAATACAACTGACAAATCTGTTGCCTGCGCTTCATCTCCAACTGTCTCTCCTAAAGTTTCCAGCAAGTCTCTATCGAAAGAACATGCACTCAAAACAGCTGGTGGAAAGCAGACTGCCTTGATACTGTCATTGATTCCAAGATGATCTTCCTTGTCATCCTGCTTACGCAGTCCGTGAGGTCCATCACTTACCATAACGCTCGGAATTCCGAGTCTCTCCACACCTTTCAGATGCCAGAAGTCAAGTCCGGAACACATCCCCGCCTTTTCTTCCAGTGTCATCTGACTAATCAGTTCTTTCAAATTTCTTTCCATTTTGTTACTCCTTTTTTCTTTATGCTGGAAAGGAAACAGAATCTTACCTGTTCTCTTTCCGTTACCCACATGTCTGCTGTTTCTGCATGTCTGTGGGAGTTACACATTACTTATAATTCAACTGTAAGATTGGATATCTCTTCAATTGCTGTCTCAAGTGCAGCCGGATCAAATGGGAGAAATCCTATATGTGACAGTTCTTCTAATGAATTAGATCCCATCTCCGGATTCCCGGATGCTGCGATTCCTGCAAGTGCCGGTGTATATTTTCCAAGAATTTCCATTGCCTGTCCGTTTTTTGCAATTCTTGCAAAGATTATCGAAAAAAAATTTTTACAATGCCTTAAAAAAATAATTTTGAAAAGGAATTTTCTTCTTTACGGCATTTTATTTGACTTTTCTCAAAATATCGGCTATACTGAAATAGCCAAACAAACTTCACAAAAAATTACAGCGAAAAAAATTATTCGCTCTTATTTTCGTTAGTTTAAATTCAGTAAAAGCGCGGATTGACTAACGGAAAGTGAGAAATATTTTTCACGCTGTGAAGGTTTGTTTGGCGACAATCGAGGTTCGCGTTTTTCGGTGCGTTGACTTCGGTTGGCGCACTTTTTTATTTTACGGAGGAACTTTTATGACGCCCAAACAAACACCGGCAAAACACCCGCTACCGGAACAAAAGAAAATACGTATATGGCGGATTGTATTGTTATCTCTTTTTCTGCTTACGTTACTTTGGCTTTTTATTTATATTGCAATGCCTGCAAAAGTTAAAGACGGCAACATCAATACCACTTATTACTCGTCCTTAAACGAATCGTCTTGCGAAATACAGCTCGAATGTAATCGCCGCGTTGACGGCGCAACGGCAGAAATTTGCTTTTACGCAACAGAAAATTTAACTTACCCGATTTGCACGAAAACAGTGGAAATGTTCGGTATCGGCGATACGTTAACGGCTTACGTACACAATATCCCCGACAAAGTCAAATCTTTCCAAATTAAAAGCATAACCATTCAAGACAACATAAGCCGCCTATTGATTTTCAGCTGTGCTTGCCTACCGGCTCTCTTGTTTTTTATTTCCGCCCTGCTTTTATCGTGCAACGTATACATTTACAACGATAAAAAAATCGTGGTGTACGCGGGCTGGTATCACCACTATATCCTAATCAACGGTGAAAAGTACGACGAACACAACACGATTACGTTTTTTACCCCTATCCTGCTTTCAGCCTCTCTCGACGACGGCAGCGAAGTTAAAGCTACTATTTCGCTCACAAACAGAATCGCGCTGAAAATCAACGGAAAACTTTATCAAAAAGAATCCGAATAAGTCGCTATATTCCATACATAGCCTGTAAGATAACTCTTTTTTGCGTTATTTCAGCCACTACCCATTCTGTATTTCAAAACAGCAAAAACAAACCGCCTGCGCGCCGCCGATTTTTTCGGCAACCGCAAGCGGTTAATTTTGTAGCTATCTATATGCGACAATCAAATTCATGCCGAACAAGCCGCTATTTCACCTCGTATTCGCTCTCGCCGCCGCGAATCAGCTGCACCAGCCCTTCAACGCTGCGTTCCACCAGCGTTTCCATCGAATATGCCGTGTAAAAGCCCATATGCTGCGTTAAAATAACGTTCGGAAATTGCCGCAGGTACGCCATATCGCGGTTCTGCAGAATATCGTCCGTCTTGTTTTCGTGATAAATGCCGCGCTCGCCTTTAAAAACGTCCATGGCAAGCACGCCGATTTTCTTGCTTTCCACGCCTTCGATGATCGACGGCACGTCGAAAATATCTCCCGAAGCCGTATTCACCAGCACCACGCCCTCACGCATTTTCGCAAGCGTTTCTCTGTCCACGCGGTATCTTTCCGGATTTTTCAGCTTCGCAGGATAAATAATCACCTCGCTTTCCGCATAAAAATCGTCCAGATTGCCGCCGTCGTCCTCGCCGTGTACCAGTACGCTGCACCCGATGCCCTGCAGTATCTCCGTAAGCCGCTTCGCCGCCTCGCCTTCGCCCACAACTCCTATTTTCTTCTGCGCCAGAATTTCGCCTTTCAGCGTGTCTATCGAATAATCGTTTACCTGTTGCAACCAGATAGCGCGTTTATATTTTCTGAGCGCCACCAGCGCAAGCATCAGCGTAAATTCCGCCACGGCGTCCGGCGGAAACGTAGAACGGCACACACGGATATTGTACCGTTTCGCCGCTTCGTAATCCACAGCGGTTTCTTCGTCGCGCACGGAAAGGAATTTCACGCCGTAAGAAGCAAGCGTTTTCATGGTTTCTTCGCCGAGCACGTCGTTGCCGTACAAAGAAACGCCGTCGCAACATTCGCACAAAGCCGCGTTTTTCGGCGAAAAAATCTCTCTGCTTCGCACGCTTTCAAAAATGTACTGCCGCTGCAAAGCCGAAAGTTTTGTTACTTCGTCCTCCCATAACCCGTAAAAAGCAAGCTTCATATCGTTCACCTCGGAAATTGATTTTTTCTTTCTTCCGTATACTAAGCCCCCAGTATACTATATATTTTACCCGATTCCGCGTAAAAAAACAAGCGTTTACCCCTCTCTTCCTGTCATTTTTTGCCCGCTTTTTAAAAATTTTTCATCGCTCGCCTCAAAACGAATGTTTTTCTTGACTTATTTGCGCTTCTCTGTTATAATATCTGTGCTTTTAAAAAGGAGAAAATCATGCGAAACCTTGTTATTAACACCGATTTACGCAACTCTTGGCAAGGCATATCCGAGGACAAATTCATCGAAACGGCGGCGGAAATCGGCTGGAACGGCGTTTTCAGCGACTGGACGGACGGCAAAGACATGAAGCGCGTAAGAACGCTGACGCAAAGAAACGGGCTTTACCTGCAATCGGTACATGCGCCGTTTACAAAAATCGCGGAGATGTGGGAAGAAGGCGAGCAGGGCGAAGCCGAACTCTGCCGCCAGCAAAACTGCCTGCGCGCCTGCGCGGAAATCGGCGTGCCCGTCGTAGTGGAACATGCCGTCATCGGCTTCGATAAACACACGCCGAACGAACTCGGCGTAAAGCGCTTCGAAACGTTGGCAAACGAAGCGGAGCGGCTTGGCATAAAAATCGCCATCGAAAATACCGAAGGAGAAGAATATCTCGAACGGCTGCTTTCCTGTTTAAACGGACACCCGGCCGTGGGATTTTGCATCGATACCGGGCATGAAATGTGTTACAACGAAAGCCGCGACCTTATATCGAAATATGCGCGGCAACTCCTCTGCACGCACCTGAACGACAATATGAAAATTACAGGCGACGAAATCACCTGGCTCGACGATTCGCATATGATGCCGTTCGACGGACTTGCCGACTGGGAAAACATCGCCAAGCGCCTAAACGCCGCACGGTTTCAAGGCGACCTCACGTTCGAACTGGTGGGAAAAAACCGCCCGGAACGCCACACGCACGATATTTACGCCGCTTTGGATATGAACGCTTTTCTTGCTCTTGCCCTTGAAAAAGCAAAACAATTCCGCGCTATGCTATAGAGAAAATTTATAAAAATGCCTTAACGTTTTCAGGCGCCGCCCGTATTCCTCACGGAATACGGGATTCTTTTTACAAAAAATCATCGTGTTCCGAAACCGGAACACGATGAAATCGTTTTATTGTAAAGCCGCAATTATTCCGCGTTTTCTTCGCTTTCCGTCGGCTGCGTAGCCGCATAAGAACCTACGTACTGCGGAGAAAGCTGCTTGTAATCTTTCATGCCCGTACCGGCAGGAATCAGCTTGCCGATGATCACGTTTTCTTTCAAGCCCACAAGGTAATCGCGCTTGGTGCGGATAGCCGCTTCGGTAAGCACTCTCGAAGTTTCCTGGAAAGAAGCCGCCGAAAGGAAGCTGTCCGTCGCAAGAGAAGCCTTCGTAATGCCCTGCAAAACGCGTTTTGCAAGCGCCGGGCGCTTGCCCGCCTGAATCGCTTTCTGACTTTCTTCCTGGAAGGCGTTCAGATCCACCAGTTCGCCGGGCAGCAGATCCGTATCGCCCGCATTCTCCACGCAAACGCGCTTCAACATCTGCCGTACGATGATTTCAATGTGTTTATCGTTGATATCAACGCCCTGAGAACGGTAAACCGACTGTACCTGTTCGAGAATATAATCCTGCACGCCGGAAACACCCTTGATACGAAGAATATCCTGCGGGTACACGCTGCCGAGGTTCAAAAGGTCGCCGGGTTGCACCTTGTCGCCTTCTTTCACTTTCAATTCTGCATTGAACGGAAGCACGTACTCTTTCAGTTCTTCACCCGTAGCCTCGTCCTTAATGAACACATGTTTCATATTGTCCGACATATCGATGGAAACGATACCGGAAACTTCGCTGAGGGTAGCGCAGCCCTTCGGACGGCGCACTTCGAACAATTCTTCAACACGGGGCAGACCTTGCGTAATATCGCCCGTAGCCGCGATGCCGCCCGTATGGAACGTACGCATCGTAAGCTGCGTGCCGGGTTCGCCGATAGACTGCGCCGCGATGACGCCCACGGATTCGCCCACCTGTACAGGCAGAGTGGTAGCCATGTTCTTGCCGTAGCACTTCGCGCACACGCCTACTTTTGAACGGCAGGAGAATACGCTGCGGATAGAAACTTCGCGGATGTTCGCTTTGGCAATCTTGTTGGCAAGTTCCTCCGTAATGAATTCGTTTTCCTTCACCAGCACTTCGCCGTTCTCGGGGTTCACAACGTTTTCAGAAGCGAATCTGCCCACCAGACGATCGCGCAGGCTTTCGATTTCTTCGCCCGCCGCGTCCAGAATCGCGCGCACTTTCATGCCCATCGGCTTTTTGCCGGCGCAGCAATCTTCTTCGCGAACGATAATTTCGTGCGATACGTCCACCAGACGGCGGGTCAGATAGCCGGAGTCCGCCGTTTTCAGCGCGGTATCCGTCAACCCCTTACGTCCGCCGTGCGAAGAAATGAAATATTCAAGCACGGACAAACCGTTTCTGAAGCACGATTTAACGGGAACTTCGATTTTCTTACCCTGAGGGTTCACCATCAGACCGCGCATACCGGAAAGCTGTTTGATCTGGTCGATCGAACCGCGGGCGCCGGAATCCGCCATCATCCAGATGGGGTTGAACTTATCCGTTTCGCCCTGCTGCTCAAGCAGCTTGGCTACTTTCGAAGTCGCCTCGTCCCACTGGTCGATCACGGCGTTGTAACGTTCTTCTTCGGAAAGCAGACCTCTGGAGAACTTCTTGGCAATCTTGCCCACCGCTTCTTCCGCCTGCGCAACGATTTCCTGCTTCTCTTCGGGAATCTTCATATCGAATACCGAAGTGGTAAGCGCTGCAAGCGTGGAATACTTGTAACCTCTTTCCTTAATCGCGTCCAACACGTACGAAGCCTTGGGGGCTGCGCCGGTTTTAAAGCAGGCTTCAACGATTTTGGAAAGATGCTTCTTGCCGATGGCGCGCTTGTTTCCGATAAATTCGGCGTCAAGTTCGAGGCGCAGATACGACTGCGGCGTATCGCGGTGCACGAAATCAAGGTCCTGCGGCAACCCGTCGTTATAAATCAGTCTGCCGATCGTGGTGCGGATAATACCCACCACTTCGCGGCGCCCCGTCTTTTCGTTCAGGCGCACCGTCGCGCACTTGATGGGAGCTTTTCCTTCCGCAACGTCTTTATCGAAATCGCATTCGCAGGTATAAGGCAGCGGTAAATCGTCGAATTTCCCTTCGGGAAGCTCTACGACGCGCTGCAGATACATTTCGTCCTGTTCGTGCGCGACTTTCGTCTGATATGCGATAATCGCTTCGTTTTCCGAAGAATACACGGGCGGAATATACACTTCGCCGTTTTCGTCCGGGCGCCCCTGCGAATCGTATTTTTTGCCCTCTTCGCGGCGTTTGATGGTCAGGCAGTACGCGCCGATAATCATATCCTGCGTGGGCGACATTACCGATTTACCGTCGGCAAGTTTCAGAATGTTGTTCGCGGAAAGCATCAGGAATCTTGCTTCCGCCTGCGCTTCCACGCTGAGCGGAAGGTGCACTGCCATCTGGTCGCCGTCGAAGTCGGCGTTGAAAGGTCCGCAGACAAGCGGAGAAATCTTAATGGCTCTGCCTTCGATTAAAACGGGTTCGAACGCCTGAATGGAAAGGCGGTGCAGCGTAGGCGCACGGTTTAAAAGCACGGGGTGATCTTTGATAACGTCCTCAAGAACGTTCCACACCATGTCTTTCGCCTTTTCCACGGCACGTTTCGCCGTTTTGATGTTGTGGCACTGACCGCTTTCCACAAGACGGCGCATAATAAACGGCTTGAACAGCTCTATCGCCATTTCCTTGGGCAAGCCGCACTGATAAATTTTCAGATCGGGGCCTACAACGATAACCGAACGTCCCGAATAGTCCACACGTTTACCCAGCAGGTTCTGACGGAAACGTCCCTGTTTACCGCGGAGCATGGCGGAGAGAGATTTCAGCTCTCTGTTCGAAGGTCCGGAGAATGCTTTTCCTCTTCTGCCGTTATCGATCAGCGCGTCCACAGCTTCCTGCAACATACGCTTTTCGTTTTTGACGATCATTTCCGGAGCGGAAATTTCCATCATCTTCTTGAGGCGGTTATTGCGGTTGATAACGCGGCGATACAAATCGTTCAGATCGGACGTGGCGAATCTGCCGCCGTCCAGCTGTACCATCGGACGGATATCCGGCGGTATTACGGGAAGCACGGTAAGAATCATCCATTCGGGGCGGTTGCCGCTCTTTCTGAAAGATTCCACCACTTCCAGACGCTTGATAGCCTTTACGGCTTTCTGCCCCTGAGGGTTTTCCGCGATGATCTGCCTGCAGCTTTCGGCTTCTTTATCCAGATCCACCGCCATCAGAAGTTCGCGGATAGATTCCGCGCCCATGCCTACTTTCAAACCGGTAACGGAAGATTCGCCGTATTTCTCTTCGATTTCGCGCAGCTGCTTTTCGGTGATGACCTGTTTTACGGAAAGTTCGTTCACGCTGCCCGGATCGAGCACCACGTATTCCGCGAAATAAAGCACTTTTTCCAAAGGCTTCGGGCTCATATCGAGAAGCAGACCGATTTTGGAAGGCACGCCTTTAAAATACCAGATATGCGAAACGGGAGCGGCCAGTTCGATATGCCCCATACGCTCTCTTCTCACCTTGCTGCGTGTAATTTCCACGCCGCACTTCTCGCACACGTGCCCTTTATATTTCACTCTTTTATATTTTCCGCAATGGCATTCCCAATCCTTCATCGGCCCGAAGATTTTTTCGCAGAACAAACCGTCGCGTTCGGGTTTCTGGGTGCGGTAATTGATGGTTTCCGGCTTCGTTACTTCGCCGTAAGACCATTCTCTGATTTTTTCCGGAGACGCAATACTTATCTGAATGGAATTGAAATCGTTTAATTCGTACATTTTCTAATCTCCTTAATTACTCCTCGTCGTCCGAACCGTCGTCTTCGACTTCTTCAAATAAAGAACCGAAATTGAAGTCCTCGTCGTCATCCGAGAAATCTTCGTCGTCCGTAAGGTCGTCGCCCTTATCGTCCGTCTTATCGTCGGTTTCTTCCTCTTCGTCCTCAAACAGCGATACGTCGCCGTCCTCGTCCTCGTTTTCGTCGTCCGCTTCGGAGAAATCGATATCTTCGAGCTCCGCTTCCTTTTCGAGTTCCTTGCGCTTCTCGTCCTCGTCGCGCGCGTCCTCCTCGTCGTCGAATTCGCGGATAATCAGCTCGTCGCCCGTCTCCGTCAGCACTTTTACGTCCAACGCGAGCGACTGCAGTTCTTTCAGAAGCACTTTAAACGCTTCGGGTATTCCCGGTTCGGAAATATTTTCGCCCTTCACGATGGATTCGTACGTCTTTACACGCCCTACGATATCGTCCGATTTTACGGTAAGAATTTCCTGCAGAATGTGCGCCGCGCCGTAAGCTTCCAGCGCCCAGACTTCCATTTCGCCGAAACGCTGTCCGCCGAACTGGGCTTTACCGCCGAGCGGCTGCTGCGTAACCATGGAATAAGGACCGATAGAACGCGCGTGAATCTTATCGTCTACAAGGTGAATCAGCTTAATCATATACTGAACGCCGATCGTAACGCGGTTTTCGAAAGGTTCGCCCGTTCTGCCGTCGAACACCTGGAACTTGCCGTCCACTTTGCCGTCGGGGTTCAGCAGGTTGTTTTCGCGGAACATCGTTTCGATGTCCTTTTCCGTCGCGCCGTCGAATACGGGCGTGGCGATCTTCCAGCCCAGCTGCTTGCACACATAGCCGAGGTGCACTTCCAGCACCTGACCGATATTCATACGCGAAGGAACGCCCAACGGGTTCAGAAGAATCTGCAACGGCGTACCGTCGGCAAGGAAAGGCATATCCGCCTGCGAAAGCACGCGGGAAATAACGCCCTTGTTTCCGTGGCGGCCGGCCATCTTGTCGCCCACCTGAATTTTACGCTTCTGCGCGATGTATACGCGCACAAGTTTGGAAACGCCGGGTTCCAGTTCGTCTTTGTTTTCTCTCGTGAACACTTTCACGTCCACTACCACGCCGCCTTCGCCGTGCGGCACGCGGAGCGAAGTATCGCGTACTTCGCGCGATTTCTCGCCGAAGATCGCGCGGAGAAGTCTTTCTTCGGGCGTAAGTTCCGTTTCGCCCTTCGGAGAAACTTTACCCACCAGAATATCGCCGCTCTGCACTTCCGCGCCGATGCGCACGATGCCGTCCTCGTCCAGATCTTTCAGCGCGTCGTCGCCCACGTTGGGAATATCGCGCGTGATTTCTTCGGGACCGAGCTTCGTATCTCTCGCTTCGGTTTCGTGCTCTTCGATATGGATGGAAGTAAACACGTCGTCCTGCACCAGTTTTTCGGAAAGCAGAATGGCGTCCTCGTAGTTGTAGCCTTCCCATTCCATGTAGCCGATGAGAATATTTTTACCGAGGGCAAGTTCGCCGTTGTTCGTGGAGGGACCGTCGGCAATGATTTCGCCTTTCGCCACTCTGTCGCCCGTAGAAACGATCGGGCGCTGATTCAGGCAGGTGCCCTGGTTGGAACGTTCGAATTTCTTCAGAGGATATTCGTCAATCGTGCCGTTATCCTCGCGCACCTTAATCAGGTTGGATGCGCAACCCACTACCACGCCGGCTTCTTTCGCGCGCACCATAACGCCGGAATCGCGCGCAATCGCGGCTTCGATGCCGGTTGCCACAATGGAAGATTCCGTCTTTAAAAGAGGCACTGCCTGACGCTGCATGTTCGAACCCATGAGGGCACGGTTGGTATCGTCGTTTTCAAGGAAAGGAATCAACGCGGTAGCCACGGAAACAAGCTGCTTGGGCGAAACGTCCATGTAGTCCATTTTCTCGCGCGGCATTTCGGTGATTAAATCCTGATGGCGGCACGCAACGCGTTCGTGTACGAATCTGCCGTTTTCGTCCAGCGGTTCGTTCGCCTGCGCCACGATGTATCTGTCCTCTTCGTCCGCCGTCAGATAATCCACGTGATCGGTTACGATGCCCGTATCTTTATCCACTCTTCTGTACGGGCTCATAATAAAGCCGTATTCGTTTACTTTCGCAAACGTGGCAAGCGAGGAAATCAGACCGATGTTCTGACCTTCGGGCGTTTCGATCGGGCACATACGCCCGTAATGCGTGTGGTGAATATCGCGCACTTCGAAGGTTGCGCGATCGCGGTTCAAGCCGCCGGGACCGAGCGCGGAAAGTTTACGCTTGTGCGTCAGTTCCGCAATCGGGTTCGTCTGATCCATAAACTGGGAAAGCTGCGAAGAACCGAAAAATTCGCGGATCACCGCCGATACGGGGCGGATATTGATGAGTCCGGAAGCCGTAACCTCCATCGGGTCCTGCGTAGCCATTCTTTCCTTGATCAGTCTTTCAAGGCGGGAAATACCCACGTGCAGCTGATTCTGAAGCAGTTCGCCTACGGAACGCACGCGGCGGTTGCCGAGGTGGTCAATGTCGTCCGTCGTGCCGATGCCGTAGGGCAGACCCAGCAGATAGCTGATGGAGGCCACCATGTCGTCATCGGTGATGTGCTTGGGCACAAGGTGCTGCACGTTGTCCGCAATCACCTGCTTGAGCTGCTCTTCTTCCACATCCTCGCCCAAGCCGTCGATAATCGCCTTCAAAGTGGGCAGGTGCACCATTTCGAGGATGCCGACTTCCTTGGGGTCAAAGGGCAGATACTCCGCCGCATCCACGAAGTTGTTGCCGATGACGATGCGCTTTTCGCCTTCACAGTCCACCACAACGCGGTTGACGCCGGCGTTCTGCACACGGCGCGCGGTTTCAAGGTCAATCACCTGACCCGCGCGGAACATCACTTCGCCCGTACGGGGGTCAATAATGTCCTCAGCGATGATATGCTTGTGGATGCGGGTGGCAATGGCCCCGGCAGCGGAGAAGCCGGTGGCATACTGGAACACATAGTAATTATAGAAGAAATG
>OGFY01002367.1_pt1 | contig 11187 bp, 7 predicted proteins | sample 1570951 | NCBI WGS metagenome assembly OGFY01 (sample SAMEA2581942, study PRJEB24529) | metagenome | biome: Human gut stool | place: China | collected 2011
TTACGTGTGTCGGGAACTTGTTTTGCCAATACAACAATTTTCAAACTCATGTTATTAATTTTAGTATTAGTATTTCTACAAGTTAGCAGCCAGTAGTCAGTAGTAAGGTTCTTGCTATTCACTATCCGGTTAACTATCAGCCTGCAAATTTAAGCAAACGCTTGGTTCTGACAAGAAATCTATCTGAAAAATGCACAAGTTTAAGGATTCTGAGCAACTTGTCGGGGTCTTACGATCATGAATACAGGGTTATCGTCAGCTTTCAGATCTTTTAATTCGGGAATGTTTTATTGATAAAATCTTCGTTGCCGGAGTAGGTCAGTAGCGTTCTTGCCCGCCGGTACGATCTTTCTTATAAGGTATCTATTGAGAAAAGAGGGAAAGAGTAGAATATTGGAGGTATGCCTCAGATTTATGAAAACTTCCGGCATACCTCCGGAATAATGTTGTTATTGGATTCCTATTTCTGCAAATCCCATAGTTTCTCCTTCAGTTACCATTTTGGTCGGTTTCAGAGAGAGGTATCGTGCTTTCACCGGAGTGAAGTAGACGGACTGTAGAATCGGATTGTTTTTAATATTTGAGAATTCTCCTTGGGCTACTATCCGGTTTACCGCATTTGCTTCGGTACCCACAGATAGTTCATAAGAGGAAATCAATCCTTTGTTGTATTCACTCTGATCCGGTAGATAATGGAAAGAGGTGATGGTACGTTCTTCTCCCAGATCGATCACCAATGCACCTCACTCGACAAAAGCAGTGGTGTTCTTGTCTTTATCCATGCATTTTTTAGTTTCTTCTTCGGGCACTCGGACAAGTGTAAACGGATAACTTTTCAGTTCTTTTGCTTCCACGGTGAATGTGTCGGCTGTTTCACCTGCATAATAGGCCTCTATATTATTGATACAAAGGCAGGCACGTGCATCAGTGAAACGTATGCGGAGTTTATCGGTCGAAACGGTTTCAAAGCGCAATAAACGTTTGTAGCCCACGGTGGTAGTCTCTTCATTGAGTTTGACCGGAAGCCATTTCCCGTCTTTATCATATTCCACGATGAACGATTTGACACGTTGTCCCAACGGGATATATTCCTGGATCATCATACGGTTGACCTTCTCTGTTTTCGGAAAGTCGAACTCTATATCTGCGGCAGTCACGCCGTCATTGGTAGCCCAGTAAGTATCCCAGCTTTCGTCTGTTGCGGCTTTGGCAGAGAATTGTCCTCCTCGTTCATCCGAGGCTTTGGGACGGATGCCGGCAAGCAGATTGTGTGCCAACTGCTTTTGTACATTCTTGTGGAAGTTTACTGCATTGGCCGAATCGATCGGGTGGATCAGACCGTCGCGGTCAACGGGGAAGTTAAGCAGGAGGGTGGCGTTGTGTCCCACGCTCCGGTAATAAAGGTCCGTTAATTGCTCTACGGTTTTTACCCGGTCGTCTTCTTCCGGATGATAGAACCATCCCGGACGGATGGAGACGTCACATTCTGCCGGTACCCATTGGTTGCCGTCGGCATGTCCGTATTGCAGTTCGCGATATTTCGGATAACCCGGATACACTTCACCTGCACGCAGGAATGACCAGTTGGTGGCTCCGGCAAATCCGTTTTCATTACCCACCCAACGGCAACCGGGACCTCCGTCGGAGAAGACGATAGCTTGCGGCTGAAGCTTGTCCAGTATTTCGTAAATTCGCGGATAATTGTAGTAGGTCTTACGATCAATGGTACGGCTGTCTTTGGCTCCGCCATACCATCCGTCACCTCCGTTGGCCCCGTCAAACCATACTTCGAATACTTCACCGTAGTTGGTCATCAATTCGGTCAGTTGTTTATGGAAGTAATCTACGTATTCCGGTGTGCCGTAATTGGCCTGGTGTCTGTCCCATGGAGATAGGTAAACAGCGAACTTGATGCCATATTTCTTACAAGCGGCAGCCAGCTCGCCGACGATGTCCCCTTTTCCGTCTTTATAAGGAGTGTTGCGGATGCAATACTCCGTCAATTGGGTGGGCCACAGGCAGAAACCGTCATGATGCTTGGCGGTGAGGATCACACCCTTCATGCCTGATTCGACAAACGTTTTCACCCATTGTTCACAGTCCAGTTTGGTTGGATTGAACGTTTTCGGATCCGAATCGCCGTATCCCCATTCCCGGTCGTTGAAGGTGTTCAGACCAAAGTGAACGAAAGCATACGTTTCCATTTTCTGCCAGTCTACTTGTTTCTCTTCGGGAACGGGTAAGATGGCTTCGGGAGCTTTCACAGCTGGAGCGCAGGCGCCAAGTAGGGTCAGGGCGGCTCCGGCATACAGTAGTTTGTTTATTTTCATGATATGTTAAAAGGGTTAATGGTGCAAAGATAAAAAAATCCCCGGAAACTCGTTCCGGGGACTAACTAAAAAGCAATTATTCCCATCCCGGATTTTGCGGGAGAAGGTTATCATTTCTCTGAAGTTCCCCGGTCGGTATCGGACGCAAGTAGAGTCTGTCATTCCAGGTGCGGCTCTTGCCGGCTTCATAAGAGTAGTTATCATTGGTATAAGCAGGATATACAATCGCGTATTGGCCTTCTTTATAAGGCTCACGTTTTCCGATGTATGTCTTCACGTTGTTACAGATTGCACCGGCTTTCCAACGGGCCAGGTCGTCCCAACGGAATCCCTCTCCGGCCAGCTCGATACGGCGTTCGCGGCGAATCTCTTGTAACAGCGGAGTCAGGCTGTATCCCCATGCCGGCCAGTTGGGATCGGTGAAACCAACTTCCAGTGTCAGGTGCGGCATGCCCGCCCGGTCACGCAATACGTTGATGGTTTTGTTCAGATCCGCTTGCGTAATCGTTCCCAGCTCGGCTTTAGCCTCTGCGTTTATCAGCAAGGTTTCTGCATAGCGATAGGCAATGCCGTCATAAGTATTATTGTTTGCTTCGAAAGCTTTGTCTGTCGGTATGAAGTATTTGATGGATTTATATCCGGTCAGGCAGTATTGTGAAATGAAGTCTTCTTCTTTCTCGATGTATGTACTGTCATTGGTGGCTACAGTTACTCGTGTCGGAAAGTCCCAAGTCAGAATGGTTTGCTTCAGGCGCGGATCGCGGTCGGTCGTTTCATCCTTCATATTGGTATCCCCTTTATACTGGTCGTTTCCTGTAATGGGTTTACCATTTAGGCACAGATAGCTTTCTACAAAATCTTTTGAGAAACCTGTGTTTGCTTCTGCCAGCGTACGGCTCATGCCATGTTTTCTTTTACCATCCAGATAGGTGACCGGGAGAATGGCCTCTTTCAGATTCGTTTTGTCTTCCATCACAAATACGTCATAATAGTCTTTTTCCGGATGTCCGGTGTTATAGATTTCGTATTTACCGGTTGCCATGATTGCATCTGTTTCATCAGCAGCCATTTTCAGCAGGCGGTCAGCTTTGTCTGCCCATCCCAATTCGGTATGATACTTATAGTATGTACCTTCGTGCAGGCAAGTTCTGGCTTTCAGTTGGCGTGCTACATCTTTCCCTATACGTCCGGTAGCCGGTTTTTCGGGCAACCATTGGATGGCAAAATCAAACTCTTCAATGATTTTATCCATCACTTCATAACGTTTTAGTTTCGGACCGTAAAGAATATCCGTGTCGCCTGTACCCAGATCTTTATCCAACCAGGGGATATCACCGAATGTTCTCATCAGTCCGGCATATTGCATTGCCTTAAAGAAGCGGACTTCTGCTACATACTGGTTGATTTCCGACTCCTTACCGCTTACGGTCTGATAGTGAGTCAGGAAATAGTTGACTAGCCGGATCGGTTGCCATCCGCCTTTACTCCAATTACACCAACTAGCTGCTTCCGCAGGGGTGCTCAACTGATTCCAGAAGAACTGAGGAATACTGTTGGGCACCTGATTGTCACTTTCACCGTCTGCTATCGAGGTTACACCTCCGGGCAGATAACTGTAGAATTGATTGGCATACGTTTCTAAGTCTCCTGTGGTATTCCAGAAGGTTTTGTCATTGATCGCTTCCGGGGCTCTTTCCAGGAAACCGTCATTACAACCCGATAGGGCGAGTGTTGCCACTCCGATGTAGAATAGATATTTGATTTTCATAAGATGCTTTGTATTTAGAATGTGAGACTTAAACCAACAGATAATGATCTTTGCATCGGATATGTGTATGGGTTATCCAATTCCGGATCGAGTCCGTCGGGGGTATCTGAAATAGTGAAAAGGTTTTCACCGGTGAAATAGATACGTATCTTTTCGATAGAAGCCTTTTGAGTCAGTACTTTAGGCAATGTATAACCGATGCTGACTGACTTCAGTCGGCAGTAAGATGCATCTACCATATAGCGTGTCTGGGCTTGGTTGATGGCAGAACCACCATTGAAACGCGCACGGGGGAAATATGCTCCCGTATTTTCTTCTGTCCAGTAATCGTTGTTGTAGGCTGAAGGTACTTGCCATTCGCTTCCGTAGTGGCTTCGGAATGAAGTTCCCGGTAGATAGAGGTCACGTTTGCCCACTCCTTGGAAGAAGATACCCAGGTCGAAACCTTTCCAGTCGGCTCCCAGGTTGATGCCGTAATGATAGCGCGGAGTGCTGTTGCCGATGATTTTCTTATCACCCGGATTATCTACGGTGTTGTCACCCCAGTCGATAACGCCGTCGTTATTACGGTCTACAAAACGGATGTCACCGGGCATCAGTTTGATACCTCCCGATACTTTGTCCTGATTGGCTGCTCCGGCTATTTCCTGTTCGGACTGGAATAAACCATAGGTTTCATACCCCCAGATCTCACCCTGTTTCTGACCTACATACCAGTTGCCCAATTCTTTCGATTCGTTATCGAACTTGGTAACTTCCGATTGATAGTCGGACAGATTGAACCCAACTGTATAGTGGAATCCGTTGGCCAGCTGATCATTCCAGCTGATCTCAAATTCCCAACCCTTTGTCAATGACTCGGCTGCATTTTCCTGAGGTTCGTTCGCACCCAGAACGCCCGGTAGAATTTTACCTGCGGCAAGAATATCGGACGTACGTCTTTGATAGTAATCGAAAGCACCTTTCAATCGGCTGTTCAGGAAGTTGAAGTCAAGTCCCAGGTCCCACTGTGTAACGGTTTCCCAAGTGATGGACGAGCTGACGAGGCCGCCGGGAACCACATACTGCGGTTGGTTGCTGCCCATGATCCAGCTGATCTGTCCCGTACTATAGTTAGAAAGATAAGCATACCAGCCATTGTTGAGTGCCTGGTTGCCTAGGCTACCATAAGATCCTCTGATTTTCAGTTCGTCGAAGAAACTGTTTGTCCAGCTCTTGAACCAACTTTCGTTAGAGAGTCTCCAGGCTGCAGAGAACGAAGGGTTGAATACGGCACGGTCGTGCTTGGGAAATTTGGAAGAGAGGTCGTAACGGCCGTTTACTTCCAGTAAATAGCGCTCGTCATATCCGTAGTTGATGCGGAAGAAACCGCTTCGTGTAGCCCAGGAGTTATCACTGCTGCCTACCCAGCGGTCTCCTGTAGCATAACTTAAAGATCCCAGATCGTTTGAGATCAGCTGTTCGCGTCCGGCATTGAATCCGGTAGTATGTTTGCTTTCCTGATTATAACCGATCATTCCTTTCAGGTAATGTTTACCCAATGTTTTTTCGTAATCACCGAAGAAGTTGAAAGCATTGTATGTATCGTTGGCTTGTGATTGTGACACAGAATTCGGATTCGTCCATGCAAAAGTTTGCAGGAATTGTCCATTGGCTCCATATTCGTCAAATGACTTCATGTGAACCTTATTGTTTTCACTGTAGTAATTGAACGTGTAGTCCATGTTGATGCTCATTCCTTTGATTGGGGTCAGTTTCATCGTGATCGTGTTCCAAAGGTCATTCTTGTTGGTGAGCCGGCTACCGCCATCTTCAAGGATAGCAGGAAAATTGGTAAAGTCACCTTGTCCTGCCCAGTTGCCGTCCGGATGTTTCACCGGCATGATAGGACGGGTATCACCTCCCATAAAGTTATCACCATGTACATTGTCCTGATTCAGTCCTCTCAGTTTGGTGCGGTTAAAACTTGTCTTCATCGAGAGGTGTAACCAGTCGTTCACGTCATAATTGATGTTGTTCATCACATTGAACTTCTTGAACTGTTCGTTACCGAAACGAATCAGTGATCCCTGGTCGGTATATCCTAAGGATGTGTAGTAAGTTGCCTTCTTTCCACCTCCGCTGATATTGACATTATACTTCTGGACGGGATAGTTCTTTTTATACAATTCTTTCATCCAGTTTGTATTGCCGGCATACGTGTATTTGGTGCCGTTTTTACTGATACTCGGGTCCGAATGGATAAATACCGGAGAATTGTTCACCGGATCTTTATAGTAGGCTTCGATATGCTGCATCCACTCAGCATCGAAATAGTCGCGTCCCACGGTGTTCTGTTGCGCAGTGTTCATCCAGGTAGCATATTGCATGGAGTTCATATATGTGGGGCGGGTAGTAGGGCCGTTGAATGAAACCGATGCATCGAACGATACTTGTGTCGGCTGGTCTTTACGGCCTCCTTTGGTGGTAATCAATACGACACCATAAGCTGCACGTGCACCATAGATGGAAGCAGACGCTGCATCTTTCAATACGGAAACACTTTTCACGTCTTGCGGGTTAATCAGGTTCGGGTCCATTTCCACACCGTCAACCAATACCAATGGTGAACTTCCACTCATGGCAGTAGTACCACGGATATTGAAACTTGAACCTTGTCCGGGCCGTCCGCTGGTGTTTACATTTAAGTTAGGAATGGCACCTTGCAAACCTTGTCCGAGGTTGACAATCGGGCGATCTTCCAACACTTTACCATCTACGGCCGACACTGCTCCGGTCAGGTTGGCTTTTTTTACGGTGGCATAACCGACTACCACTACTTCTTCCAAAGCCTTGCTGTCTTCGGCAAGTTTCACTTGAATAGGTTTTCCTGTATAAGGTATTTCTTGTGGAACGTATCCGATGTAAGATATTACAATAATATCTCCTTTTTTCACATCATTCAGCGAGAATTTACCTTCTAAGTCCGTAATGACACCATTGGTCGTGCCTTTTACCATGACACTGGCACCAATAACCGGACCCAATGCATCTTCAACTGTTCCTGTCACTTTTTCTTGAGTAACTTCAGGAACCAATACTTCTGTTGCTTGCGTTGCATACGAATAAGCTGGGAAGCTTAATGCACCGGCGAGCAAGAGCAGAGTAACTTGTCTAGTGATTTTTAACATAACAATTTTGTTTTGGGTTAATAATAAAGGTTTTGTTTGGTTCTTTTACATTCTTCCTTTCTTGTTGATTATCCTTTCTTATTTCTTTAAAAATGGATTAGTTCTGGCAGAACTTGGTGAAATGTAATTCCCTTATTATCACCGGATATATATACTTTATCACTGCTCTGTATTTATAATGAAGGACTTTATAGGCAGGGAGTAAGAGATGGAAATAGCCTGTTGTTCTACTGATTGGTTTGGCATTGTGTTTGGTATTTAGTGTTTTATGACAAAAACAGAAATTTCTGAAGTCCTCTCTGTCTACCCTTTGTACTTGGTTCAGTGTACTTCTCTTGATTGGTTTCCGGAAGGAGTAAGAAGAGAAAGGAATATTGCCTTGGAATGAAAAAAACTTTTGGGATTATTATCTATTTTTAAAATAATCGCTATATTTGCAACGTTGTTAATCTAAAAAACAAAAAATATTCTGTTCTTTTTTAATACATTATAAAATCTATTTCTTTAAAATCAATTAGTTTGGTTATAGTTCTGCCAGGAATAATCTGCTTTATGTCATTTGATCTGTACTTAATGTATTGTAATATAATGATCTATGAATTTAAGTCTAATGTGAATCAGGGTTTGTTGCGTAAGAGAGACGTTATAGGCTTATTGAAGAATGAAGAGATAATTTCGAATAAAATATTCAATATTTTTATAAACGAAGAGCTGGATTTATTATATTAATTTTATCTATATCTTTCTTTTTGTAGGCGTTACTTCTTCCTCTGCTCTCTTATCTGTGCTGTTTTTGTCAGACGTTTGTCCGGTATTAGCTACTTGGTGGTGAGTTCGCTTCTTAAGATTGTGACTGCTTGGATGGATAAATAAATGATAGATTGGATAGCATGCTATAAACTTATCCCGAAAACGAAGTAGAACCGGTTCTCGTAAGGGTTTGCTATCAGTTTGCCAAAGATGGCCGGAGTAAATCCGGAGGAAATATTCAAGGTCTTGGTAGCCGAAAGTCCGACATTAACTACATTCAGTTTGTCTGCGTATTCTCCTTCCCACGGAGTGAATCCTGCTTCGACGGCCAAGTCTACCCCCTTTACTGTGAATGGGTAACTGAATTCACAATAACTGGACCAGGCACGCTCCTCATTTTCCCGATAGTCATTTCCGGCAAAGGTGGTGTACCAGCCTATGGATAAAGGGAAACGTTCACTGACTGTGTAGACGGCTCCTGCCTCAAAAGTATGTCCCGTAGTTCGGGGAGTATAGTGAAAGTATTTGAAAGGCTCGTCTTCGCTTTGATAGAAATAGTTGTTGAGACACAGTTGCAGATTTTTATATTCGTATTCCAGTGTAAGGTCTATTTCATTGTTTTCATTTCTGAATTCTGTCGATCCCCATGCTGATAAGGTCCATCCTTTCCACTCTACACCCAAAGTGGGTTGTACGGAAGCATTTCCATTCTTCATTCCACGCCAGATGTAGCTGCTGACAAGGTCTGCATTGATAAAAACTTCTTGTGCCTGTGTTGCAACCGAACAGATGGTCAGGACTGCAAGTATCCATATTTTCTTCATATTGCTGATAGGTATCTTTTTCGGGCTGCAAAGATAGATAATTACTGTTAAAATTCCTCTGTTCGTTGATTCTATTTCCTTTGCAGGCGACTTTATCGTCAAAAGAGCCCTCTTGGTCGACTTCTTTTGCAGGGGTAGGACAAAGGAGGTATTTTTGTAAACAGACATTCAAGACGAACTTTTTGGAGTATGAAACAAATTAATAAGCAGAAGTTACTGGAGCAGATGGTTTATCTCGTCATTTGGCTGACGGTTATCTCTGTGCCGTTGGTGGGTGATTATCTGTTTGCTTCCATTAGCCCGGTACATACGTTTAGTTGGCAGACCATACGGATGGCATGGTTGCTGACTCTGCCTTTCATTCTGCTTTTCGTAGTCAATAACTATTTTCTGGCTCCCCGGCTGTTACTTCGGAAACGGTATTGGGCTTATGCACTTTCATTAGCAGGAGTCGTGACTCTGCTTTTTATTTTGTATCCTTCTATCAATCCTCCTCAACATAAACAATTTCAGAATCTGATGCCGATGCAACCCCGCCGCTATCGGGAAGGAAAGGTGTTACCGGATAGGGAGAGGGAGTTTCCCAATACATTTCCGGAGCATTCGTCACCGCTCCTTTTGCCGAAACAGGAGCTTGATATGCGCTGGCGGGGCCCGCATCCTCTTCCGGGGTATTTTCTCGGACGACTTTCACTGGCATTACTTGTGGTAGGCATTAATGTGGCTATCAAACTCTTGTTCAAGTCGATGCGTGATGAAGAAGCATTGAAAGAGTTGGAACACCAGCATTTGCAATCGGAGTTGCAGTATCTGAAGTATCAGATAAATCCGCATTTTTTTATGAATACCCTTAATAACATACATGCGTTGGTCGATATGGATGCCGGCAAGGCAAAACGTACTATTGTCGAACTTTCCAAACTGATGCGTTATGTGCTTTATGAAGCCAGCAACCGGACGATTTTGCTTTCACGCGAGATACAGTTTTTGGACAATTATATTGCCTTGATGAAATTGAGGTATACCGGGAGAGTCCGGATCGAATGCTGTATGCCCGATGAGGTGCCGGAGGTGCAAATTCCTCCTTTGCTTTTTATCTCTTTTGTCGAGAATGCCTTCAAACATGGAGTAAGTTATCAGGAAGAGTCGTTTATCCGGGTTTTTATGTCTGTCGAGGATGGCAGACTTGCCTTTCGTTGTTCGAACAGCAATCACGGGCGATCTGTGGAACAACACCACGGCATCGGGTTGGAGAATATCCGCAAGCGGCTGAGGCTGCTATTCGGACAAGATTATACTTTATCTATCAACGAACGTGACGATAGTTTTAATGTTTTACTAATTATTCCGTTATTATGATCAAATGCATTGCTGTTGATGACGAGCCCTTGGCGCTCGAGCAATTGACGGGCTATATAGCCCGTGTCCCTTTCCTGCAACTGATAGCCTCGTGCCAGGATGCATTCAGTGCCATGCAGGTGTTGTCGGAAGAAGAGGTCGACCTGATGTTTGTCGATATTCACATGCCCGATCTGAACGGGCTCGATCTGGTGCGTTCGTTAGTGGTGAAGCCCCTGATTGTGTTTACAACCGCCTATCCGGAATATGCCGTCGAGGGTTTCAAGGTAGATGCAGTCGACTATCTGCTGAAGCCCTTTGACCCGGAGAAGCTTTGCCGGATTCTCTCAACAATCCAGTTCAGACAGTCACAGAACTCCAGATATATAGAACTGATCTCTGACCGTACCCCTGTAAAGATCCCTGTCAGGAGCATCCTGTACGTGGATACCTACCGCAATGCAGTTCAGGTACATACCACAGATGCAGGCATTATACGCTCCTACATAACCTTCCAGAAATTCGAAGAGCTTCTGGAGGGAATGAAATGTTTTCTCTCCTGTTACAGAGGCTGTATCGTAAATATGGATCACATCGAGAAATCCACAGATGAAGGCTTTGTTATGGACAATCAGGAGCTTGTTACTGTACGCAAGCGTGGCTCCAACGCAATAAAAAAAGCATATCTGGAATACTTATTCTCTTCAGACTCTGATAAATAAGTATTTCCGATATGCCTCTTCCCCTCCGGGCAGTAACTATTTATTTACTGTACTGTTTTCACCGGCAGAAAGATATTTACTTTAAAAATACCCTCTTCTGTATTAAAAACTACATATCCGCCCATTCGTTGTACCACTTCTGCTACAGACGCTGTTCCGATTCCAAAGCCTTCATGCTTTGTTGAATAAAAAACTTTTTCTCTTCGCTGGATTTCATTGGAATATGGATTTGAAATCTCTATCAGAAGCTTCTTGTTCTTAACCTTTGTAAGCATCTTTACATAA
>OGFY01002371.1_pt1 | contig 11156 bp, 10 predicted proteins | sample 1570951 | NCBI WGS metagenome assembly OGFY01 (sample SAMEA2581942, study PRJEB24529) | metagenome | biome: Human gut stool | place: China | collected 2011
AGGCTCTGGCCCGGGCGGGCCGGCTTCCCTGGACGGAGGCGGCCGTGGAGCAGGCGGTGCAGGCTTACCGGCAGCGGGTGCTGGACGCTTGCAGAGACGATGTATTCCAGCCGTACATGACGGCATTTTTCCGCTCCTATTCAGAAAAGGAATTGTCCCGGCTCAAGGAACTGGTGTTCGGCATCAAGCTGTACCCGGCAGGAGCCACCACGAACAGCGAGGGCGGCGTGAAGGCCATGAAGGATGCGGAAGCTACCCTGTCCATCATGCAGGAAATGGATATTCCTTTGCTGGTGCATGGCGAAAGCCACGGCTTCGTGATGGACCGGGAGGCCGAATTCCTGGATGTTTACCGTGATTTGGCTACGCGCTTCCCCCGGCTGACTATCTGCATGGAACATATTACCACGGCCGCCGCCGTGCAGCTGCTGGACGAATTTGAAAACCTGGCCGCCACGGTAAACCTCCAGCATCTTCTCATTACTTTGGACGATGTGGCCGGTGGCATGCTGAGGCCGCATCTGTTCTGCAAGCCGATCGCCAAAAGGCCGGAAGACCGGGAAGCCCTGTTGCAGGCTGCCCTTTCCGGGCATCCCCGCCTCATGTTCGGCAGTGACTCCGCCCCCCATCCCATCCATGCCAAGGAAGCGTGCGGATGCGCCGCCGGCGTATTTACCGCCCCCATCGCTCTTCCTCGTCTGGCGGCCCTGTTTGACGAACACGGGGCCCTGGACCGGTTGCAGGGCTTTGTTTCCGGTCATGCCTGCGCTTTGTACGGGTTGAATCCGCCTGCCAGGACGGTCCGTCTGCAGCGGCGTGAAATGCTGGTGCCGGACGCTTATGAAGGGCATGGACAGAAAGTGGTGCCGATGGATGCCGGATGCACCATTCCCTGGAGACTGATATGAGGGGCTTTTCCAGGGGAAGATGACAGAAAGCTATTTAAGGGAACCGTCTTTATACTGGATATTCCGGGCAATCTCACTACAATCCCTGCCCATGGATCGGATTCGCGTTTATACGGGTGGAGTTGCTTCCTGTAATGGTTACCTCTTTAAGACGAGGGATAACGCTTACGTGGCGGTGGACGCTCCGTCCGGCTTTGCGGACTGGATCTATTCCAAAAAGCCCGATATCATTATCACGGATCTTCTCATCACCCACCAGCATTTTGACCATGTGGAGGATGCCTGCCGCATGCGACAGATTTTCGACTGCCGCATTCATGCCGGGCAACCTTACAATGAAAGCCTGACGCTGGAAAAAATGGCCCGCGACGCCTGGGGGCTTCCCCTCAATGTTCAGCCGTTTGTGGTGGATGAAATACTTACTCCGGACATTCACACGGCGAATTGGGGCGGCCTGTTGTGGCATCTCCACCAGGTGCCCGGCCATTCTCCGGACAGCATTGTTTACGATTTGCCGGATGAAGGAATCATGTTCACAGGTGACGTCATTTTTGCCGGCTCCATCGGGCGGACGGATCTCCCGGGAGGAAACCTGCGCCTGCTGAAACAGGGCATTGAAAAGAAAGTGCTCAACCAGCCCGCCACGACCATGATTTTCCCGGGCCACGGTCCATATACCAACGTGAAAAACGAACTGCTGACCAATCCGTTCATCTCCTGACCGCGATTCCCGCGCCGCTGTACGGAATCGTGTTCTACTCTTTAGCAAGCATACAAGATCAATGTTATTTTCAGAATTAGGTTTATCGGAACCCGTCTTGAAGGCGGTGGAGAAATGCGGTTATGAACATCCCACCCCCATTCAGGAGCAGGCCATTCCCATCATTCTGGAAGGCAGGGACCTCATTGGGGCCTCCCAGACGGGGACGGGGAAAACCGCTGCTTTCGCCCTCCCGCTGCTGACAAGGATTCAGCCCATCGGCAAACCTCAGATACTGGTGCTGGAACCCACCAGGGAACTGGCCGACCAGGTGGCGGAATCCTTTGCCGAATACGGTGAATTCACCGGGTTGAAAGTAGCGTTGCTGTATGGCGGCGTGGGGTACGGAAAGCAGACGGAAGACCTGAAAAAAGGGGCGGACATCGTTGTGGCCACTCCCGGCCGGCTGGTGGACCACTTCTACCGCTGCACCATGCGCTTCGGAGAAGTCAAGGCCCTGGTTCTGGATGAAGTGGACCGAATGCTGGACATGGGGTTCCTGCCCATTGTCCGTAAAATCGTCAACCTCTGTCCGTGGGAAGGAAGGCAAACCCTCTTCTTCTCCGCCACCATGCCTCCGGTCATCGCGGGATTTGCCAAATGGTGCCTGACGGACCCTGCGGAAGTTACCATCGCCCGGCGTGAAGTGGCCGCCACCATCAGCCATGCCTTTTATCCGGTAGCTCTGGACCAGCGGGATGAACTGCTGTTGGCCCTGCTCAAGGGGACGGACTTCCGTTCCGTCATGATTTTCACCCGCACCCGCAAGGAGGCGGACGCGGTATGCGGCATGCTCAAGCATCATGGCTACCGCGGGGAGGTGGCCGTCATGCACTCCGACATTCCCCAGAAGGAACGCATGGAGGCGCTTAAGGGATTCAAGAGCGGAAAATACGATATTCTGGTGGCTACGGATGTGGCGGCGCGCGGCATTGACATCAGCGGCGTGACCCACGTCATCAACTACCGCGTTCCGGAAAACGCGGAAGACTATGTGCACCGCATCGGCCGTACCGGCCGCGCGGAAGCTTCCGGGGATGCGTTCACGATCATGACGGCGGATGAGCTGGATTTTGCTGCGGCTGTGGAAAATTTCATTGGGAAACCCATTGAACGCAAAAAACTGGACGGGTTCAACTACACGTACACCGCCCTGTTGGAAGACAAGCCCGTCAAATCCGTCCGCAAGCCCAAACCCGCAGGTCCCAAGCGCCGCAGGCGCTAAGGAGGGGGGGAAACATGATGTTTCTCTCTGATGGAATGAAGATCATCCCATGCGCATTCTTGCCATAGACCCGGCCATCCGCAACACGGGTTATGCCGTGGTGGAGGGGGATTACCGGCGCGCGCGCGCCCTGGACTATGGAACGCTATCCATTCCCCGGAGCGTGTCCCAGTCCGGCTGCCTGCTTGCCATCAAGCAGCATTTGGGCAATCTCATTGACAAATGGAACCCGGATGAAATGGCGGTGGAGCGCATCATCTATGTCCAGTCTCATCAGACGGCCATCACGATGGGTGCGGCCAAGGCGGCCGTGGTCATTGCCGCGGCGGAAGCCGGGCTGCGTATTATGGAATATTCCCCCAAAAGCGTGAAGCTCTCCGTCGTAGGGCGCGGGGCCGCTCAAAAAACGCAGGTCGCCTTCATGGTGCGGGCTCTTTTGGAACTCCGGGAAACGCCGGAATCCGATGCCGCCGACGCCCTGGCGATCGGCCTCACCCACCTCTTTTCTGCGGACCCTTTGAAGGCCCACATGATGGAGAGGAAATACATTTAGCAGTGATGAGATATGAGTGTAAAAACCGTACTTGCAGCCCGCGGATTGAAATCTGACCGCCCGGCGCTGTTCTCTAATTACTGATTCAAGCCGTCAGGGCCTGAACGTCCTCCCTTTCCCGTCCTGCCACGCCTTGAGAAGGGAAGCATACATTTTGTTGAGCTGTTCCAGGGTAGCTACACGGAATTCCACGGTATTCGTATTCGGGTAAGCTTTTGCGACGGTTGTATCCGGGTCAATGCTGCCTCCCGTTGCCCGGTTGACGGCGCCGGCCCCAAGCTCCTTCGCACGGTCAGTCACATTCTTGATGGCGTTGATACCGGAATTTTGACCCAGCGTTTCCAGATAATAAAACTTGGTGGGCGTATTCCCCAGGGTAATCAGCGTTACTTCATACACCATGCAGGCATTGTCCAGAATATACCTGTGCTGCGCCACCGCTACAATCCGGCTGAGATGCACCACATACTGCCCCTCCGGAAAATTGCCTATCCAGAACTGGCTCTGGTTGTAGTCATCGGTGGACGGGACGGCGGCTCCTTTTTTGGACTGGGCGGAAAGAGGTGCGGCTGCACAAACAAATAGAGCTAAAACAGGAAGGCAGAATCGTTTCATGCTTTCTATTTAATATCAGCTCTTACTGTATGGGAAGGAAAAATCGTTGAATGTTTGCGGGGGAGAACATGTCTGTTCATGGATAAATGTCATCCCTTTTTTCAGTTGCTCCCTTGCGCCGGAATACATGACTGTTTGAATAATATTTACTGGCACAGTTCATGATATTGATAGAAAATGCCAATACTCCTGTTTCCGGATGAAAAACCTGAAACGTACGTAAAAAGGTAATGGAATCAGGGTGTTATGGCATGGAAATTTCCATGGAACTTATCCATGCATCCGAGCAATTCCCTGAATTTATCCGTATTGCCTTCAATTTTAATCATGCCTTTGTCCAGAGCTGTCTTTAAGGGCATTGCCCGCATGGCGACCAGGGCGAAGTGGAGCCTGTCTCCGGTGATGACTGCGTCGGGATGTTTGACCAGTTTTCCTTCGCGGTACATCAGCACTTCGTTTTCAATCCAGAAGCCGTATGATCTTCCGTTTTGGGCAATCCAGTTGAAAGCCAGTTTTTTCCCTTTGGATTTTTCACTATTCAGGCTGACGCCCAAATAGTCGAACAGCAGTTCCGGAGTCAGGGCATATAAAGTGTCCGTCAACGTAAGTTCGCGGGAGTTTTTAAGCAGCCCGATTCCCGGTTCTCCGGCATTGACGAGAAGTTCATCATTCCGGAATACGGGTTCCGTTTGATAACCGAACTGTTTCAACATATTTCTTACCAGATTCCTTATGTTTCCTCTTTTTAGATGGGCAGACATAACGTTCCTTAATGTCCCGGCGTCTTGACGATAGTCCTTTTGCCCGGTGATTTCCGGAATCGGATTGATTATTTCCTCAATTTCTGCGGGGGAATACCCTTTGCTAACCAGGTTCAATATCCGGTCATGCATGTATTTGCAGTTGCGGCATTCCCTGGCCAGGAACCGTTTGATATTTTCTTTTCCTATTCTGGGCCAATGGTGTTGTGAGAACAAAATCTCTATTTTGTCTTCATAACGCTGAATGGCTTGATCAAGGGCTTTCCACCTGTTTTTTGCATCCCTTATTTTGGATACTCCCAGAGTGCAGATATCATGTATGGCGCTTGCCGTGTCCTCTCCATAAAAAAGCGCCTTGAATTGGGGAAAATACATCAGTGCGGCAGAAGAGGCCCCCATTCCGGGAACCGCCATGAATTCCATTTCTATGCCGTCTATGTCCAGCCCGGATGCCGTTCTTTTGGTACTGGCAAAATAGTTGGTATGTGGATGTGCATCTACAACAGCCTTGATTGGCCGTTTTCCCGCCTTCCGGTAATAGAGGTCAAGACTCTCGGCCATGGTTTCCTGCGGGACGAAAGGGGCAATGATCATGATGCCTTCCCGTCCTTCAATAATAGTTATGTTCGGAAAACCTCCGCCGTGAATCTGGTAAATTCCTTTTGTGACTTCAGACAGCGCGTTTTTGGCATTGGGACGGGAAATGCTCCACGTAACCGGTTTGTCCCCGGGGCCTTGTTCCGCATCTTGAATGCCTTGACGGTCATTTTGATTCGCATCGTAAACTCCGGGAGATTTTTTGTTGTCTTCAACGGGATGCCTTAGCGCCTTTTTGGATTGTTTTGCCATACCGACGCCTGTACCGCCCCATGCAAATATTGCCAGAAGCGTGGCTGTCAAATAGTTCATTTTTGTTTTCATGATCGGAGTTTTATTAACGGAACGCGTGAAAAGTAAAAGGAAGGCCGGTTCCCATATTTTACTTTGTAGGAACAATAGACTTGCCAATAAAGAACAATGTTCGAAAAATGGCAGTATGTTAATATCTGATTACTAAAGTTTTTAGCTGATTGGCCGGAATTCCCGCCGCAAACGGGAAGTTTTTCGTTTTTTTATACCGCTTATTCTTCTGGTGGAAGGCGGTTGATATTCGGAGTGCCTTGAAGTAGGGGGGAAATCTGTGAAAGGATTTTTTTGCCCGTTTTCAACGGGTTTATGGAAGGAACATGGCTGGAAATGCGGAAAAGGGTATGTTAATGAACAGGGCATGGAAAGATTGTATCGTCCGAATGTTGCGGGGATGATGGTCCGGCAGGACGGGAAATTGTTGATTTGCGAGCGTTCCGGGCAGAAAGGAGCTTGGCAGTTTCCCCAGGGCGGAATTGACCCGGGGGAAACGGCTTTGGAAGCCGTGCGGCGCGAGATTGGGGAGGAAGTGGGGTTTTTGCCGTCCCAGTATGATATTGTGGAATCCCAAAAAGGGTATCGTTACGATTATCCGCCGGAGGTGCTGGAGTATGTCCGTGAAAAGCGGCGGCAGCCTTTTGTTGGGCAGGAGCAGGAGTACTTCCTGTGCCGGCTGCATGCGGACGCTCCGGAACCCGTCCTGGATGACCGGGAGTTTTGCGACTACAAGTGGATAGCCCCAGCCGAATTTAAGCTGGAGTGGCTGCCGGAGTTTAAAAAGAAAGTTTACGCCAGGGTGCTGGAAGATTTCTTTAATGTCCGGGCGCGGGATAAGTGAAGTGGCTCAGCAGGTCATGTGCGGCGGAAACGGGGTCCATTTTGTCCCCCGCCACCATGTTTTCCAGAATGGGCATGCGGGACGCTACGGCGGGGTGCTGTTCAAAAGCGGTGAGCAGGGCTTCATGCACCAGGGACTGGACCCATGAAAGGGACTGGCTCCGGCGGCGGCTGTACCAGAATCCGGATTCCTTCATGCTGTCCCGGAAGCGGAAGAGCGTTTCTTCAATGGTGTCCAGGCCGCGTCCTTCCAGGGAGGAACAGGTGAGGACGGAGGGCGTCCAGCCGGGAGTGGGGCTTTGCAGGTAGTGGAGTACCATTTTCAGTTCCTGGCAGTGGGCTGCGGCGCGCTGGCGGTTGTCGCCGTCATCCTTGGTAACTACCAGAATATCCGCCAGTTCCATGATGCCCCGCTTGATGCCCTGGAGATCGTCTCCGGCGCCGGTGATGAGCAGGAGCATGAAAATGTCCACCATGGAGCGCACCGTAGTTTCCGACTGGCCGACCCCCACGGTTTCAATGAGAATAATGTCAAAGCCCGCGGCTTCGCATGCAATCATGGTTTCACGCGTTTTCCGGGCTACGCCGCCCAAAGAGCCGCCGGAGGGGGAAGGGCGGATGAAGGCGTTCTCTTCTCCGGAGAGTTCCTCCATGCGTGTTTTGTCTCCCATAATGGAACCGCGGGAGACTGAAGAAGACGGGTCAATAGCCAGCACGGCCACCTTGAACCCTTTTTTGCACAGGTAAGTGCCGAAGGCTTCAATGAAAGAGGATTTCCCGGCGCCCGGAACGCCCGTAATGCCGATGCGGACGGCGTTGCCAGAATGGGGCAGGAGCCTGGAGATGAGGGCGCGGGAAGATTCCTGGTCCCGGACGGCATTGCTTTCTATCAGTGTAATGGCCCTTCCCAGCAGGGCGCGGTTTCCGGCCAGTACTCCCTGGGCCAGTTCTTCTACGGAAGGGCGGTGCGGACGTGCAAATTTGATGTTGCTCATGGAAAAAGAGAGGGCGGATTATTTGAAAGGCGGTTCGTTTTCTTTGGTGCGCTCCATATCATAATTGAAGCGTTTGAGGATGAATTGACGGTGGTCGGCCAGCTTGCGCCGGAAGTTTTCCCAGGAGCGCGCGCTCATCGGTGACCAGCCGGCTTCCGCAATGGCGCAGGCACGCGGATAGGCGCGGTAGAGAATGTGGTTCAGGGAAGGGAGATGTTCTCCCCACACGGTGCCCTGAACGCCGATGATATGGTTTGTTTCCTTTTCTGGTCTGCCGTAGGCGGGGTCCAGCCTGTAGCTTTGCTCCAGCGTGGTGGTGGGCATCCATCCCCGGTTGTTTTGCCCTGGAAGTTGCGGATAGTCCAGGTAGCAGTGTTCCCCGGCAGCAATGATCAGGGAGAGCCCCTGCTTTTTCGTCTCCGTGATGGTGGACGGAGTCAGTCCCATGCGCCAGGTGAAGACGGTGTCTCCTTTGTTGTAGATGTTGGCCCTGGCCCACGGCTTTTCATACCATAGTTGGATGCGCTTGCCGTGAACAGCCAGCATGGAGGACATTTTTTTGATGAATTCCTTCAATTCCTCGTGGACGTCCTTCATGCCTTTTTGCTCCCGGTACTGGATGCTGAGGGGGCATTTGGCCCAGGTTTTTTCCAGGGGTGCTTCATCCCCGCCCAGATGGACGATGCCGGACGGAAAAATATCTTTGAGTTCTTTGAAAACAGCGGCATAAAATTTCCAGACTTCCGGTTTGTGCGGGCAGATGAGGTGGAGGGTGACACCTTCATCGGTCTTCACTTTCGTATCCGGGTTCGGGAAGCAGAAGAATTCAGGGTAGGCTGCCGCCAGGGCCTGGTTGTGGCCCGGCACGTCTATTTCAGGGATGACCTCAATGCCGCGCGCTGCGCAGTACGCCACCAGCTCCTTCAGTTCCTGTTTGGTGTATATTCCTTCGTGGGGGATTCCGTCTTCGAAGCTTTCCTCCCGCCTGGATGCAATGCTTTTCAATTTGGGGTAGCCGGGCACCGGAAGACGCCACCCTTGGTCGTCCGTCAAGTGGATCTGGAGCTTGTTGAATTTGTAATAGGCCATCATATCCACAAATTTTTTCAGATCGGCCGCGGGGATGAAATGCCGCGCGGGATCCACCATGAGGCCGCGCCACGGATAGCGCGGCTTGTCCGTGATGACGCCGCAGGGGATGCCCTCCGGCTGCTCCGCCAGCTGGTCCCGGAGCTGGCGGAGGGTTGCCAGCCCGTAAATTCTGCCCTCCCTTCCTCCGGAAGCAAGGTGCGCCCCCTGCGGGGTGACTGTGAGCCGGTAGGCGTCCGTTCCCAGGGACGGAGCCTCCTGGTCGGAAAGAAGCTGTAAAGTTTTAGCTGTTTTTTGCTTGAGTTCCGTTCTGGACGGCTCAGGGATAATGCTGTATTGGGCTGTTGCCTCTGCCGGAGGGGAGAAGGAGAGCAGAATGCCGCCGAGAATGGATAAGGGACGTGCCATATTTCCAATATAAACGGGGAGGAAACAGGTTCTGTCAAAGAATCATCTTTTGCTTCCAGATTTTTTGCCGTCTCCTTGTTGCCCGGCGCGGAGCCGGTAATAGAAAAAAATAAAAGGCCGCCTCCGGAGAGATGGCCTTTTTATTAGAAGTGGTAGCCCTATGAGGACTCGAACCCCAAAATACGGAACCAGAATCCGCTGTGTTACCGATTACACTATAGGGCTATGTAACGGGCGCTTTTGCAGCGCGGGCGCATTAAAGCGGAAGAGGCTGTTTTTTGCAAGTTTTTTTTTACTCAAAGATATGTTTTGATTGGAAAAAGGCTGTACAGGAAAGCGGCAGGCTGTTTTTTCCGGAATTATCCGGCCAGGCTTTTAAAGTATGCCTGTACGTGCTCCTCTGTGATTTGCTGGCGGTGCGCCTGTTCATGCCTGCCCTGGGATTGCTTCCATGGGGAGGACGGGGCGGTGTTGATGCGTCCGAGCTGCTGGGCCGTATATTTGCCATAGACGTTCCAGATATGCTCCAGAAAAGGAATAATGTCCGTTTCCTCCTCCAAAGGGGGCTGGCGGCGGCTGGGATGTTCTATGGAAGAGGAGGGCGGCTGATCCTTGTATTCATGATAAATGGAAGGGAGTACCGGACCGGAAGGCCAGGCTTCCACCCGTTCATTGATCAGGAAACCGCCAGTCCGGTGCAGATGCCACCAGTCCGCCAGAATGACCAGATGGTTCAGTTTGACGGGCGTCAGGACGAGTCCCTTGGCGTTCGCCTGCTGAATGAACCAGTTGCAGAGTTTTTGCGTGGTAGTGGAGTTTGCCATGCTGAAATGGGTTGCCTCCATTATAAAAGGCCGCAGGTATTTCTCAACACTAAATCCGCTTGCAGTTCCAGCGCTCTGGTGGTCGGGATAGGCAAATGGCTGTGCGGGATTCGGCAGGTCCCCGGCATGCTGCTTCCTGCTCCGCAGGCGGAATGCCTGAAAATATGGCGCAGGTTGTTCTAGCGGGGGAGGGAGCCGGAGATTCCCCTCTCCCGGGCAGCTGATGGTAATGTACTTCCCCCTCCGGAGATTTCCGGGTCAGGCCGTGTGCATGGCAGCGGAGTTGCTTTCCTGGGAAAATAAGACTGTCAAAGGGAAAGAAAGCGCGCCCTGCGGACAACGTCTTCCGGAGAAAGGGCGTAAAGGCTGTCCAGCAATGATACGGCAAAGGAACCGGGGAAGGGGCTTTGTTCAAAGGCCATTTCTCCGGCAATGCCCATGAGTACGGCCGTGGAAACGGCCGCCTGCAAGGGGGTGGGGGAGACGGCGGCACAGGCGGCGGACAGTGCTCCCATGGAACAGCCCACGCCCGTGACCCGGGACATCATGGCGTGTCCGTTTTCCGTGGCGGTTACCTGGCGGCCGTCCGTGGAATAATCCGTACGCCCTGTAACGAGCACGGCCGCCCCTGTGTGCAGGGCCAGTTCCCTGGCCGCATGCAGGGCGTCTGCGCTGGAGCTGGTGCTTTCCGGCCCTTTCGTGACGGAGGAATAGCCGGCCAGGGCCATGATTTCAGAAGCGTTTCCGCGGATGATGCGGGGGGATTGTTCCTTCAATTGCCCCGCCAGCCGCGTGCGCAGGGAAAGAGCCCCTACGGCCACAGGATCCAGCACCCAGGGGATATTCAGCCTATTGGCTTCCCGCACCGCTGTTTGCATGGCGGCTCCCTGTTCGCGCGTCACGGTGCCCAGGTTGACCAGCAGGGCGCCTGTTCCGCTGCGGAGCATGTCCGCCGCTTCTTCCGCGTCGTTGAGCATGGCGGGGACGGCGCCTATGGCCAGCAGGAGATTGGCCGTCAGGGGCTGGACGACGGAATTGGTCAGGGAGAGAACCAGCGGGGCCGTTTCCCGGATTTTTTCCAGATCGGCGGCAACGGCTTGAACAAGGTCTGTCGGTGAAAGCATGGCGTAAAAAAGTGCTTGATTGTCCGGTGTTTCCTGCGGTTCGTCCGTCAGGCAAGAGCCCGTGCGGCGGCTTCCGGATTCTCCGCTCCGCAAATGGCGGAGACAACGGCAATTCCGGAGGCGGTTCCCGTGGCGCGCACTTTACGGGCCC
>OGFY01002373.1_pt1 | contig 11153 bp, 10 predicted proteins | sample 1570951 | NCBI WGS metagenome assembly OGFY01 (sample SAMEA2581942, study PRJEB24529) | metagenome | biome: Human gut stool | place: China | collected 2011
TGCATGTGTTAAGCACGCCGCCAGCGTTCATCCTGAGCCAGGATCAAACTCTCATTAAAAATTTGTCCCGGGTTCAGATATGACTCTGGTCATTATCTATACCCTTTACTGTTCTTGGTTTGTATCAGACTTGCGTCTGTTACGTTCTTTTTGAAATTCTTTATTTGGAATTTCAGGGTTGTCATGTTGTTAATTTTTCAAGGTTCTTTGTTGTCGAACTCATCAGCGACAACTTCTATATGTTATCACATTCAGTGTTCTTTGTCAACAACTTTTTTAATTTCTTTTTTGATGTTCTGCATGCTTTCCAGATGAGAATCATCATGAAATCATTTGTCGTTGTTTGTTACTGTCTCGAACAGCAACTCCGATATATTAACACATATCGTTAATGTTTGTCAACAACTTTTTTGATTATTTTCAATCTTTTTTTGTTGCTCAAGCTGTTCTCGCGACCAGCAAGTGATACTATACTAAATCTTTTCCAAGATGTCAACTATTATTTTCAAAAAAATGTCTTTTTTGTAAAGCCATGCCAAAAGCGGACTTTCATCGATCATCTGTATGACCTGATATGCCCAGCTAAATGTTGACAACAGCGTCACAATCCCCATAAAGATCCAGACAATTAAGATTCCCTGTCCGGCACCAAATATTGCACCTCCGGCTTTGTTAATGCTTTTTACGATTGGTATATAGTTTGCAACATCAAGCACCATAATCAATATATGAAGAAGAAGCAACAGCACCAGGAGTGTAAGCACATAGGAAATTCCTCGCATTACCATCGCTGTTAAAGACTTTGCAATATAACTGCATACATTATCCACCCCACTCTCCAAGAACGTTTCTCCGTTGCAGTTTGCAATCAGCCAGCCTTTCACATTATCCGGAAGGTCCAGATTTTCTATCGTATCAATCTCTTCATTTCTTGTTGCCGTCTTTGTTTCTTCCGGCAGTTCAAATTTTTCTATGATTTTCTGTTCTATGACATCATCCAGAACGGTATACTGACACAACAGTTTATTCACGCCAGGATATAATATAGCAGTAAGAAGAACTGCCAGCACAATTCCTATCGCGCTGGCAGCACTTTTAAAAAAGCCTTTTCTATATCCACGAAATACCAGTAGCAAAATAAATGCCAGAATTCCGAGAACTAACAGATTCATTTTTTCTCCTTTTCGTTCTTTAACTTTAATTTGATCACCTGGGTTTCATTTTCAAATATCGCAATATACTCCAGCTTATTTTTGGATGGCACAATATTGATCAGATTCTTATTAAAGGTCGTTGCAAACTTTCTTGCTCCATTCAGATAATAAATACTGCAGTCGAATTCCCCCGAAATGATAAGTTCATCATCTGTTGCATATATATTGGAAAATGAATTGTTATAATCCGTTTCTGCTGTCAGCTTACCACTCATATCATAGATATAGATATGGTATCTGTTGTCACTATCTTCGTTATCTGCCGTGATATAACCCAGATATTTTGTATTTGCAAATACACCAAGCATCTCACGGTTCTCCAGATCGATCTCCGCTTTTTCACTTGGTTTTTCAGACATGGCGTATACAACGATCTTATTATCACCAAAACAGACAACTGTGTCATTGTCTACAAAATCTATGTATGGAAATATGGTGTCATCAAAGGTAAAGCCACCCATCAGACGATCCGCATTCTCATTCTGTCCCACAGATCCGAAATTATAGGCTGCAAGATAATCCGGCACAGAAGTCCCGTCTACCTTCACATAACTGGTAAATAACTTGGCTCCGTCATCTGATATTGCAATATCCAACGGATACCCACTGTTCTCGATCGATGTCTTCATCTCATATATACTCTTGCTGTCTTTATCGTAAGCATTGATATAATTTTCTTTTTCTCCCGACAGGATCACTACATAAACGCCCTGTGCTGCCACGTCGATATTGGTAATATCATAGTTCAGTGTCTGGTTACTGACCTTACCGGATTTATTAAATACATACACATCTCTGCCATTCAGATCTGCAACTGCAGCATAGTCTCCATTTACAACTACCTGCGGCATCTTCATGGAATAGCTGCAGTCCCAGACAGTATTACCACTCTGATCAATATAGGATACTCCATCTTTTGTTACCTTCAGGACATTATCACTGAACAATACATAATTGGCTATATTATCTCCGGATGTCTCGGTAGATGTCACCACGTCATATGCTCTATATTCTCTTGTACTGATGTATCTGCGCACGGATACGATCGTTACCGCTGCAATTAATATCACAAGTAAAAGGATCAGCAGCTTTAATCTTCCTGACATTCCTGGTGTTACTTCTATTATGTTGCTGTCTGTATCCTGTGTCCTGTCCTGTTTTTCAAAACGACGTTTCCCAAAAGCAGGTTTTCTTTTTTTATTCAGTTCTTCAGTTGTTTCTTTTGTCATACTATACCTCTATATTATCTGCAATTTTAAATAAGAGTTTTTCTTTTCACATGTGGACAGTATATCATTTTTAGTTTACAGATGGAATAGCTATTTTTTCCCCCGGATAGATTGTATCTCCTTCTTTAATTCCATTTGCATTCATCAGGGCATCCACATATTCCGGAGACTTGTACATCTTGATTGAAATACTCATCAATGTATCTCCTTCTTTAATCGTATAATACTGCAGAATTCCCTCTGCCATTGTCTCCTGGGTATTTTCCTGAGTATTGTCCTGTGAAGTTGTCTGTTCCGTTGTTATCAGACTCTCTGTATCCGGTTGATCTACCTGCGTTTTGTTCTGTGCCCCATTTGATCCTGTTACTCCTGCTTTATCTGTGCCGGCAGACTCTGTCTGCGTTTCCGTAACAGCCGATGTTCCGGCAGTCGTACTGTCTATATCTTTTGTATATATTGTCTGTTCTGTGTTGCTGTTTGAAAATACTTGTACCCCGGAATCTCCATTTTCCAGTTCCATTTTTCGGATCGTAGATTCGATGTTCTTCATTTTATCATAGTTTCCGGATACAGCAACTCCCATGGATAGTACAAATAAAGCTGCAAAAGAGGCTACTGCATACCGGACATAGGTGCGGTTCTTTTTTGGTTTTTCAGGTGTGTCACCGCGCATGGCGCGGAAATTCTTTACAAGCTCCGCATTCTTCCGTACTGCTGCGTTCTGCTTGTCCTCACAGGACATATTCTTACGGCTGATAATGTAGCTCTGCATTGCTTCATTTCTGACATAATAAATATAGTATCCACGTTGCCGCATCAGCCGGTTCTTCTCACATACATAAAAGGCATCATCACATTCCAGAGAATCCATAACAAACAGTACCTTATCTCTTCCCCGAAAATTTTCCAGATGAAGTCTGGTAATCTTGTCATTGATTTCTGTTGAAAATCCCATCCTGGATAAAAACCATCCCACAACTGACAGATTTTCAAAATATTTATTGATATCCGCATAGAGCTTGCTCCAGATATGATCATCAAATTTAATCTGTTCTACATCAAACTCCAGATTCTGTGCTTCTACCGCTCCACTGATGAACAAGGTCTCTGTATCCCCGTCTTTAAAATATTCTCCAAGCAGGATCGCACCGCGGGAGGTTGTATTTCCCGGCTCTGCAATCTTGCGAAGAAATGTCATTACATAATCTTCTATGTATATCTTCTTTTTATCCGGGGCATTTCCTATCTGTCTGATATTCTTTGGCATTCTGTAGTGACCATCATTTTTTGCATTTTTTTCTGCTGTCGCCTTGTCATATACAATCTCTATCATGATAACACTCCCCATTCTTTTATTTACTTTCGTTCTATCGAAAGTTCTCTATTTTGAGATTAATTCTGATAATAGCATTCCAGATAGCCTGTACTTATCAAATTTTGTCAACAGATCCTGCAATCCATATTTTTTCTTTTTTATTATTTCGACATTTTATTTTTCAGCTTTGTGTAAACTTTATCAATCCTGGTAATACTTTATAGTAAGATACATTTTCTGGAAGGTGTTTATGAATATCAGCAAAAAACAAACGAAACGAAAAACTGAATATTTTGATCCCAGCCGTAGCCATACCTGTAAAGCACTTGGGGATAAGATCATAGAAATGATATATGAAATGGATGGTGCTTCCAAGGATATCATCGTTATCTGCATCGGCACAGACCGCGCAACCGGAGATGCCCTTGGTCCTCTGGTCGGTGATTATATCCTGGCTCACAACACAACCTATCAGGTTGCAGGCACGCTGCAATACCCTGTCCATGCTTTAAATATCAAGGATACCATCGAACACATTTATACGGACTTTGACAATCCTTTTGTGATTGCTGTCGATGCCTCTCTTGGCATGTCAAAGGACATGGGACTGGTCACGCTCACCAACTCCCACCTTTTTCCCGGAAAAGGCGTAAATAAAAAACTTCCGGCAATAGGCGATATGTCCATTACCGGAATTGTGAATTTGTCTGGCCACACCGGAGCAAATCTTCTCCAGAATACCAGATTATATACAGTTAAACAAATGGCAGAATACATCGGAAAGGCGTTGATCTATGCCGATCATCATCTGTCATCTCCCTTATAAACTTTGATAGCCTCAGATACTGTACTTGCTGATCCTTCTTCCATGATTGAGATCAGATCAGATAATTTTTCTTCTGTACAAAAATCCTTTCCGAGATATGTTTCATATTTGTTCGTGATCATAAGCTCGTATTCAGATATCTTCTTCTGCGTATCACCGAAATCATTTTCCAGTGTATCACGTTCGGATTTCAACCGGTCCAGTTTCTCTTTTCTGCGTCCGGTAATCTCATCCGTAATCAACTGCTTGGTTTCTTTCTCGAATGTACGAAGCGCATCCAGTTTTTCATCACTGATCACTCCACCTGCATCCTCTAATTCCTGAATCTTTTTATCATATTTACCCAGTCTGTAAATACTCTCATCCTTATCCTTTGCAATTGAATTCTTGATTGCTTTTACAGCCTTCTCATTGGCTATGATCTTATCGCGGGTTCTTCTTCCCTCCCGGATCAAATCCCTATGTTTCACCTTTGTCAGATTAAATACAATAAAATAAATAATAAACTCAGCAATTATGATCAGTGCTGCAATCAGCACGTACATTGCAGTATGACTTCCTGTCTTAAACTTTGTATTCATCAAAACCGCAATCACTGCTGCAGGAATTCCTCCACATGCAACCAATAGAATTACAAACAGCTCCAGAAATTCGCTCATGCCTTTTGGAGAAAACAGGCAATAATACATCTTCGTATTACAAAACGGCGGAACATGGTTCTTTTTGAATAAGGTCTTGATAGTCGCATTCAGCTGACGATTCTCCTCCCGGATATCTGCCGTCTCCTTATTGATCCTATCTTCCATTCTCTGGCTTTTCTTTTTATCCTTCTTCGTCTGCACTTGACGGATCTTGGAATTATTTACATCGATCTGTCTGTCATAGCTTGCAGCGATCTGTTCTTTTCTTTTCTTTAACGTGGCACTGATCTCATCGCCGGTCGCCCGTTCTTCCCGGACGATTGCCCGTTTATTCTTCTTCTGGAGCAGTTTGATCTCCTCCAGCTTATCTTTTAAATCTTCTAATTCGGAGATTGTATCACGTGCTTCAATCAGGTATTCCTGATCTTCATCATATACGTTATCCGCAGCCATAGTTTTCCTCCTGTCTGTAAATGTACACGCACAAGCCTGCACTATATTTATTTTAACAAATAACCCCTTATTAAACAACCAGAAGTTTTTTCTCTGGTTTCTCTGTAATCTGTCACACTTTTTTCAAACAAAATTAAGAGAATGTAAATTGCAAACCGTGTCCACTTCTTCTATAATAGAAAAAACAACTACCGGTACAACAAAAACAATACCGGCAGATATGACTTTTAAACAGCATATATTTTACATAAAGGAGGATTTAACCTGACCTATGAATATTTTATTTTTTCTGACTCCCAAGAGCGAGGTTGCATTTATAGAAAATACATTTACTTTAAGACAGATTCTTGAAAAGATGGAGATTCATCGATATTCAGCAATCCCGATTCTGTCGGGTAACGGCGAATATGTCGGAACAATCACCGAGGGTGATATTCTCTGGTTCTGCAAGAAAGCCGGATTGAACCATCTGTCCGAATCTGAAGATATCCATCTGTCCGACATTCCGAAAAAATTCGAATATGCCTCCGTATCAATCAACTCAAACATGGAAGATCTGATTGCCCGTGCAATGGCACAGAACTTTGTTCCGGTAGTCGACGACCACAACAAGTTCATCGGTATCGTAACCCGAAAAGATATCATCGGCTACTGCTATAAAAAGCTGAGCCAGACTTCATAGTCTTTTTTCAAAAAAATTAAAAAGCCATCCAACCGATACTATTATTATACCGGCTGAATGGCTTTTTATTTATTATAACACGCCTGTTCTGTTGATTGCTGAGATTAAGGCATATACAGATGCATCAATAATATCATCCTTAATGCCTGCACCCCAGGTAACTATTCCATCTTTTCCTTCCAGACCTACATAAGCGACTGCCTGTGAGTTAGAGCCAACCTGTAATGCATGCTCCTCATAGCAGATGATCTTGAAGTCAATGTCAAAATGCTTTTTAATTGCATTGCTGACAGCATCCAGACGTCCATTTCCTTTACCATGATATACTTTCTTCTCACCATATTTCATGATCGTGATCTCCGTTGAGATTCCATCGCCCTGCACAAAATGGCATTCTAACATCTGAACCGGACCTTCGATATTGACATATGTACGCTGGAAAATATCCAGTACTTCTGCAGCGGATAATTCTTTATGTGCCTTATCGGATACATCTTTAACTGTGTATCCAAGGTCTTCACGGAATTTGGCCGGAAGATCAAAGCCATACTTGGACTGAAGAATATAACCGATTCCACCCTTTCCTGACTGACTGTTGATACGGATAACATCTCCGTCGTACTTTCTTCCGATGTCTTCCGGATTCAGAGGCAGGTATGGTACTGTCCACATGCCGTCTCCCTGATCTTCTCTGTACTTCATACCCTTTGCGATCGCATCCTGATGAGATCCTGAGAATGCTGCAAAGACTAATTTACCTGTATATGGAGAACGCTCGTATACATGCATATTTGTCACGCGCTCATATAATTCTGTCAGCTTTGGAATGTCGGACAGATCCAGTTCAGGATCTACTCCATGTGTAAACATGTTCATCGCAAGTGTGATGATATCTACATTACCGGTTCTTTCACCATTTCCAAATAAAGTTCCCTCGATTCTGTCTGCACCTGCAAGAATACCAAGCTCCGCATCTGCTACGCCACAGCCACGGTCATTGTGCGGATGTAAGGACAGGATAACATTTTCTCTGTCAATCAGATGTTCGCTCATGTACTCGATCTGACTTGCATATACATGTGGCAGTGACATCTCTACGGTTGCAGGAAGGTTGATGATAACCTTACGATCCGGGGTAGGCTTCCATTCTTTAATAACTGCATTACATACTTCCAGTGCATAATCGATCTCTGTTCCGGTAAAGCTCTCCGGTGAATATTCAAATGGATAGTTCACTCCATGTTCTTCTGCCATCTGATTCAACAGTTTTGCTCCATCGACAGCAAGCTGTAAAATCTCTTCTTGGGATTTCTTAAATACCTGTGTTCTCTGTGCATAAGATGTTGAATTATACAGGTGAACGATTGCATTCTTTGCGCCGTCAATTGCTTCAAATGTCTTCTTAATAATATGTGGTCTTGCCTGTGTCAGTACCTGAATGGTTACATCATCCGGTATCATATCCTTCTCGATCAGGGTACGGCAGAACTCATATTCTGTTTCTGATGCTGCAGGGAAACCGATCTCGATCTCTTTGAAACCGATTCGTACAAGTTCCTTGAAGAACTCCAGTTTCTCATCCAGATTCATCGGAACGATCAGTGCCTGATTTCCATCTCTTAAATCTACACTACACCAGATCGGTGCCTTATCAACGTATTCCTTTTCTACCCATTTTGTAGACTTTTCCGGCGGCATATAGTAGCCTCTTTTGTAATGCTCAAAATTCTTCATGTTTAACCTCCTGTTTCTGTTTTCTGTATAAGCTCCTGTAACGGCTTTTGTTCTCCGATTCATATATTACATAAAATATGGCAATAAAAAAACCTACATCTCATCACCTATAGAGACGTAAGTTATACGCGGTACCACTCTATTTCATACATGTTGTATGCTCTCGTTACAGATACAGATAGAATCTCTTATATCCTCCTGCTATAATGGTCAGGTTCCATCCCATCCTACTTCCTTTCAGCGGGCTACTCTGAGGCGAGTTCAAATCTGTTCCACTGTTGTCTCACACCAACCGGCAACTCTCTGAATGCTTCATAGATTCTACTATTCCTCTTCATCGTATTATCTGTATCGACTTTAACACAGTGTCTCGCTGTCTGTCAACCCCATTTTTACAGAAAAACTCCGTCATGAAAAGATCTGCAAAAAATATGCACGCGGCAACTGTTCTTCCTGTATCCGCGTGCATAGGATTGTCATTCCTACCATACAATATGACGTTTGTTCTTCAAGAGACAACCGCCTGATGCGATCATCAATATACCGGATGCAAGTCCAAGCACCCGAACCACTACGCCGAATGAAATATTTATTGCTCCGGAAGTTTGCATTGTCTTATATGCTTTCTCCATTTTCAGCACCCCTTCTGCAAAAATTTCATTTGAAAAGATGATACCACAAAGTCTCTCACCTGACAATGTTTCAGAGTAAAATTACACCTTAAAATTTACATTAAATATTCTTTATGTTACACTATTTTTAAAAATGAACACATATGATACTCTTTTTATTTTCAGAATGCAGAATGTCGTCTCGAAATGAAAAACGTATCCTATACACTATAGATAAGGAGTCTGAATTATGCCAGCTATTTCAAATGACTGGGCTCCGGAACTGAAGCCCGAATATAAAAAAGAATATTATAAAGAACTGTTTAATTTTGTCGGACATGAATATGCCACAAGAGAGATCTTTCCTCCTGCCGATGATATATTCAATGCGTTCCATCTGACACCATTATCAAAGGTCAAATGTGTTATCATCGGTCAGGATCCTTACCACAACGTAGGGCAGGCGCATGGTCTGAGCTTCAGCGTAAAGCCGGGTGTCGACATCCCGCCTTCTCTTGCTAATATCTATCAGGAGCTTCACGATGACCTTGGCTGCTATATACCCAATAATGGTTATCTTGTCAAATGGGCAGAGCAGGGTGTCCTGATGTTAAATGCTGTTCTGACCGTCCGGGCGCATCAGGCAAACTCCCATCAGGGACATGGCTGGGAACAATTTACAGACGCCTGTATGGAGATCTTAAACCGCCAGGATCGTCCGATCGTATTCATCTTATGGGGATCGGATGCACAAAAAAAAGCTTCGATGTTAAACAATCCGAATCATCTGATCTTAAAAGCTCCGCATCCAAGTCCGTTATCTGTCTATCGTGGTTTCTGGGGAAGCAAGCCTTTCAGCAAAACGAACAACTTCCTGACTGAGCACGGTGTTGAACCGATCGACTGGCAGATTGAAAACATATGACAATAAATCTGCCAAGCAAATAAGCAACGTGTCTGTATAAAGACAACGCTGCTTATTTATTTGGCAGATAAACAGATATGCGCAAGAAGGGCGAATAGCTGTACGATTTCGAAAGTCCGACGGACAGAGAAATCGGTATTATTGAATTGTCTCCCGCTTCTTGTCCAGTTCTGCCTGAACAACAGCAAGTTGTTCGATAATTTTATCTTTTAACATAGATATCTCGGAAGCATAGTTCTCTCCCAGATTGTCTTTTACCTGTTCTAACCGGTCAAGGATATCGGTATAAGTCTGATTTACTTTTCTCTGGATCCATTTGCGATTGGATACAAAAAGGATAGTTCTTAGATTATGCAGTCTGTCTGCAAGTTTGATCATGACCACCTGTGCCGGGGCGTGGTCAAATAGACGTTTTGAATAGTCAGAGAAGGTCTCTCCTTCAAGTTTACTTAATAAATATACATGATCCCTGATATCCGTACCAAAGATCTTTTCAATATCTTCAAATGTACAGTCCGTATCTTCTACCGTATCATGCAATAACGCAACTACAAGTACAGTTTCATCCTCTACATGGCATTCGTCCTTTAATATATGGTAAACGCCAAGAATATGTTCATCATAATACGGCACTTTGCCATCTCTTCCAAGACGTGTCTGCCCCTGATGACATTGCCTGGCAAATGCCATTGCAGTCTTCACGCAATCTGGTTCTGCTGCTTCTGTCTGACAGCCACATTCTTCTATATAAGAAATTGTTTCATTCCTGTCTGCTGTATTTGTAAAACCCTGCATGTTCTGCTCCATTCTGTACCTTAACTGGTATTTAATATGACATAACCGGACATGTCCACCCGCACCTTGTATCTATTTCAGTATAACACAGCCGCCCATATCTTTCCAGCAAATCTGTCATTTTATAGATACTTCATTTTTTCATCTGCTTCGTTTTTCTGTCTTGTACTTTTCCATAATTTGTCTGTCTCCAAGCTTGAATCTTGCCGGGATTTCGCATATACTAGATTCTGCTTTCCCGTAATATTCAACTATATAATGTTCCAACCTGTCCGTGCGGGTTGCAACAAGCGGACTTGAACGCACAATATATATGTCATTGCACTATATTCGGTTGTTCTCGTATCACCAGATCCGCATCAGAACACACATTATATACATGGCATTGCCTGTTACGGTGAATGATACAAATTAAGAAAGAGGTTTCACGATTATGGATATTATTTTGAAAATCAGTCAGGAACTTATGTGCCGGCAGGAGCAGGTAGCTGCTGCCGTTAAATTGATAGATGAGGGATGCACGATCCCTTTTATTGCAAGATACAGAAAGGAAGCTACCGGTTCTTTAAACGATGAACAGCTTCGTACTCTGGATGAACGGCTCACTTATCTCAGAGGACTGGAAGACCGGAAGGAAAAGGTCCTCGCTTCGATCGAAGAACAGGGCATGCTGACCGATGAACTAAAGAAGTCAATTCTGGCTGCTGAAACACTCGTTGCAGTGGAAG
>OGFY01002382.1_pt1 | contig 11107 bp, 7 predicted proteins | sample 1570951 | NCBI WGS metagenome assembly OGFY01 (sample SAMEA2581942, study PRJEB24529) | metagenome | biome: Human gut stool | place: China | collected 2011
CACATTGTGGACGGCATTGCCAAGGTGGATCGGGAGAAGTGCACCGGCTGCGGCGCCTGCCAAAGCGCCTGCCCGGCAGACTGCATTACCCTAGCGCTGAACAGTGCCGGTGCCCGGGTGGCAGTGATCGACGAGAGCCGCTGCACCCACTGCGGCAAGTGCAACCGCATTTGCCCGGTGCTTCACCCGCCCGTGCTGCGCGAAAGCCGCACGGCGCTGGCTGCCTACGCAGTAGAAGCGCAGGTGCGCCAGAGTTCCGCCTCCGGCGGTGCGGCAGCTGTGCTGGCACGGCAAGTGGTGGAAAGCGGCGGCTGTGCCTACGGTGCGGCCTTTACCGCCCCCACCACGGTAGAACTGGTGCGGGTAAATGCACCGGCACAGCTGCCCCGACTGCAAGGCAGCAAATATGTGCACGCAGCCACCGGCAGCGCCTACCGCAAGGTACAGGCAGATTTGAAAGCCGGGCGGCAAGTGCTCTTTACCGGCACCCCCTGCCAGGTGGCAGGGCTGTACGCCTACCTGGGCAGCGACCCACCGGGGCTGACCACCTGTGATCTGGTGTGCCACGGCGTGCCGGAGGCAGACACTTTAACTGCCTACCTGCAAACAGAGCTGAACCCGGCAGCCATCGCCCGCCTGACTTTCCGTGACGGAGACGGCTGGGTAATGAAAGCCTATGACCGGGACGGCGGCGTGCTGCGCCGCATGGATTTGAAAAACAGCCTGTACTATAACGGCTTTATGGAGGGTTATCTGTACCGCACCGGCTGCTACACCTGCCCCTACGCCACGGAAAAGCGGGTGGCCGACCTGACCTTGGGCGACTTTTGGGGCATTGGGGAGGAAACGCCCTATCCAAATGCCGCCGCAGAGCTGAAAAAGGGTCTGTCCCTGATCTTAGTCCATACAGATAAAGGACAAGCACTGCTGAACGCCTGCGCCCCGGCGCTGGTAACGACCATGCGCACCCCCGCGGAAGCAGTCAAAAAAAATCATCAGTTGCGCCACCCCACCCCAGACAGTCCTGCGGCCCGACGGTTCCACAACTTGTACGGCAAAAAGGGCGCAGCCTATGCCATTGCCCATTGCAATGAGAAAAAGCGGCGCACCCTGTGTCTGCGCCAAATTATTCGGCAGTGTCCGCCACTGCTGGCCCTGTGCCGCAAAATTCCCAAACTGCGAGATAAGCTATGATCGGTATTCTCATTCTCAATTACAAAAAATACCAGGTTACCGCCGACTGTATTCGCTCTGTGCTGGATACCGGAGACGGTCTGGACTACCATATCTATGTGCTGGATAATGGCTCCGGCAATGACTCTATTGCCTGCCTGCAAGCCCGATTTCCAAACAATCCCCGTATCACCTGGATGGAAAGCGCGGAGAACACCGGCTATGCCCGGGGCAACAACCAAATGCTTTCCCGCGCCCGCAAAGACGGCTGCACCGCTGCGGTAATCACCAACAGCGATATTGTCTTTTTGCCCGGCACCCTGCAACAGCTGGCTGCAGACATCGCCGAAGGGCACCCCATTGTAGGTCCTCGGCTGCAATACCCCAACGGACAGCGGCAAAACAGCGTCAAGCTGCGCCCCTACACCTACCGGGAATACCTGTGGACGGAAACCTATTTGCGCAATCTGGTACCCAAGTCCAAATTGCAGGCGCTGCGCCGTCAACCCGCTACCCCGGGAGAGGTCTACTGGCTTTCCGGCGCGGTCTTTGCCGTAGACACAGCGTTCTTTCACCGGCTGGGTGATTTTGACCCTTATACCTTTTTATATTATGAGGAGTACATCCTCTCTGAGCGGTGCAAGGCACAGGGCATTGCCCTGTGGTTTGATCCTACGGTCACGGCGCTCCACTGCCACGGCGCCTCTGCCGGAGGTGCTGCAAACCTATTTACCCGACTGGAGAACTTACGCTCGGAGCTGTATTTTCTGCATATCTATCGGCACTGGAGCCACACCAAATTAAGCGCTGTGCGCTTTGTCCGCTGCTTGGAGGTGCTGTTTACCTTTGGCAAGGCGCACAAATGGGCGGATGCCCGCACCTACCTGCGCAAAAGCAAAATCCTGCTGAAAAAGGAACGAACGAATGAAACTTAAAGTCTCCACCAGTCCTTATACTTATTTCCTATTGCTGATGACCATTATGGACACCGGCTACTTTGTGTTGCTGAATATTCCTGGGCTGCGAGACTCCGGGTATGTGCGTATCGTTTTCTTGATCATCGCCACTCTGCTGGCCATGAACTGCTATATCAACAAAAATATCTACCGTACCCTGCAACCCTACTACAACTATCTAAATGTCTTTATCCTGTATTTGGTAGTATTTTATTTTGCCCATTTTATCTACGGTATGGTGCATTATACCCAACAGATCACATCCATTATCAATGTGTCCAACTACCTGGGTATGTTCCTGCTGATCTATCTGTTTCTCTATGTATTCCAGCTAAACAACGGCTATGATCAGCTGATAAAACCCCTGAGCTGGATTACCTATCCCTATATGCTGGTCATCACCCTGCGTGCGGTGATTTATAACTTTGCAGGTCGGGATCTGATGCCCTACTTGGGTCACATCACTCGCTCCGGGCGCCTGCGTTACAGCATTCCTGCCCTGTGCGGTGTACTGTTCCTCTATTATTTTTACAAACTGCTGCAAAAAGAAACCCTGATGAAACACAGAATGATCTATACAGGGCTGTTGCTTTTTACCACCTTTTACCTTTACTATATCTGTATGACCCGTATGTATATGATTGCCTTTTTTCTGGCGGCACTGGTGATCTTCCTGTGCAAAAAGCGACCGAAAAACAAGCAGATCGTGATGGTCTGCGTGGCGATCATCTTGCTGGCCGTGCTGTACTTCTCCGGATTGATTCCTCGGTTCCTGGCCACTTTTACAGAAACAGGCGGCTCAACATTGGCCCGGCAATATTCTGCCCGGTACTTCTCCGGCGTGGCAAAGGACCAACCCATCTTCGGTTTGGGCTTTCTCTCGCCAAAGCGGTACGAGAACTTTTGGATTTACTTTGGGCCCTCCGGCACTGCCTATCTGGACGATCTGGGTATTCGCAATATGTCCTACCACTACGGGGTACTCGGCATCGGTCTGGTGGCGCTGTCTCTGGGGCGTATGGTATACCTGGTGATGCGACTGCTCACCTGCCGAAACTATCCTCGCAAGGCGCTGATGCTGGGACTGACGGCGTTTTTTGGCTGTCTGTGCGTATCCCTGTGTCCTTTTGATACGGTGCGCCTGCTGGGGCTGATCTTCACCTGGTCCATGGCGGAGTACGACGCCCGCCTTTACTACTACCTACCCCGCAAAGCGGCGACAGAGACGGGGGGCGATACGCGGTGAAGGCCCTGTCCGACAATAAACAAACCACCATCAACCTGATTACCAGCCTGGCAGCCTTTGTGATCAATGCCGGGATCAGCTTTGTACTGACTCCGTATATACTGAAGAAGCTGGGCAACGAAGCTTACGGCTTTATCGGTCTTGCCTACGACTTTGTCAATTATGCCGGCATCCTTACTCTGGCACTGAATAGTATGTCCTGTCGGTTCGTCAGCTACGAGTACCACCGGGGCAATAAAGAAAAGGCAGATATTTATGTTAACTCCATTTTGGGTGCCAATCTGATCCTGGCCGGTGCCATCACGCTTTGCGCCGTGTTTATGGTTTGGAAGCTGGAGTACATACTCACCATTCCCAAAGCGTTGATGTTCGATGTAAAGCTGACCTTTGCCATCGTCTTTATCAACTACATTTTTGGCATCTGCTTCTCTGTCTTTAACAGCGGCACCTTTGTAAAGAACCGGATGGATCTGTACTACCTGCGCAACCTGTTCTCTTATGTGCTCAAGCTGGTGCTGACCATTCTGATCTTCACCTTGTTTGATGTGCGCATCTTCTTCATTGCGCTGACCACCCTCATTTGCAACGCTTATATGAATGTGGCCACTTATATCCTAATGCGCAAGCTGTTGCCGGACTTAAAGCTGAATCTGCGCAAATTCAAGTGGAAAACCCTGTCCGAAGTGCTGCGCTCCGGGATATGGAATTCCGTGCAGAGCCTGTCTGATCTGATGATCTCCGGGCTGAATTCCCTGCTGACCAACCGATTTATCGGCACCGCTGCCGGCGGGTATCTGCAATCCTCCAAGACCATTCCCAATTACATATTACAACTGGGGCAGCAACTGGCCCAAGTGTTCTCGCCGAAATTCACCATTCTGTACGCCCAGGGCGACTATGATCGACTGGTCAAGGAGGCCAAGCGCTCCATGCGACTGGTGGGCTTTATCATCTCCACCCCGGTGGCCGGGTTTATCGTCTTTGGCTACCAGTTCTATGCCCTGTGGCTGAAAAACTATTCCCCGGCGGAATTGCAGATCGTACAGACTGTGTCTGTTATTACCACCATACCGTACCTGTTTAGCTGCGTGGCGTTCCCGCTGATTCAGATCAACACCGCCTGCAACAAGGTGCGCACCCCGGTTCTGGTGGCGCTGGCCGCCGGTATTGCCAATATCTTAGTGGTGTTCCCCCTGGGCAAAGCCGACGCCCTGACCCTGAATGTGCTGGCCTGCTGCACCGCCGCCTTTACCATTCTGCGCTACGGCGTATTCCAGCCCTACTATGCGGCCAAAATATTGGACCGCAACCGTCTGTTCTTCTACGGCACGCTGTTGCGCAATGTGCTGGCCACCGGCGTCATCGGCGTGGTGCTGTATGTTGCCAAGGGGCTGTTCACCTACGGCAGCTGGGGTCACTTCTTCATCGCCATTGCCCTGTGCGGAGCAGTGGGATATGTGCTGGCTTTCTTCCTGTTGTTCAACCCCGGAGAGTACAAAGAGATCGTCCACATGTTTCTATCAAAAATGAAGAAAAAAACTGCATAAATGCAAACAGTGCCTGAGCCAAAGCTCAGGCACTGTGTTTATGTTACAGACTTATTTGTTTTGAATGTAGGCGTCAATGGACTTGGCGGCAATTTTGCCGGCGCCCATGGCCTTAATCACGGTGGCGGCACCGGTAACCGTATCGCCTCCGGCGAATACGCCGTCCCGAGAGGTGCGGCCGTTTTCATCTGCCACAATTCCGCCCCGGGCATTTACCTCCAGCCCACCGGTGGTGGACTTGATCAGCGGGTTGGGGGAAGTACCAATGGCCATAATCACGCAGTCCGCATCGATCACAAAATCCGAGTCCGGCACCGGCACCGGGCGGCGTCTGCCGGTGGCGTCCGGCTCGCCCAGCTCCATCCGGATGCACCGCACGCCGGTTACATTGCCGTCGTCGCTGCCCAAAATCTCTACCGGGTTGGTGAGAGTTTGGAACCGGATTTGCTCCTCCTGGGCGTGCTGCACTTCCTCCTGCCGGGCAGGGATCTCCTCAAAGGAGCGACGGTAGAGCACATACACTTCCTCCGCACCCAGCCGAATGGCAGAGCGAGCCGCATCCATGGCCACATTGCCGCCGCCTACCACGGCCACCTTGCGGGCGTGGTAAATGGGGGTGGTGCTGCCGGGCTGGTACGCTTTCATCAGGTTTACCCGAGTCAGATACTCATTGGCAGAGTACACCTCTTTCAGGCTCTCGCCGGGAATACCCATAAACCGGGGCAAACCGGCACCGGAGCCGATATACACCGCCTCAAAGCCATCTTCAAACAGATCGTCAACGCTCATGGAGCGACCGATCACCACATTGGTAACAATCTTTACACCCAGCGCCTTTAAGCCGTTTACTTCCAGCTCCACGATCTTCTTTGGCAATCGGAACTCCGGAATACCGTACACCAGCACACCGCCGGCAATATGCAGCGCCTCAAACACCGTTACATCATAACCCAACCGGGCCAGATCGCCGGCGCAGGTCAATCCGCTGGGACCACTGCCGATCACGGCTACTTTGTGCCCGTTTTGTTCCGGTACGGCGGGCCATACTTTGCAGTGGCTGTTGTGCCAGTCTGCCACAAAGCGCTCCAGTCGACCGATGCTCACCGCGTCGCCCTTAATGCCACGCACGCACTTACTCTCGCACTGGCGCTCCTGGGGGCACACCCGGCCGCAGACTGCCGGCAGGGAGCTGCTTTCGCTGATGATCTGATAGGCGGCCTCAAAGTCGCCCTCCGCCACCTTGGCGATAAAATCCGGAATATGAATCTGCACAGGGCAGCCGGAAATGCAGGGCTTGTGCTTGCAGTGCAGGCAGCGCAGCGCCTCGTCCATGGCTGTCTGCGCATCGTAGCCGGTGGCTACCTCTAAAAAGTTCTTGTTGCGCACCAGTGGCTCCTGATGAGGCATTTCATTGGCCTTTAAGGGATTCATCAGTCCTGCACCTCCTGTCGCAGCAGGTTGCAGTCCGCTTCCCGCTCAAAGTCTTTATACAGCGCAGCCCGTTCCATAGCCGCGTCAAAATCCACCAAATGGCCGTCAAACTCCGGCCCGTCCACACAGGCGAACTTGGTCTCACCGCCCACCAGCAGACGGCAGCCGCCGCACATACCGGTGCCGTCGATCATAATGGGGTTCATAGACACAACGGTGCGGATCCCGTACTTCTCCGTGGTCTTGCACACGAACTTCATCATCACCAGCGGGCCGATAGCAATCACCAAATCGTATTGCTCACCGCTTTGGATGAGGCTTTCCAGGGCATTGGTCACCAGCCCCTTTTCACCTACGGAGCCGTCGTCGCTCATGAGCACATACCGGTCGCTGACTTTCTCAAACTCCTGCTGCAAGATCACCAGATCCTTGGTACGGAAACCCACAATGCTGTGCACCTGGGCGCCGTTCTCATGCAGCGCCTTGGCCACCGGGTACGCAATGGCGCAGCCCACGCCACCGCCAACCACAGCCACCTTGCGGTAGCCGGTGACTTTGGTTGGATTGCCCAGAGGGCCTACAAAGTCCTGCAAGCTGTCGCCCACCTCCAGCCGTGCCAACTGCTTGGTGGTAGCGCCCACCAGCTGGAAGATAATGGTCACCGTTCCGGCGGTACGGTTATAGTCCGCCACCGTCAGGGGGATACGCTCGCCCCGGTTGTCCACCCGCAGAATCACAAACTGACCGGCCTGAGCTTTCTTTGCCACATAAGGCGCCTGAATTTCCATACGCACAACGGTCGGGTTCAGCACCTGCTTGGCAACGATTTTATACATAGAATCACCTACTTGAAATTAGACACTTTTTAGAAAAAACGCCGCATAACCGGTATGCAGCGTTTTTGATATTATACCAATTCCCGCTTATAAGTCAACATTTATCAACCGGAAATCGGAATTTTTAAGAATTGTTAATAAATCTGCATTATTTTGGATGGTTTTTTTAGTAATAATTCCGCCCCTTGCCAAATGCTCCGGGGTGTGAAAGTCGGAGCCGGAGACCATCAGCTTGCCGTTCTCTTTGGCCCACGCCAGCGCCTGCGCGTTGCGCCGATCGTCCGTCTTACCGTTATACACCTCTACCCCGTCAATGTTCTTCGGATCCGTGCGGCGAATACCCACACGGAAAGGATGCGCCTGGTAAATGAGAAAGCCGTTTTGCTCGCACAGGGCTTTGACCTCCGGCTCCCACACATTCATCAGATTGCCGGCGTTCTTGACAAAATTCTCCGTCACGCCGTAGATCAGGTAATCATTGGCGGTCCAGTAGTGGCGCAGCTCCATACCCAGCAGCACGGTAAAGCCCTCCGGAGCCGCCGCCTTCATCCGCCGATAACCGGACAGGTAAAAATCCGCCGCCTTTTGGGGGCACGCCAGCCGGTGAATGGGAAAGGTCATGGGGCTGTAATGGTCCGTAACCACAATGCCGTTGTACCCGGCCTCCACATACATCTCAACGATCTTTTCCGGCTCTACCCGCCCGCAGCGGCTGACGGCGCCAGTGTGGCAGTGAAGCTCATACTTATATTCCATAGCCGTGCCTCCCCTTCATATCTAAAAAATATTATATGCCCTTTTGCCTCTGCCGTCAATCGTGCCGTCTTTACAAAAATCAAGGAATATGTTATACTTTTTTTAATTATTTTGGTAAGAAAAAGGGGTCAAAATGGACAAAGCAAGCACATTGACAAAAAAGGATTCACTCGCTCTCAAAGGCATCGCCATTCTGTTGATGATCTTTCATCACTGCTTTTTGGATCCCGGCCGGTTTGCCGGATACACCGTATCCTTCGCGCCGTTTTCGCAGGACTTTACTGTGTCCCTCTCCTATTTTTCCAAAATATGCGTTGGCATTTTTGCCTTTATTAGCGGATACGGATTATATTTGTCATTCTCCAAACAACCGAATACTGCCAAATCCGCTTCCGCTTGGACTGTCTCTCGCACAATTAAGACCATGAGCGGGTACTGGTTCATTTATATCCTTGCGCTGATCTCAACATGGATTTATGCAGATCTACCCATAAAAACCTACTGCACCGATGGAAATATACGCGGTGCCTTTTATGCGTTTCTTGATTTTCTTGGACTGGCAAGCCTTTTCAAAACGCCAACACTAAATACAACTTGGTGGTACATGGGTGCCGCGATTCTCTTTATCGCATTGGTTCCCTGTTTTACCCGGTTAGCCAAAAAAATCGGCTATGTACCGCTTGTCATTTTAATTGTTATGTTGCCCCGTTTGCTAAAAGTAGGTTATCCCGGCAGCATCAATCCATACGGCTTTCTCTTGGCACTTTTATTTGGTATGCTCTTTGCCCAGTATAATTTGTTTACGCGCATGGCACAATTTCAACCCTTACAGAATAAAACACTGTGGGCAGTTGTGCGCTTTCTCTTTTGGCTCTGCGCATTAGTAATCTGTTATTTGGTTTGTAGTCGAGTAGAGCGATACCAGGCTTGGGAGTTGCATTATGCCGTTGCACCGTTGATCTTCATTCTCTTTTGCAAGCGGTATGTGGTGCGGATCCCGGTGATTCAGCAACTGCTGTGCTTCTTTGGCAAACATTCGCTTAATATTTTTCTTATCCACACCTTCATTCGATTTAACTTCTTCACTGATTTTATCTATTCATTCCGTTATTTTTGGCTAATTACCCTGGTGCTCTTTGGCATTTCGCTGGGCATTTCCATTGTGCTAGAATGGATAAAGAAGGGAATACGATTTGACATATTCACACATTGGCTATGCACAAAAACGGAGAAAGCCGTAAATCAAATATCAAACAAATAAAAAACGCATAAAAAGGCCGGTGATCTTTTCAGATCATCGGCCTTTCTGTTTAGCGCTTTTTTATTTTTGACAGCAAATGATAAAATGATTTTGGTCGCAATACCCGCTGCACAATTTCTTCACAAGAATCGCCTTGCTCATAGGTAAGGAACTTTTCTATAAAACGCTCCGTGCGCGGCCGGCACTTCTCCACCTCTGCCTCCAGATGGTTAATTGCATAAATAATCTCATCTGTATTAAAGACCAGCGGTCCCGGCGCTTCTTTCTCAATATCCACATACACACCGCGTAATTGTTGGCTGTATTCTTCCAGATCATAAGTAAAGAACAGCATGGGTTTATGCAGCAGCGCATAGTCAAACATAATGGAAGAATAATCCGTAATCAGCAGATCAGAAATTTGGTACAGATCCTCCACACAGTTGTACGCATTCAAATCGAATATAAATTCTCCATCTGCGGGGATCTCATATCCGGTAGCACAAAAATGATGCAATCGAACCAATAAAATATACTCGTTTGCTAAATGCTTGCGCATTTTTTCCAAGTCCATTTGCATTTCAAAACGATTGCGCACGCGCCAGGTTGGTGCATACAAAATCACCTTTTTATCCAGCGGCAAGCCTAATTGGCGCTTGATTTGTTTCACCTTTTCCGCATCCGTATGGTAAAGCACATCCGTGCGCGGATATCCGGTCTTTAATATTTCCCGGTGAAAGTCGAAACACTGTACCGCCTTGTCCTCCATGAATTTTCCTTGCACAATCAGATAATTCCAGCGGTGATTTTTCTCAATATACTGTTGGCGGCTGGCCTGGCTTGGAAAATCAGCAACCACATCCAGTCCAAGCGTTTTCAACGGCGTGCCGTGCATTGTTTGAATTTCAATTTGCCCGTCGCGTTTTACATATGCTGTTTCAAAGTTCACATTATTGACGAAATACTTACTGGTTGCCAAATAATAGTAGTACTCCTGGGAACCTCTACGCACACGCTTAGCATGTCCCGGCACCGGTGTGCGTGCGTCTTTTAATGACCAAATACACTCGTACTCAGGATAATTTGCGTCAATATATTCATACAGGTGCTGCGGATTGCAACTGTACTTAGATCCCCACATAGACTCAAACAGAATCCGCCGCGGGTGAATTTTTTTCTGTCTATAGAGCGGATATTTTTCATGCACCAATGCGTCTCGCTTTTGCTGCGTATTTTCATTCTCTCGCCAAAGCTGCTCCGCACGCAAGCGCACATATCCCTCCATAAAGCGATATATGTCCACCTGTAAGGTTTCAAACTTGAATTTATGATTGAAGTATTTGGGACTGTATATCAAATCGCGAATTTCCCGACCGTCCGGCAAAAGATACTCCACATACACTTCTCGATAACTTTGATACAGGTCTTTTGTCACCTGCGGACAACCAAAATCCACAACAAAGCTGCACATGCGTTCACCGTTTTCCATAGTGCAATTCGCTTGTGCCAAAACCACTTTGCTTTCTGCAATCGGATCGTCAACACACAGAATTGCTTGGGTGGCAGCGGCAATTTCCGCACCGTCACCGGCAGTTACGGTTTGCAAATAGAAATGTTTCTTTTCTTTACGCACTTTTTTCGCCAGCGTAATCCGCGTGTGGAAACCAGCCCGTACCATGTGGGTACGATTTGAACGAAAAACACCCACACAACTTTCGCAATCAACAGCTGTAATCTTCGTCTTGCGACTTAGCAGTTGCTCCTGGCGACCGTCGGCTTTTTCAATATAGAAATCATACTGCCCTGCCGGTGCAAAATTTGCCGAACACATGACAAAATTCTGCTGATCCGCCCTATCGGCAAACACGCGGTTTCCGGACGCATCCTGCGCCCATATCGCCTGTGCCGGCTGCTCCAGCGCA
>OGFY01002386.1_pt1 | contig 11096 bp, 8 predicted proteins | sample 1570951 | NCBI WGS metagenome assembly OGFY01 (sample SAMEA2581942, study PRJEB24529) | metagenome | biome: Human gut stool | place: China | collected 2011
TATTTACAGAAGAGCTGAAAACGGAATATATCAATGCAGTTTACTGCACAGAAGGAATGAAAAAAAGAAAGTAGTATGAAGAGATTGAATACTGGCTAGAACATTTTTCAACAATTCATCCTATAGAATATACCAAAGAAGATGTCGATAAAAAATTTCGAAATATTCATAGCATAACAGTACTGCCAGATACACTCTATGAAGAAAATCAAGTTCTTTTTGAAGAGGGAGTCAATCTACTCAGAACACCAAATATAAACAAAGACATAAAGAATATCATCACATCTAAATTTAGCAGTCTGACACTGGGACTTACTTACTATCGTTATAAAGATAATGGGCTAAATGGAATAGATGTCACAACAATCGGCTCTCACGGAGATGACAGAAAAAATAATTACCCTGTAACACAAATTCACAGAACATCAATGAAATATGATTTTGACCCGGATACGGGAAGGGGAAAAGGTCTTATTTTAGGGGAGATAGATGATGAGGCATGTATACTGTAATATATGATTTATGATTGAATAATGAGGACGAAGGTATGACAGATAAAAGAATCACAGGTGTCATGATTTACTATTACTTTGTTTGTAAACGAAAGCTATGGTATTTCTGCCACGAAATCAATATGGAATCGGAAAATGAAAATGTACAGTTGGGAAAGCTTTTGGATGAAAAAAGTTTCATTTATTTTTTAGTATTTTCCTCTGCTGATTGATTATCAGTGACTTCGTGTCTGTCATATTTTATTTTTTCTTTGTTGATAATGAAACGCTGATAATAGGACAACATCAAAGTGGTGAGTGGGAGTGCTATGATCATGCCTAGCATTCCGAGTAAAGATCCCCAAATGGAAAGGGATAAGAGAATAATAGCAGGGTTGAGTCCTGTGATCTTTCCCATAATTCGAGGGACAAGGAAACCGTCTTGAATGGCTTGGACAACGATGAATACAATAAGAGCACCTGCCAGAATTACCCAGAAGTTTTCACCGGTATCAGCAGCCTTAAGGATGGCAAGTACGATGGTGGGCAGGAAGCCGATGATTTGTAGGTAGGGTACCATGTTGAGTGCTCCGATAAATAGCCCTAGAGCAATGGCCATCGGGAAATCAATGATCAGGAATCCAATGCTGAACAAAATCCCTACACAAAAAGCAACAAAGGCTTGCCCACGGAAATAACGGTTCATGCCATCCTGAATATCATTCACCAGATTGGAAGCGAAAGTACGGTATTTACCTGGAAGCAAGTGTAGCCAGCCTTCGGCTATAGACTCATAGTCGAGCAGAATAAAAACTACATATAATAGAATAATGAAAGAAGCAAAGACACTAAACAGGATATTGATGGATTCCGCGACAAGGGCCCAGAGTTTAGGGACCGTTTCTTTAATGGTATTCATTATATTCTCTTCACTCAGGATACGGTTGAGTGCCTGAAGGTCAATGTGCTTGTGGATAAACTCCGAAAGAGTAGGAGGGACAGTGCCGGAACTGTAGGTACCATTGGTCAGATAGGTTACCAGTAGATCGTTCATGCGTCCCATTTCGGCAAGCATGGGAGGCACCAGCAGATAGAAAAGGGAAATACCCACTATGGTAATACTGAACAACGCGCAGAAAATAGAAATGATTCTACTTTTGAAACGTAATTTGTACTGGAAGAATTTGACGAGTGGGTAAATCATATAAGCGATGAGCCATGCTACGAAAAAAGGTAGCAATACACCGCTGAGCCTTTTAAAAAGTATGAGTAATCCCACAATGAGCGCACAGCAGATAGAACCGCGTATGAAACTATCAAATGTAATTTTTTTCCTTTCCATGATAACCTGATATTTGATGTGCGACCTCATCGGTATGACTTGGCTTTACTGCCGTGAGGTCCTTATGATTTTTCTCGATCTTCTTGTAAAGCGCGTTGGTAACATTCCCGACAGAGCGGCTCGTATTGGGCTGTTTCCCCCAGTAAAACTTGTTTGTCATTCTTTACGGTACGGTGTGAAAAAGAGGCCAACTGTCCGCATTTCACGCAGATGGCATGTACTTTCGAAACTTCGTCGGCAATAGCGCATAGAGCGGGCATCGGGCCAAAAGGAACTCCTTTGAAATCCATGTCCAATCCGGCTATAATGACACGCACTCCGTTATTGGCCAGTTGATTGCATACATCTATCAATCCACTGTCGAAGAACTGTGCCTCGTCGATGCCTACTACATCTATTTCGGATGTAAAGAGCAAAATGCTTGCAGAAGAGTCAATGGGTGTGGAGGAAATGGAATTACTGTCGTGTGAAACAACGTCGCCTTCCGAATAGCGGGTGTCAATGGCAGGTTTGAATATCTCTACACGTTGACGAGCGAACTTAGCCCGCTTCATGCGGCGAATCAACTCTTCCGTTTTTCCGGAAAACATAGAGCCGCAAATTACTTCGATTCTTCCTCTTCTTCTAGTCTCTTGTATATGATCTTCTGAAAATAATACCATGCTGATGTATGTTATAATTGCTTGCAAAAGTAATAGTTTTATTGGCTTCTCAGTGTTTTTTCATTATTTATTTCTACATTTGCCAAGTCATTCAAAGAGAAATTCAGATGTAGATATGCAAGCATTGCTGAACGACATAGAGCTGGATATTCAGGAGCTTAAGTACCTGATGGAAATCATTTCACGCGAACCGGATTCCGTTTTGCGCGGAGTGGCACGAAGAAATATTGTGCAAATGCGAGGACGACTGGATGCATTATTGGAGCTGTTGGATGCAAAGCCTGTGATAGCGGCCGACGCTTCTGAAAGTCCGGAGAACAGACCTGTAACGGAAACAATAGAGGTTGTGGAAATCCCGGCTTTAAAAGAAACTGTGGCTGACATTCCAGAAAAAAACGAAGAAGCCGCAGTAGCAGAAGACTCCCAGGAGGCAGTCGAGCCTGGGCCGTTGAGTTTGTCTGAAGCGGTTATCGAACAGGTACCTACTGTGGAACTTGATCCTGTGGCTGATGAAAAAGAAGAAGTATTCGAATCGGTATCGGTTCCACAATCAGAGGAACCGACTGTGAAAGTTGAGACTAGAGTGGCTTCTTCACCCATCTTGGCCGAACGTATCAAAACTGCAGGTGATTTGCGTCGTTCGATCAGCTTGAATGATTCGTTTCGCTTCTCCCGTGAATTGTTCGGAGGAAGTATGGAACAGATGAATAATGTGTTGCATCAGATTGGTGAAATGAGTTCATTGGATGCAGCTCTTGTTTTTCTGTCTTCAAAGATCAAGGTCGATGAAGAAAATGAAGCTATGAATGATTTTGTAGAGCTTCTCAGGAAACATTTTATATAATGAATATTTGAAGAGAGATATGGGAAAACTATATGTGGTACCGACACCGGTCGGAAATTTGGAGGATATGACATTCAGAGCTATTAAAGTTCTGAAGGAGGCCGACTTGATTCTGGCTGAAGATACCCGTACTTCCGGAATCTTGCTGAAACACTTTGAAATTAAAAATGTAATGCAATCCCACCATAAGTTTAATGAACATAAAACGGTGGAGAGTGTTGTTAATAGAATAAAGGCAGGCGAAACAATCGCTTTGATTTCGGATGCTGGAACGCCGGGAATCTCTGATCCGGGCTTTCTTGTGGTTCGTGAATGTGTACGTAACGGTATCGAGGTGCAATGTTTGCCGGGTGCTACAGCTTTTGTTCCGGCATTGGTTGCGTCGGGATTGCCAAACGAGAAATTTTGTTTCGAAGGCTTTTTGCCTCAGAAGAAGGGGCGCATGACAAAGTTAAAATCACTGGTAGATGAACACAGGACGATGGTATTTTATGAATCACCCCATCGTTTGTTGAAGACGTTGACACAGTTTGCCGAATATTTCGGGCCTGAGCGCCAAGTGTCTGTATCTCGTGAGATTTCAAAGATTCACGAAGAAACGGTTCGCGGCACTTTGAGTGAACTGATAGAACACTTTACCGCTACCGACCCTCGGGGCGAGATTGTGATTGTACTTGCAGGAATAGACGATTAATAATAACTTCATTTAAAAACGTAAAATGTAATCGTATGAAAAAGTTAGCAATTTTATTAGTATGCGCAGCTATGTTGGCTTCGTGTAACGGCCTGGGTGGTGGAAGTAAAGACCTGAAGGCAGAAAATGATTCTCTTTTGATGGAGTTGACCCAGAGGAACGCCGAATTGGATGAAATGATGGGTACTTTCAATGAGGTTCAGGAAGGATTCCGTAAAATAAATGCAGCCGAGAGTCGCGTAGATTTGACTCGTGGAACTATCTCTGAGAACTCTGCTACTGCAAAACAGCAAATAGCATCTGATATCGAATTCATCACAAAACAGATGGAAGAGAACAAGGCACAGATCGCTAAATTGCAGGCTATGTTGAAGAGTAGTAAGAATAATTCGGCACAGCTGAAGAAGGCTGTTGAGTCTTTGACTCAGGAATTGGTTGCCAAAACTCAACGTATTGAGGAACTTCAGGCTGAATTGGCTTCTAAGAATATCCGTATTCAGGAATTGGATGCCGCTGTAACCGGTCTGACTGCTGATAAAGAATCGTTGGCTGCCGAGAACGAAGCAAAAGCCAAGACCGTAGCTGAGCAGGATAAAGCAATTAATAGCGCATGGTTTGTGTTCGGTACCAAGTCGGAACTTAAGACTCAGAAGATTCTTGAAAAAGGAGATGTGCTGAAAAGTGCCGATTTTAACAAGGATTATTTTACTCAGATTGACATCCGTACTACTAAGGAGATTAAGTTATATTCAAAACGTGCTGAGTTACTCACCACTCATCCTGCCAAATCTTATGAACTGGTTAAAGATGATAAGGGCCAGTTGACTCTGAAGATCACAAACCCGAAAGAATTCTGGAGTGTATCTAAGTATTTGGTTATCCAAGTTAAGTAAATTGTATAAAATAATTATAGCTGATAAGGGCACGGATTGCACAGCAAGTAGTCCGTGCCTTCTTTTTGAACTGTACCCGATACTTTAATATGAAATATAAGAACCTGTTTTTTGATTTGGATGATACTCTTTGGGCCTTTTCCCAAAATGCGTATGATACGTTTGAGGAAGTTTATGACAAATATAGACTGGGACAGTATTTCGATTCGTTCTCTCATTTTTATTCTCTTTACCAAAGACGGAATACGGAGCTGTGGGTTGAGTACGGAAACGGACAGGTGACTAAAGAGGAACTGAACCGACAGCGTTTTTTATATCCTTTACAAGCTGTTGGTATAGATAATGAAATGCTTGCAAAACGTTATTCTGATGATTTTTTCTCGATCATTCCTACTAAAAGTCGGTTAATGCCGTATGCAGAAGAGGTACTTTCGTATTTGGCACCCAAATATAATCTATATATTCTTTCAAATGGCTTTAGAGAGTTGCAATCCCGCAAGATGCGTTCGTCAGGTATCGATACCTATTTTAATAAAATAATTCTTTCGGAGGATCTGGGGGTGATGAAGCCTTGGCCGGAAATATTTTATTTTGCTTTGTCGGCTACACAGTCCGAACTGCGTGAATCGCTAATGATAGGTGATAGTTGGGAAGCGGATATTACAGGTGCCAATGGCATAGGGATGCATCAGGCCTATTATAATGTGTCCGGGCGTGCCGATTTTCCGTTCCGTCCTACTTATTTAGTGACTGATTTGAAAGAGTTGATGGAACTATTGTAACATTTATAGATATATTGTATTTTTGCGTTCAATATAGAACGCATAAAAATACAACTATGGACACTCTCTTACCTTTCGCTTTACTCTGTTTTACCTCTTTCTTTACGTTGACTAACCCCTTGGGAACAATGCCTGTCTTTTTGACCATGACCCATGGTATGACTGATAAGGAGCGACAAGCTGTTGTTCGCCGTGCTACTTTCGTTTCGTTTATCACTTTAATGGTATTTGTTTTTGCCGGACAATTCCTTTTTAAGTTCTTTGGTATTTCTACCAATGGGTTCCGTATTGCAGGTGGGGTTATCATTTTTAAGATTGGTTTTGATATGTTGCAGGCCCGGTATACTCCAATGAAATTGAAAGACGAAGAGATTAAAACTTATGCGGATGATATTTCGATTACTCCACTTGCCATACCGATGCTTTGTGGTCCGGGCGCAATAGCAAATGCTATCGTGCTAATGGAAGATGCCCATACGATTGAGATGAAGGGAACGCTAATTGGCATTATTGCTTTGATTTATTTTATTACTTTTCTGATATTGCGCGCTTCTACCCGATTGGTCAAAGTGTTGGGCGAAACGGGAAACAATGTGATGATGCGTTTGATGGGGCTTATCCTGATGGTGATTGCAGTCGAGTGTTTTGTTAGTGGATTACACCCGATATTGGTAGGTATCTTGAAAGAGGGGCTGCTTTAAATAAAGAATTGGATATTATTTAAGGAATAAAATGCCCGGATTACATAGTGCAATCCGGGCATTCTTTTCGATTGGGTCAATACTTTAGAAAGTATTCTTTTAATTAGCGGCTACCACCGGCCCACCAAACTGGATCGGTATATACATACTGACCGTTTCCGAAGGCTGCTTCTACGTTCGGGTTTGCACTTACGTCATCTGCTCCATAAGGTGCACGAAGCGGGAATTTATAGGGATTGTCTAGTTTGATGTACTCTTCACCCATTGCTTTCAAACGACGTACATCGTTGTAACATTCTGTTGTTTCGCCGAAAGCTCCAAGGAATGCAATATATTTCTGTACCATTACCTCTTTTACCGGATTGGCATCGAACAATGGTTTTACATTGTTTGTGAAATACTCTTCTGCTTCAGTAGCTGTAATCGCTTTAGTCGTTTCTTTAACACCTCCATAACTTTTTACTGTAGGGGCGTTGAATGCAGCTGAAACTCCTGTTTCGGCATTTGCAATGGCTGCTACTACAGCATCTTTTAAAGCATTGGCCGCCTCGTCCTTTCTATTTAACCGAGCTAATGCTTCAGCTTTCAGGAAGAGTAACTCATGATAGCTCATAAGTAAGGTCGGGCATGTTTGTGAGTATACGAAGATAGGAGTGTTATATTCGTATTTAACAGACTCTGCCGTACCATTGTCTGCCATCAGGAATCTCGGATCATCAGCACCTGTAACTTGGATAGATACAGCATTTTCGTTTTCAGTTAACTTACCTTGTCCGATACAGAAGATGCGGCGTAATCTCGGGTCATTGCGTTCTATTAGCTTGTCAGCGTAACTTTTACTTGCAGCCAATCCGTCGCGACTCCATTGGAAGTCAAATAGAGGATTTAAGTTTGTTGCACTATAGATAGAGAAAGCAGCCTGTTCTTCAATAGATGTATATGATTTGTCTACATATTCCAGAATTTTTTGCAAATCGGCATCTTTTGAGGAGGAACGGGCTAATAGTCGCATTGTATAACGTGCTTTCAATCCATAAGCGAGCTTTAGCCATGCTTCGCCATCACCTTTATATATAAAGTCATATTCTCCAATTTCATCACTTTTATCGCCTTTGGGAAGATCGGTAATTGCAGCATCCAGATATTCCATAATAGCAGTATAAATTGCTTCCTGTTTGTCTAATTCCGGAGTCAGAAACTGAGGTTGTCCGTTTGCTAATTCGGGAAGGGCAGCCTGGCTGAAAGGAGTGTCACCGAATGAGTCTGCGATCAGTCCGGCATTAATTGCTGCCAATACTTCACCGATACCTTTTGTCGTATAATTGCCCGTGACTTCATTAGAACTGATATTAATAGCGATACGTGCATTCTTCAGTGTAGAGTATAAATTACCCCATACATTGTTAAAAGTAGAGGGTGCCGAGGGCTCTCCGTTACGTTTCTCCGCATTTGCCAATTGGTTATCCACTCCAACCATATGTTCTACATAAGTAGAATAATATGTATTAAAGTCACCTCCGATGTTGCTAAATGCGGTTGCTGTGATTACATCCGCCAAAATGAATTTGGCAGGAACACTGGTTGTATGGTCTTTGTCTTTATTGATGTTGTCCATTGTGTCTTCCGAGCAGGAAGCAAATGCAACGGAAATCAATGCCACAGACAAGATACCTTTTGATAAATTAAATATTGATTTCATTTTTGTCCTTTTTAGAATTTAACTGTAATACCAAAACCATAGCTTGATGTTCCCGGAAGAGAGAAACGCTCAAAGGCACCGGCCATGTTGTTGTTTCCCTGTGATGATTCGGGGTCAATACCATTATCCATTTCTGACCAAAGCAACAGGTTACGTGCAAAGACATTCACTGTAACTCCTAAATAAGATTTATTCAGTACCGGATAGCTGAGGGCGATTTCACGTAGTTTCAGGAATGAAGAACCATATACTCCGGCCTCAGAGATTGTACTCAGTCTGTCGAAATAGTTATAAGCATTTTCACCGCTGATCTTAATATCGTTGGGTGCATAAGAACCGTCGGCTAATTGTTTAACGGCCGGTTTCTCAAAGTAGAAGTGATCTGCTTTACGATAGTTTGCTGATTTCTGAGTAACACCGTAATAATCGAGTGTTGAAACGGATCCGGCATACATGCATCCACCTTGTTTCCAATCGAGTACGGCCGAAAGACGGAATTTGTAGAATTCAAATGTTGTATTGAAGCCCATTCTGAAGTCCGGAGATACATTTCCTAATACTCTGTTTTCACCTAATGTCGGCATACCGTTTTCATCTACAACAATCTGGCCTTCCTCGTTTCTTTGATAGCTTGTACCATAGATAACCGGGAATTTGTCTCCTGCGCTCAAACGTACCTGCGGATCAACAAAACCTCCTAACATGATGCTTGATACACCGGGCGCCAGTTTATCAACGTAGTTATCGATTTTTGAGAAGTTAAATGCGAAATCCCAGTTGAAGTTCTTTGTCTGAATTGGATTCACACTCAAAGTGATTTCGTGTGAATTGGTATGTACGGAACCACCATTGGTGATCAATTCGCTATATCCGGTAGAAGTAGCCAAGGGTACTTCGAAAATCTGATCTTTCACATTCTGGCGAGAATAGGTGTAATTCAGTGAGATCAAACCATTCCAGAAACTGAAGTCTGCACCGATTTCGTATGATTTGGTGTTTTGGGGTTTCAGATTCGGATCATAAATCTTGTAGTATGGGATATATGAGCTGATTGATCCGATAGGATATTGTATAGGAGTACCTGATGAGAATCCGCCGCCGTAAACCGGTGTTCTATAGTAAGAAGGATAATAGGTACCTGCCTGACCTACTTCTGCATAAGAAGCACGGATTTTACCATAAGTCAAAACATCGTTCTTCAATGCTTCCAGTTCGGTAAAAATGAAACCGAGTGAAACTGAAGGATAAGTGAATGAACGGTTGTTGCGTGGCATAGACGAAACAATATCATTGCGGACAGTTGCATTCAAATACAACATGTTACGGTATGCTAATGAAATGTTACCAAAATTACCAACGGTACGCTCGCGATGATAGGTTCCTGTAGATGAATAGATTGATGCGTTAGCTATATGGTTCCATCCCGGGAAATTGAAGTTACTTCCGAGATTGTATTTGTATTTTGAAGAATTATCGACTAATTCATTACCATATAACACGTTTAAATCAAGTTCCGGAGTGATTTTCCAGTCATAAGTAACAGTTAACAATGAATTTATTTCATTGTTTGTAACGCTTTGCTCTTCAATGCTACCTGTTCCGTTGGAGTGTCCATATCCCCATGTGTCGGTATAGTTAGTGGTATAAGCATCGGTACCTAACTGGTATTTTACATCCAGTTTATGATTTTCTGTACCGAAATCGGTAGAATACTTAGCGAACGCATTTCCGAAGAAACGTTGAGTACGTTCTTTAAAAGAGTTGTTTTCAACTGCCCAATAAGCACCGTCGAAACCGCCTGTAGAACGGTATGTATTTTGAGTATAAGGATCTCCGTCTATGTGTGAAGGAATACCGCCTAAATCATAGCTTGACGGTGCACCGTATACCGTTGCCATGATACCATTGTTGGCACCGGTCTGTTTTTTGATTTTAGAATAAACGAAGTTTCCGTTGAAACCAGTTGACCAATTCTTGCTCAGTTGAGCTTGTGCAGTCAGTTTTGCATTATAACGATCCATACCGGTTGAAGGTACAATACCGTTTGCTGTAGTGCTGCCTAATGACAAAGAATAACTTCCTTTATCAAGGCTTTGTGCTACGTTTGCACTGCTGTTCCAGGTAACACCTGTATTGAAGAAATCTTTAGCATTGTCGTATGCACGGGGAGTAGCCCATGGGTCCAGTCCTGCCTTGGCACGTTGGTCTACATAATATTGTCCCTGATGCTTTCCGAATTTCTGAGTGTAACTGTTGTCTGTGTTACCACCATATTTAGGGTCATTGGCAAGTTCTGAAATCAGAGGTCCCCATGAACGGGAGTCAGACGGGCTAAAAGCACCGTTGAATCCTTGTGCGAATTCTTTTTGGAAATCGGGCATGGTAGAGACCTTATCGAATGAAAGACCTGTATTGATTGTAACTTCCGGTTTACCTTTACGTGCGCCTTTACCGCTCTTGGTGGTGATTACTACCACACCGTTTGATGCACGCATACCATACAGAGCAGAAGCAGCCTGGCCTTTCAGGATGTTGATGCTCTCAATGTCATTCGGGTCTATATCTACCGCACGGTTCGCATAGTCGGAGCCTGTAACAGAGTTGAAAGTGTCCAAGTCAGTAGATGATGAGATAGGCATACCATCTACTACGTACAATGGAGTATTATCTCCTGTAAATGAACGTGAACCGCGAATAGTCATTTTAGAAGAAGCACCCGGCATACCTGATGACGGAGATATTTCCACTCCTGAAACCTTACCTTGCAAAGCGCTGGAAAGGTTGCTGCTTGAAGCCTGAGTCAGCTTATCTCCTTTAACATCCTGCACAGCATATCCTAACGCTTTTTTCTCTTTTGAGATACCCATTGCTGTTACTACAACTTCGTCAAGTGCCTTAGCATCAGTCTTTAATATCACTTTGATTACCGGTGCAATTGCTACCTCAGCAGTCTGCATTCCGATGTACGAAATCTGCAAAGTCTTTGCA
>OGFY01002387.1_pt1 | contig 11095 bp, 5 predicted proteins | sample 1570951 | NCBI WGS metagenome assembly OGFY01 (sample SAMEA2581942, study PRJEB24529) | metagenome | biome: Human gut stool | place: China | collected 2011
TACAGAGACGATGGAAGCCTTTAAAAGTTTAGGAACAGTTAACAATGAAATTCAGGGTGCAGCATCGGTTGAAGCAAATGTTGATACTGTCGCTAACAGTTCGGTTGTAAGTTCTGTGGTTCAGGCAATGGGCGCAGTAATCACGGGTGACGATGATTTTGGAAGGACGCAGTCTGATGCGAAGGTTTCTGAGGCCAAAGACAATGCAACCAAGGTATTGGGCAGAACAAGAGGTGTATTTGCATCAATAGTTAATGGCATAACATCTGGAGGAATTGTGTTTACATTTGTGGATTCACTATCATCAGTCATAAGTTCAAGAAGGGCAGTAGTGCTTATACTTCTGATAGTGGCACTTATGGTATATGTGTTTATAACATTTTTTATCAAGAAAACTTATCTTGTTATATCAAGAAGAATAGTGCTTGAAACGCGCACATATGATTCTGTTCCACCTGGAAAGTTCATGTTTCTTCTCCGGGTAAAAAGATGGATGAAAGCATCATGGGTGCTTATTGTCAATAATGTATATGAAATATTATGGTCACTTACAATTGTGGGTATATTTGTGAAGCATTTTTCATACATGCTGGTGCCATACATTATCGCGGAGAATCCTGATATGAAGGCAAATGAGGCTATAACCTTATCAAGAAAGATGATGAAAGGCTACAAATGGAGGGCATTTCTGTATGGATTATCATTCATTGGCTGGACAGTGATTGGAATGGCAACGTTAGGAGTTGTGGGAGTGCTGTTTGTGAATCCTTATAAAGCTGCATTTTATGCAGAATTCTATGCAAATGTAAGAGCAGTATATCTTGAAAAAGAACCGGAGGCAGTTCAGTGGCTTAATGATTCATATCTGTATGAAAGACCATCAGAAGAGCAGCTTAAAAAAGTATATGCAGATGTATTTAAACTTATAGATAGTCCACAGCCACAGATTGATTTTGATGATTACCACAATTCGAGAATAGGAAGATTGAAGAAATTAAGAGTATTTTTAGCCAACACATTTGGCATAATACTTATTAACAGCAAGGCAGAGCTGGAATTTGAAGAAAAAAAGAAGGAAATGCTTCGTATGAGTAAGAATAAAGCAGAAGCAGTTGGAAAAGCCTATCCTGCCCGCCTTTTCAATCTTAAGGAACACAGAGTTGACCTTGAAAATACAGTGTATATGCGTAATTATTCAATACCATCGCTTATACTGATATTCTTTTCATTATGTTTTGTGGGATGGATATGGGAGGTTACGCTTCATCTGATATCGTCACATACATTTGTGAACAGAGGTGTTCTTCATGGGCCATGGCTTCCTATATATGGTTCAGGTGGGATACTCATACTGATATGTCTTAAAAAATTAAGAAATAAGCCTGTTGTGGAATTCTTTGCATCAGTAGTTTTATGCGGATTTGTTGAATATTTTACATCACTGTATCTGGAAATCAGCTGCGGAAGAAGATGGTGGAATTATAACGGGTATTTTCTTAACCTTAATGGAAGAATATGTGCTGAAGGTCTTTTAGTATTTGGACTTGGAGGAGTTGCAATCGTATATATTATTGCACCGCTTCTTGATAATTTCTTCAGAAAGATTAAACTGAGGGTTGTTGGTGCAGTGTGTGCGGCATTGATAGTTGCATTCATTGTGGATATGGTATATTCCAAAAAGAATCCTAATACAGGTAAAGGAATATCAACATTTAATGATAATACACCAGAATATATGCTGGCAGAAATGTATCAGGGGGCAGAGGACAGGTATGAGGATAGAATATCTTTTAATCAGGAATTTTAAATCAATCAGAGAACTTGAGATTAATGATATTGAAGATGTACTGATTCTTGTTGGCAGAAATAATGCAGGAAAGAGTGTGGTTCTTGACGCAATAAGAGCGGTTACCGGGGATTATGAAGTTTCATTAAGAGATTTCAATGATAACGAAGGTAATATAAGCATTACAGTTCGCATCAGTATTGAAGATGAGGATCTGGCTGTATTGTATCAGAAGGGACAGGTCAGTTCTTTTAAGCATTATGACTTGTGGTATAAGGATTTTTGCAATAAACTTCCATCGTTAAAGGATGGTATTCTTGAATTTGAATATGTATATAGCCGTGATGGTAAGATTAAGTACAGGGACGGAGTTAAGAAGAACAATATTTATATAAAAACAGTCCTTCCCAGAATATTCTATGTTGACCACGAAAGACGTAAGTCATCAATTCAGGAAGATCTTATCATGCTGCAGGGTGGAACTGAATATGCAGACCTTAAAGATAACGTGTGTATATTTGATAAGCATAAGATGTGTAATCAGTGCTTTAATTGCATAGGAATTATTAACCGCAAGAAACCGGAACAGTTATCTTTATTAGAAACAGCGAGACTTATGCAGTATAAGCTGTTCAATTTTAATCTTGCTAATTTTGAGAACAAACTTAATGAAAAATTTAAGAACAATGGTGGCATTGGAGAAAGAATTCATTATCAGATTACATTTGATGCAGAAAAACTCATGCATGTTGATACAATTGTTCACAATGAAATGCGTGACATTGATGGGGATGTCAATGACCTTTCTGATGGACTGAACAGTATCTACATTTTGTCACTGCTTGAAACCTATGCGGAATATGGAAGTACTGTGCCATACATTATTCTGATTGAAGATCCGGAAATATATCTTCATCCTCAGTTACAGAAGATAGCAAGTGAAATTCTGTACAAGCTTTCAAGAAAGAATCAGGTTATATTCTGCACGCATTCACCGCAAATGTTATTTAACTTTACTACAAGACAGATTCGTCAGGTGATTAACGATAAAGATAATAATACAGTTGCTACTCCGGAGGCGGATATAGATGATATATTAGATGATCTTGGGTATGCTGCCAATGACCTTATGAATGTGAGCTTTGTATTTATAGTGGAAGGAAAACAGGACAGAAGCCGTCTGCCGCTACTTCTGGAGAAATATTATTCAGAAGTTATAGATGAGAATGGCAATCTCAATCGTATAGCGATAATTGCAACTAACAGTTGTACAAACATCAAGACTTATGCCAATCTGAAATATATAAATACATTATATCTTAAGGATGAGTTCCTTATGATAAGAGATGGAGATGGTAAGGATGCTGACCGTTTAAGAGACCAGCTTACCAACTACTATAAGCAGCGTGCAAAGCAGGATTATGGCAATCTGCCAAGAGTAACAGACCGTAATGTGCTTATATTAAAATATTATTCATTTGAGAATTATTTTCTTGACCCTGAGATAATGACTAAGATAGGCGTTGTAAAAAGTGTAGACCAGTTCTATGATATATTATATGCCAAATATAAAGAATACCTGTACCGCCTTGTCAGCACTAAGAAAATGTTAGAAAAACTGAACATAACAATTGAGACAAAACAAGACATCATAGACAACATGGAGAATATCAGAAAATATGTCAGAGGACACAACCTATATGACATATTCTATGGAAGATATAAGGGCGAGAAAGAAAATGCAATTCTAAAAGCATACATAGACGCAGCTCCAAGAGAGAACTTTGACGATATATTCACTGCAATTGATAATTTTGTGTACTTTAATAATCGTAGGAATGATTAAATTGGGTTATGGGCATGAGGGCGTACAATCGCAGAGGTACTTCTATATAGTGCATATCCTAATGAATTGCCGTATATGAAGTGAATAACAGCCGTGGCGTCTGTATATATGATATGTTCGATTTATTCCGAATCGTGTGTGAGTTAATGCCGCTATCTATAAAAGTTCAGTGCTGGAAATCTCGTTCAAGCGAAGCGCGTTTGATTTCCAGCACTGTAATAAACTCTATAGATGGCGGCATTTACTCACACTAGATGCAGGAATCCATGAGAACATGTCATATATGCAGATGCCACGGCGTCATGCACACTTATGAATACCAATATTTAGTTGGATGACTTCTTAATTAAATCAGAATACCAGTACGCAGAATCTTTTGGGATTCTCTGCTGGGTTTCGTAATCGACATAGATTAACCCAAATCTTGGGTCGTAGCCGCTGTGCCATTCGAAATTATCTGTGAATGACCAGTGGAAGTAGCCGAGTATTGGGACACCGGCTTTGTAGGCTTTCTCAAGGTCTGTGAGATATCTTGTCAGAAAGTCGATACGGTTGCTGTCGTGGACTTTGCCATCAAGACTTATGATATCATTGCAGGCAAGACCGTCTTCAAATATGTATATTGGAAGATTATATCTTTCATACAGATATCTTATACCATAATTCATAACACCGGGAGTTACAGGCCAGCCAAGAGCTGTTCGTGGACTGCCTGGTTTTTTGTTAATATGGCCGGATGCATTTATTTCATGTCCGTTATATACATTTATGCCAAGATAGTCAATTGGCTGATGTATCAGTTCAATATCGCCATTTTTTACGAATGGCAGTTCTTCATAATGTCCGATTTTTTCAAGACCTTTTTCAAGATGTAATCCTGTTCCTACAATATCGGGGTACCTGCCAAGGCATGTCATATCGCAGAATATAGTGTGGTTAAATGTCATGTTTCCGGTAACAATCTTGAAACTTTCAGCTCTTGCAGCATCAATATCTTCATCACATTCACTTGCAGGAAAACACAAGTCGCCAGTGCTTGAAAAACCAGTCTTTATTGGCTGTTTTGCAACGGCACGCATTCTTGTGACAGCAAGACCGTGTGCAAGTGCAAGATGGTGTATGACTGACAGCACGCTGATGCAGTCCAGTTTCTTTCCGGGAGCATGAAGTCCATTCATATATCCAAGACCTGAGATTATCTGTGGTTCATTGATAGTTGCGATATTAACGACTCTGTCAGAAAAATGCTCACATATAAATTCTGCATAGTCAGCAAATATATAAGCTGTCTGTCTGTTCAGCCATCCGCCATTATCTTCAAGTGCCTGTGGCAGATCCCAGTGATAGAGTGTTATAAAAGGCTCAATACCATTTTCAAGACAACAGTTTACAATATTATCGTAGAAGTCAAGTCCGGCTTTGTTGAAATGCACATTGCCGTCAGAATCCTTAACAATTCCATCAGGAAATATTCGTGTCCATGAAATTGAAAAGCGGTATGCCTGAATACCAAGATTTTTCATAAGTGCAATATCCTCGCGATAGCGGTGATAGTGGTCACAGGCTTCGTTACCATTCTCGTTGTGTGCGATATTTCCTGGCTTATTAGAAAATGTATCCCAGATAGAAACGCCTTTGCCGTCTTCGGTAAAGGCTCCCTCTATCTGATATGAACTTGAGGCAGTTCCCCATAAAAAGTTCTTATCAAACATAATTATTCTCCTTAAATATCAGATATTAACAATTACATTGAATTCTTTAGTGTCAGCATTGAAAGGCACTGTGTTTCCTGTAATTTCATTACCATTGACAATAAGAGAAGAAACTCTTTCGTGCTTATTGTTATTGATGGTAATGTTATAGACAGCATCTCTGAATTTTCTTGTAATTGTCAGATTCTTAATAGAATCCGGCAGACAAGGGTCAATGGTGAGTCCTTCAAATGAAGCTCTTACACCAAGTATATATTGAGATATACTTGTAAATGTCCATGCAGCGGTGCCTGTAAGCCAGCTGTTTTTGGCTTCACCAAATCTTGCTGCATCTTTGCCGGCAATCATCTGTGAATATACATAAGGTTCAGTCCTGTGTATCTCACTTATTTCTTCAAGGTATGCCGGACATATTTTCTTGTATGTTTCGAATGCTCTGTTTTTATCATCAACAACGGTTTCAGCAATAGATACCCACGGATTATTATGACAGAATATTCCGGCATTTTCTTTGTATCCAGGCGGATAAGAAGATACCTCGCCAAGTTCAAGATGATATGATCTGTAAGCTGGTTGTAAAATCATGATTCCATACTTGGTATCAAGAATTTTTTCTACTGAATCCATAGCTTTCTGTGCGAGTCCTTCTTTGACACCTATACCTGCCATAACACAGAAGCCCTGTGGTTCAATGTATATCTGTCCATCTTCACATTCATGTGAACCAACCTTACGGCTTTCGGCATCATATGCACGAAGGAACCATTCACCATCCCAGCCTGCATCAAGAACAGCTTTATACATGTCATCAACATGGGAACGTACAGCATTTTCTTCCTCTGTAAGACCTGATATGTGGCATATGTCTGCATATTCATTGCCATATTTTACATACATTCCAGCGATAAATACCGATTCAGCAACAGGTCCTTCTGATGGTCCGGTAGTCTGGAAAGATTCACCCGGAGCAGAAGAGAAGCAGTTTAAGTTGAGACAGTCATTCCAGTCAGCTCTTCCGATAAGTGGCAGCTTATGCGGTCCAAGATGAGTAGTTGTATAATTAAAGGATCTTCTTAAATGTTCCATAAGCGGCTGTGCCTTACCTGCATCGCAGTCAAATGCTACATTTTCATCAAGAATGCTGAAATCGCCTGTTTCTTTAAGATATGCAGCTGTTCCTGCAATAAGCCATAAAGGATCATCATTAAAGCCAGAACCAATATCAGAATTACCTTTCTTAGTTAATGGCTGATACTGATGATAAGCACTTCCGTCCTCAAACTGTGTAGCAGCAATATCAAGAATTCTCTGTCTTGCTGAATCAGGAATAAGATGTACGAAGCCAAGTAAATCCTGGCAGGAATCTCTAAATCCCATACCACGACCGGTTCCAGACTCATAATAGGAAGCAGATCTTGACATGTTAAATGTTACCATGCACTGATACTGATTCCATATATTAACCATACGGCAGAGCTTCTTGTCTTCTGTGTCAACAATATAAGACGAGAGAAGATGAGTCCAGTAATTTTTTAAAGCAGCAAGAGCTGTATCAAATTTTGCCGGAGTGTTATATTTTTCAAGAAGGGCATATGCAGGTTCTTTGTTAATGATTCCGAATGATTCCCACTTCTTATCATCAGGGTTCTCTGCATATCCTATAATGAATACATATTCTTCCTCTTCGCCCGGCTCAAGGTCGATATCGATTCTGAAAGATCCAACAGGTGACCATCCGCTTGCAATAGAATTATAAGATGTACCTTCTTTAACAGCTTTAGGCATTGCAGGACTTCCGTATGTACCGATGAAACTTTCTCTGCTTGTATCGAAACCGCTGGCAGCAGTGCTGACGGCATGAACAGCATAATGGTTACGCCGTTCACGGTATTCTGTCTTGTGATATATTGCTGACATGGCAGCGGTGCCAATATTAATTTCTGGCTGAACTTCAACTTCGCCTGTGCTGAAGTTACGCTGGAAGTTGTTGCAGTCATCAACTGCATTCCATAAACAGAATTCTATATAAGAATATACAGATAAATGTTTAGCAGCATTTCCTGTGTTCTTAATAGTAAGTTTATCAAGCTCGCAATTATCTCCGATAGGAACAAGAGCAGTCTGTGTAGCCTTGATGTCATTCTTAGATGAAGAAATAACTGTATATCCAAGTCCGTGACGACATGTATAATCCTCAACTGGTGTCTGGGATGGCTGCCATCCAGGATTCCATATGGTATCCTCATCTTTAATATAAATGTAGTGGCCGTTGTTATCTAAAGGAGAATTATTATAGCGATATCTTGTGAGTCGGAGCAGCTTGGCATCCTTATAGAAACAGTATCCTCCGCCAGTATTGCTCTTAAGACTGAAAAAATTCTCACAGCCTAAGTAATTAATCCATGGCAATGGAGTTTCTGGTGTGGTTATGACATATTCTTTATTGATGTCATCAAAAAAACCGAATTGCATATTATACCTCCTGTACACATATAATTTATAGAAAACGATTAAGTGCATTAAGGTACAAGTTCTAATATTGATTTTATAGTAATAAGTATATTTTAAGGCTTGGATTAAATCAATGATTATTTTGGATTTGAGTAAGAATTGGTAGAAATGCACAAAAAATACGATGATATATAGAAAAATAAGTAAAACTTATAAAAGTACTTGCATTTATATCTGATATGAGTTATAGTAAAGCTACGAAAACGATTAAGTAATGCATGAAAGGAATGAATCTATGGTATCTATGAAAGATGTTGCTGTAGAATGTGGCGTTTCAATTGCTACAGTAAGTAAAGCTCTCAATGACCATAGTGACATCAGTGAAGAGACACGCAGGAAAGTTAAAGAGGCAGCTAACAGACTTGGATATTATCCGAATTCAGCAGCCAGAGCACTTAAGACGAACCGTTCATATAACATAGGAGTTCTTCTTAATAATGGTCTTGCACATGAGTATTTCGCCGAGGTTCTTGAGAGTTTTAAGAATGAAGCAGAGAAGAAGGGGTATGATATTACATTTGTAAGCAATCACTCTAAGAAGATGACTTTCTACGAACACTGTTTATACAGAAATTTTGATGGCGTGCTTGTAGCTTGTGAGGATTTCAACAATCCTGAAATCTATGAAATGGTTAACGGGAGATTACCAGTTGTGACCATCGACTACATTTTCAATGGCAGTACATCGGTCAATTCTAACAACGTGAAAGGGATGAGTGAATTAGTACGTTACGCGTACAGCAGGGGACACAGAAAGATAGCTTATATTTATGGAAATGTTGAATCAGAGGTTACGAAAGAGCGTCTGGCAGCCTTTTATAAGACAATGGATGAATTAGGGGTAGAAGTTCCAGATGAATACATTAAAGAATCAACCTATCTTGATTCAATAAAAGCTGAGAAACTTACATATGAGCTGTTAAAATTAAAGGAACCGCCAACATGTATTTTTTATCCGGATGATTTATCTGTGGTTGGAGGAAAGAATGCTATTAAGAATATGAAATTGCATAGTCCAAAGGATGTGTCTGTTGCGGGTTACGATGGAACAAGATTCTCGCAGATGTTAAATCCTAAGATTACAACAATTCGTCAGAATACCAGGGAAATCGGCAGGATTGCCGCAGATGAGCTTATAAGTGCTATAGAGAATCCCAGGGCAACGATAGTAAAGAGGGTTGTTGTAGATGCGGAACTAATCGAAGGGGAAACAATAAGAAAGATAGGAAACTAAAGGTGTCGTCTAAGATTTATGGAGGGTTTTTTATGAAAAAGAGATTATTAAGTCTGGCACTTGGTACAATGATGGTGCTTTCCACATTAGCAGGTTGTGGATCAAAGGATGGTGGTTCGGCAGCAGTTAATACTAAGCCTGAGGAACAGGGTAAGGTACTTAACATTTACTGCTGGAATGAAGAGTTTAAGAGCAGATTTGAAGGATATTATAAGAATGTTCCTTCAGATGTTAAGGTAAACTGGGTAATTACTCCTAACGAAAACAACGCTTATCAGAATGCTCTTGATGCTGCATTATTAAAGCAGAAGGATGCAGCAGATGATGATAAGATTGATATGTTCCTTATCGAAGCTGATTATGCTTTAAAGTATGTTAACAGTGATTACACACTTGATGTAAAAGATGTAGGCCTTACAGATGATGACCTTAAGGATATGTATCAGTACACAAAGGATATTGCAACTGACAGCAAAGGAAAACTTAAGGCTACAACATGGCAGGCTACTCCGGGACTCTTTGCTTACAGACGTTCTATTGCTAAGGATGTTCTTGGAACAGATGATCCGGATAAGGTTCAGGAAGCACTTTCAACCTGGGATAAGTTTGATAAGGTAGCTGAACAGGCTGCTGCTAAGGGTTACAAGATGCTTTCAGGTTATGATGATTCATACAGAGTATTCTCTAACAATGTATCAGGTCCTTGGGTTGATTCTAATAACAAGATTGTTATTGATGATAACATTATGAAGTGGGTTGATCAGACTAAGAAATATACAGATAAGGGCTATAATAATAAGTCATCTCTTTGGGATTCAACATGGGCAGCAGATCAGGGACCTTCTGGTAAGGTATTCGGATTCTTCTACTCAACATGGGGAATTAACTTTACACTTTTAGGTAACTCACTTGCTACTCCTGTTAAGGAAGGTGGTAAGGAAGAAGTTGGCAACGGTATCTACGGCGACTATGCAGTATGTGAAGGTCCACAGAGCTACTACTGGGGTGGTACATGGATCTGTGCAGCAGCAGGAACAGATAACGCTAACCTTGTAAAAGATGTTATGAAGACACTTTGCTGTGATAAGGCTACAATGAAGAAGATTACAGAAGATACTCAGGATTACACTAATACAACATCAGGTATGAATGAAATCGCTAGCAGTAACTTCAAGTCAGATTTCCTTGGCGGTCAGAATCATATCAAGTTATTTGCTAAGTCAGCTCCTAAGATCAGCATGAAGAACATTTCTTCTTATGACCAGGGTCTTAACGAAGAATTCCAGAAGGCTATGAAGGATTACTTCGATGGCAATGTAACTAAGGATAAGGCTCTTGATAACTTCTATAAAGCAGCTATTGAGAAATATCCAAACCTTTCAAAGTAATTAGTAATTGCTAGTCATTAAGGCACAGTCATTATAATAAGTATGTTATATGGCTGTGCCTTTTTATATGGCAGGAATGGAGATATGTATGAATAAAAAGAAGAAAAAGTTTGTAAGCTATGCAAAATGGGGATACATATTTCTTATACCGTTCTTTGCAGTATATATTGTGTTTTCATTAATACCACTGATATCTACATTTTATAATAGTTTTTTTGAGAACTATATGGTTGGACTTATGCAGGTCGGACCTAAGTTCGTTGGATTTGACAATTACAAGGCCATACTGTTTAACGGTGATACATTGCTCTATCTGAAGAATACAATGATAATGTGGCTGATGGGATTTATTCCCCAGATTCTTATATCATTGCTTCTGGCGTCATGGTTTACAGATCTTAGATTAAGATTAAAATGTACAGGATTTTTCAAAACTATAATCTATATGCCTAATTTGATTATGGCATCTGCATTTGCCATGTTATTCTACGCAATATTTGCAGATCAGGGTCCAATCAATAACATGCTTAACAGTATGGGATTGCCTACATATAGATTCCTTGCGGAGGTAGCAGGAGCGAGAGGACTGATTGCTCTTATGAACTTCCTTATGTGGTT
>OGFY01002393.1_pt1 | contig 11051 bp, 9 predicted proteins | sample 1570951 | NCBI WGS metagenome assembly OGFY01 (sample SAMEA2581942, study PRJEB24529) | metagenome | biome: Human gut stool | place: China | collected 2011
GCAAAAATAGCATCAGGTAATTTTCCAAAACCACCATTAGGATTTTCTATTGAATGTTTTAGCCTTCTAGTTATTACCTCTTCCATACATTTTGGATCATCTTGCCCCAAAACAGTTTTTATTTTAAATCTTCTTGATAAATTTTTCTTAATTACTCCATCTTGCATTACACACATTCCTGCAACAATAAATTCTCCTGATAAATTTGAAATATCATATGTCTCAATTTTTCTTGGAAGCTTGTCCATTTTTAAAACTTCCTTTAATTCCATTAATATTTCACTTTTATCTTTTTGTTTGTTTTCAAGTGTAACTTTAGCATTATTTTCTGCCATTTCAACAAATCTAAGCTTTTCACCTTTTTTAGGGCTTTTTAATTCCACTTTTCTTCCAGATTTTGTTGATAAGTATTGCTCAATTGCCTGTTTTTCCTCTAATTCTTCCCTAATCATTATTTTATGTGGTATGTTTGGATTATCTAAATAATATTGTTTTATAAAACCTGACAAAATTTCTTCGTCTTCCATATCATCTAGATTGTTATAAAAATAGTGTTCTCTTCCAACCATTTTGCTTCCTCTAACAAAGAAAATTTCCACACAAACTTCTAAATCAGATTTTGCAATTCCTATAACATCTATGTCATTTTCAGATATATTAGAAACTTTTTGTTTTTCAGACACTCTAATAATTGCCTGTATTCTATCTCTTATTTGAGCAGCCTTTTCGTATTCCATATTTTTAGAAGCTTCTTCCATTTGTTTATTTAAATCTTTAATAATTTTGTCTATTTTTCCATCTAATAAATCTATTATTTCATCTATTTGTTTTTTGTATTCCTCTTTAGAAATAAGCCCAATACATGGTGCTAAGCATCTTTTTATATGATAGTTTAGACATGCTCTTGTAGTGGATTTAAAATTTTTACATTGACGTATTTTGTACTTTTGTTTTATAAAATTTACCATTTCTTTTGCAGCACCTGGGTTAGCGTATGGTCCAAAATATTTTGAACCATCATTTACAATTCTTCTTGTAATTAAAACATTAGGGTAATCTGATTTAATATCAATTTTTATATAAGGATATGTTTTGTCATCTTTTAATAAAACATTAAATTTAGGCCTGTTCTTTTTTATTAAATTACATTCTAATATTAATGCCTCTGCTTCATTATCTACAACTATATATTCGAAGTGATCAATTAAACTTACCATTTTTTTTATACGTTCTGTTTTATTTGTTTTTCTAAAATATGACGTTACCCTTCTTTTTAAAGAAACTGCTTTTCCAACATATATTATATTGTCGTCTTTATCTCTCATTACATATACTCCGTGGCTTTGTTGGAAGCTTTTTTAATTCTTCTTCTATATTAAACATTTTATCACCCAAAAATATTATATCATAAACTTTAAAATTTTAAAATTCCTAATTATATTTTAATTTATATAAAATTTAACAGCGTTATGTAAATATGCTATACTTTATATATTAATACTGTAAACCAGTAATTATAAAGGAGGAATCTTTATGACAAGTCAAATGGACGTAAAAAAAGAAGTATCTAACCTTATTCGGAGTTTAGGCATTCCGTGCAATCTTATTGGGTATGAATACTGCCGTGCTGCAATACTTCTTTGCTACAATGACAAAAAATTTTTAAGAAGTATGTCAGATCTTTACAAATTTTTGGGAGAAAAATATTCTTGCACTCCAAATAGTATTGAACGAGCAATATACAATGCAATCAAGAAGGCAAAAGAAATTCAAAATCCAAATTTTATATCAATGTGGCCTTCAAAGCGCCCATGCGTCCATGAGTTTTTAGCCACCATTGTTGATGACTTAAAACTTGCTCATAACGAAATCTGATTTCAGATTTAACTTAGCAAAGATCAAATTTAATTTTGATCTTTGCTTTTATTTTATCTATCTGTTGACACCTTATCTAATTTAATGTAATATAATACCATAAATTGAAAGAAAGGTAAATAAAAAAATAAAGGAAAGGAGTTTTATTTATTAAGCGCCTGGACACTTATAAAAATAGTGTTGACGAGGTCTAGAGTTATCGAAATATTCGGCGGATGCTCTAGTGGTTTTGGCTAAACCATAGTACTAATTAAAAAACAATAGTAATATTGCAACAAAAATTATTATATAGCTTTTATTTACATGCTTTCAATTCCCAAAATATAACATTTGCCAAATTTATCGCACGTTTTGGCATTAAGGAGGATTTAATATGTGTGGAATTGTAGGTTATATAGGTAATAAAAAAGCAACACCTATTTTAATTAATGGACTTTTAAGATTGGAATACAGAGGTTATGACTCTGCTGGTATTTCAACAATAGAAAAAGAAGGTTTATCTGTTATGAAAGATAAAGGAAGAGTCAAAAATTTAAATGAAATAAATGGAATTGATAAATTAGAAGGTACTATTGGTATTGCTCATACAAGATGGGCTACACATGGAAAACCATCTAAAGAAAATTCTCATCCACATATGGACAATTCTAAATCATTTAGTGTTGTTCATAATGGAATAATTGAAAACTATAATGAACTTAGAAAATTTTTAAATGATAAAAATTATAAATTCTATTCTGACACAGACACAGAAGTTATACCTAATTTAATTCATTATTATTATTCAAAAGATACAAATAATGATGAAAAAAAACTTTTAAGAGCTGTAAAAAATACATGTTTAGATTTAAAAGGAAGCTTTGCAATTGAAGTAATTTCTAAATATTACCCAGAAAATATGATTGTAGTTAGAAAAGATAGCCCATTGGTTATTGGAACATGCAAACATGAAAACTATATTTCATCAGACATTCCTGCAATACTTTCTTTTACACGTAACTTCTATCTTTTAAACGATTTAGAATTTGTTTTACTATCAAAAAATGATGTTAAATTCTTTGATAAAAATTTAAAAGAATATAAAAAAGAAATAAAAACAATAGAATGGAATGCTTCTGCAGCAGAAAAAGATGGTTTTGAAGATTTTATGCTAAAAGAAATTTATGAACAACCAACAGCAATTCGAGAAACTATTGGTTCAAGATTACCAGAAAATTCAAAAATAGAATTTGATGAATTAAAATTCACCAAAAAATATTTATCAAGCATAAATAAAATATATATAGTAGCTTGTGGAACTGCAATGCATGCTGGACTTTCTGGGAAAATTGCAATTGAAAACTTATGCAATATCCCAGTTACAGTTGATATAGCTTCAGAATTTAGATACAGAAATCCAATTATTGATAAAAATACTTTATGTATTTATATCTCTCAATCTGGCGAAACTGCTGATACTATTGCTGCATTAAAACTTGCAAAATCAAAAGGAGCTACAACACTTGCTGTATCAAATGTCATTGGAAGTTCTATTACAAGAGAAGCTGATTACTCTATTTATACACATGCTGGACCAGAAATTGCTGTTGCTTCAACCAAAGCTTATACTTCTCAAGTTATGCTACTTATAATTTTAGCAATTTATTTTGCTGAAATATTAGGATCTACTCCATCTTCAGAATTAACAAAATTTAAAAAAGATATCTTTAATCTTCCTGATAAAATTGAAGAAGCATTAAAATCTTCTGAAGAAATTAAAAATTATGCAAAAAATATTTATCAAGAAAAAGATGTTTTCTTTTTAGGTAGAGGTATTGATTATAACACTGCTCTTGAGGCTTCTTTAAAACTAAAAGAAATTTCTTATATACATTCAGAGGCATATGCTGCTGGTGAATTAAAACATGGACCTATTGCATTAATTGAAAATGGAATATCTGTTATAAGTATTATTACAGATAAGAATTTAGTTGAAAAAACTATTAGTAATATTCAAGAAGTTATTACACGTGGTGCAAAAACATTAGTTATCACAAGTCAAGAATTACCAAGTAATAATATAGACACAATTGTTAAAATTCCAAACACAAATATTTTGCTTTCACCTATTGTTGCAATTGTTCCATTACAATTACTTTCTTATTATATTTCAAAAGAAAAAGGATTAGATGTTGATAAGCCAAGAAACCTTGCAAAATCAGTAACAGTTGAATAATTATTTTTTTATATTAAACACAAATAAACTATTAAGTAATAAATTACTTAATAGTTTATTTTTAATTATATAGATACTTTTGAGGATTAATTGCTACTCCGTTTAATCTTATTTCTAAATGTAAATGTGGTCCTGTTGTATTTCCAGTCATTCCAACTTCTGCAATTATATCTCCTGATGATATTTTTTGACCAACTTTGGCATACAACTTATTACAATGTGCATACCATGTTTCTACACCATTTCCATGATCAATTTTTACAAGATTTCCATAAGATCCATTATATTGTGCAAAAACAACTGTACCATCTGCAACAGCTTTTATTTTCGTTCCAAATGCACATGCTATATCTGTTCCAGTATGTGCTCCAGATCTTATTCTACTTACATTTCCAAATCTTGAACTTACATATCCATTAACAGGAAGTGAAGCTAATAATACCCCATTTATTGATGGTAATTTTGTTTTTTCATCTTCTTCTATTAATATATCTACTTTTTGTTCAACTTCTTGTTTGGCAACTTCTACTGATTGTATTCCTATTTCATTAATATTTTCTGTATAATTTGTTGTTACTGCTAAATCTAATTGAATTGTATCATCTTTATGCTCTTCTTTTATTTGTTCAACAGCTTCTTCAGCTTCTTCTATATTATCAACATAAGTTATTGTTTCAGCATTCAAAATTACAGTATAATATTTATACATTACTTTTGCATCATCTTTTAATGCTAACATTATTTCATCTTCATTTGTTGTTAAACTTTTTTCTACTAATTTTAATTCATATTTTGGCATATTATCTAATGTAACAAAATCTATATTTTCTCCATCCATATCAATTATTTCTGATTGAATTCTATTTTGTAATTCTGCTGCATTACTTACATATCCTATTTGTTCTCCACACAAACTTACTACATATGTTGGCTTATACTTAAATAAAATAATCGCTATTATTAAGCCTAATCCTAACGCCATTATTGTAAAAAACTTACAGCTTTCTTTCGTATAGTATTTTAGCTTTTTCTTAAAAATAATTTATCCTCTCCTTTTTATTGCTTATCTTATAAGCTGAATTTTTAGCGACCAAGATTTATTATACCATAATTTTACTCATTTTGCAAATTTTAAATTTTCATTTCTTGTTTCTTAAGTATTTTCAGATCTTTAATATCCTAAAAAATTACTTTTTATTATATATATTACTCATTTTTCCTGCATTTTATTCACTTTTTCTCTATTTTCCTCGTTTTTTTGTATTGAAAAAATAAATATACTATGATAATATATTAATATATTTTAATTTGGAGGTTATTTTGAAAACTTTAATTGTTACTAACAAATATAATGGAAAAAAACTTTGTAATTTTATTTTAACGTCTTTTCCAAATTTATCTCAAAATACTTTATACAAAGCTCTTAGACAAAAAGACATAAAAATTAATGGAAAAAGAGTTAATAAGGATTGTATTATTTTTGAAAATGATGAATTAAATATATTTATTGCAGATTCTTTGCTTTTCCCACAAATTAATTTAGATATTGTTTATGAAGATAATAATATTTTAGTAATTAATAAACCCATAAATCTTGAAGTTGTTGGTGAAAATAGTTTAACAACCTTAGTTCATCAAAAATATCCCAAACAAAAACCAATGCCTTGTCATAGACTTGATAGAAATACAACTGGATTAGTTTTATTTGCAAAAAATGACATTGCTTTAAATATTTTATTTGATAAGTTTAAAAAACATGAAATAAAAAAATCTTATACTGCTTTAGTATATGGCATTCCAAAAATAAAAAAAGCTAGATTAGAATCATATTTATTCAAAGATAATAAAAAATCTATCGTATATATATCAGATGATTTTAAACCTGGATATCAAAAAATTATAACTTCTTATTCTGTAATAAAAGAATTTGATAATAATACTTCTTTGTTAGAAATTAATTTAGAAACTGGTAGAACACATCAAATTAGAGCTCATTTAGCTCATATTGGATATCCTATAGTTGGTGATGGTAAATATGGCATTAATCAAGTAAATAAACAATTAGGTTATAAATATCAACAGCTTAATAGTTTTAAATTAGAATTTAATTTTGTAACAGATGCTGGTATTTTAAATTACTTAAATGGTACAGTCATTACACAAAAAGCACTACATTTGATTTGATCAATCAATGTAGTGCTTTTTATTAAAATTTAAAGAAAAAACTCTCCACATTTCTGTAGAGAGTAAAAAGAATATTTCTTTTTAATTAATCATATTTTTCCAAGTACCCGTTTAATTCTTGCGTCTTTCATAAATCCAAATTCTCTATTGTTCATAAGGACACCAAAGAAATGGTCTGTATCATCTCTTCGAATTTCTACAATTTTGCCAATTCCTCCATGACTAATCCCTGGACAAATGTTTCCATGGCCGTCATCAGTTACCTGTACTAAATCATACAGTCGATATTTATCCTCTCCATTAACCCGAACTGCAACAGGAATGTTGAATTCATCAATAACAAGCTGATAATTAGAATAACTAGTTCTTTCAAGCTTCATAATACTTTTCTCCTTACGTAATAACGCGTTTTATATTGTGTATTTCCTTTTGATGCAACGGAGTTACAAAATGTTACATCACTTATAATTATAGCATATTTACATAAATTGTCAATATACTATTTGTATATATCTATTCTATTAGTTAGAAATAATACGTCATTGGTGCCACCAAGCAGAATCGAACTGCTGGCCTACGGGTTACGAATCCGTCGCTCTACCAACTGAGCTATAGTGGCAAATACAAAATTACTATAACACATTTTTCTTTAAATAACAATATATTTAAAAATATTTCTTCTAAAACGAAAAAGGACACTACTCAAAAGTAGTGCCCTTCTTCGTCTAACATACTGTTAGAAATTATAGATTAACCATCGATATGTGCAGAAATAAGCTTCTGAATCTTGTCATCAGAGACAAGCATCTTATACTGCATATCATTGCAGAGATAATATTCGACCAGAGTCACGAACTTAAGTGCCTTAGCATACTCCTGAGCCGAATCAAAGCCTGCCTTGATCATATCCTGAAAATCAGGCTTAAGTTCAGTTTGAATCTGCTCAACCTTGAGATTTGCGACGCCTTCGACTTCACAAGTAGAAATAAAGGTGCCACATGCAGGAATTTCTCCAGAATAACCAGGAGCAATCAGATAAACCATCTGATTTTTGGCCGTTTCAATCTTATTTTCGATTTCTCCCAACTTTTCATTAAGCTTCTTGATCTTCTTACTGAAAGTTGCAACCTCCTTTTCTGCATTCTTCTGAGCAGTCTTTGCCTTCTGCAATTCCTGACGTGCATTGTTAAATGCTTCAGTTGCCTTCTGCAGAACCCGCTCACAGGTTTCCTGAAGCATTTTGGCTTCAGTCATCTTCTTCTCTTCAGCAGAAATTTCAGCAACAGTGTCAGCATGACTCTTTTCGAGATTTGCCATATCATCATTCTTGATGCCGACAACGGTAACTTTGCTCACAGTTTCAGGCTTGCTTTCAGTCTTAGCTTCTGCAGAAGCTTTTGCTTCCACTTTAGTAGTAACAGTTGCCTTCTTCTCGTTTGCCTTTGCCTTGTTGCTCATTTTCTTTTCCTCCGCATGATTTTTTTCCAGTGCTCTTTTAATTCGATTAAACAGAGTCTTGTTGTCGATAACCTTACTCAATTCATCAAGCAAAATTGCCTGATCTTTGAAATCAAGATGCCTCTTTTCAACAACCTGGCTCGTAGAGCAATGATACTTCAGGATATCATCAGAAATAGTGCTCCAGCCGATAATCTGACCATTAATGTTCTTCAAATCCATAATTTTTTCACCTCAAAAAATTTTTTTCTTGTTGTTTCGACTTTGTTGCCAAAAGGTGACTATAAAAATAGACCTAATGTCGACATTACTATTATAGCACAAACTTATCAGTATGTCAATTTTATGTAAATTTACACTTATTTTTTATATTTATTTATTGATTTACCTTGTATATTGGTAAAAATTGTGATATAAAATATGTATAACTTAATCGGAGGTCTTATATGGAAAACAATAATTTTGATGATGAAAAGAAAACAATATTAATAGTTGATGATGAACAAAAAATTGTTGATTTACTCGTTCATAATTTAACTAGAGAAGGCTATAATACAATTGAAGCTAATGATGGGCAAACTGCAATAGATTTAGCAATTTCTCAACGTCCTGATTTAATCTTACTAGATGTAATGATTCCTCGTGTTGATGGTCTTACTGTTTGTAAAAAAATAAAAAATTATTATAATGTTCCAATTTTAATGGTTTCAGCCAAAGATGATGAATTAGATAAAATTGTAGGATTAGAAATTGGAGCAGATGATTATATTACAAAACCATTTAGCGTAAGAGAAGTTGTGGCTAGAGTAAAAGCTAATTTAAGAAAATCTGAAACACATTATGATAGTTTAAAATCTTCGCATGATTCAGATTCCCATAAAGAAACTAAAAAACTAAACACTATAAAGATTGGAGATTTAACTTTAGATTTGGAAAAATATGAAGTTAATGTTAATGGAACAATTGTAAATTTAACTTTAAGAGAATTTGAAGTTTTAAAATATTTAGCTCAACAACAAGGGCAAGTTGTTACAAGAGAATCTCTTCTTGAACAAGTTTGGGGATATGAATATTACGGAGATATCCGTACTGTAGATGTTACTGTTAGAAGAATTAGAGAAAGAATTGAAAAAGATACTTCTAATCCAAAATATTTAATTACAAAAAGAGGAATTGGTTATTATATTCCAAATTTTGAAAAATAATATTATAAAAGCTATGTGATATCACATAGCTTTTTCCTTTTATTATAATTATTCTAAATTTGATAATGCTTTCATTATACCCAACTTGCCATATTGATATGTAAGCCCACCTTGCATATATGCAATATATGGTGCTCTAATTGGTCCATCACAGCTTAATTCTATTGTTGACCCTTCTGTAAATGTTCCTGCTGCCATAATTACCTGATCATCATATCCTCCCATTGCACTTGGTTCTGGAATTACATTCGAATCTATTGGAGAACCCATTTGAATTCCCTGACAGAATTTTACTAATTTATCTGCATCACCTAATTCTATTGTTTGAACTATATCTGCTCTTTTTTCATTATATAAAGGATCTACTTTATATCCTAATTTTTCTAATATTCTACTTGCAAATACAGCTGTTTTTACTGCACTTACCACTACACTTGGTGCAAAAAATAGTCCTTTTATAAATGGTATATTTTGATTTAATGATGGTCCTATTTCTTTTCCTACTCCTGGAGCAGTAAGTCTTTCTGCACATAATTCTATTAAGTCTTTTTTTCCTACAATATATGCACCACTTGTTGCAATACCAGCACCTAAATTCTTCATTAAAGAACCAACTAGAATATCTGCCCCAACATCTGTTGGCTCTTTTTCTTCAACAAATTCTCCATAACAATTATCAACCATTATTATAACATCTTTATTTACTTCTCTTATTGATTTTATTGCTTTTTCTATTTTATCAATTGTTAAACTTTTCCTTGTTGAATATCCTTTTGATCTCTGAATTTCTATTAATTTTATATCTTTTTTGGATACTCTTTCTTTTATTGAATTAATGTCAAAATCATTATCAATTAATTCTATTTGTTCATATTTTACTCCAAATGCTTTTAATGAACTCTTACTTTCTTCTTTACTTATTCCTATTGCAGTTTGTAATGTATCGTAAGGTGCTCCTGAAATACTTAACATTGTATCTCCTGGACGTAAAATTCCAAATAATGTTACAGCTAGAGCATGTGTTCCTGATATTAATTGTGCTCTTACTAATGCATCTTCAGCATTAAATATTTTTGCATAAATCTCTTCTATTTTATTTCTTCCAATTTCATCAATTCCATATCCTGTTGATGAATTTAAATGCATTTCTGATAAATTTGCTTCTTGAAATGCTTTTATTACTTTTAAACTATTTATTTGACATATATTATCTACATTTTTAAATTGTTCTTGTATTTTTTCTTCCACTTTTTTTGATAAAGCTATTATATTTTCTTCTCCCACTGGCTTTTCCTCCAATTTTTATTTGGTTCTATTTTACTATAAATTCAGAGAAATATCAAGTAAATCTATTTTCTAAAAAACTAATAAAAGTTGGGTTTCCCCAACTTTTATTAGTTTTGGCTGTATGGTAATAAAGCAATGTGTCTTGCTCTTTTAACAGCTAATGTTATATCTTTTTGATGTTTTGCACATGCACCTGTATTTCTTCTAGGTAATATTTTACCTTTATCATTGATAAATTTCTTTAATTGTTCTGGATTTTTGTAATCTAAAACAAAGTTTTTATCACTGCAAAGTACACATACTTTTTTTCTTTGTTTTCTGAATCTTGGATTGTAATCCTCATCATAATTTTTATTATTTCTCTTATTTTGTTTTTTATCTGCCATTATATTTTCCCCCCTTAAGATTAAAATGGTAGGTCGTCTGTACTTGAAGATACTTCAAAATCTGATCCCATGCTTCCAGGAGCAGTTGTTCCAAATGTATTTTCAAAATCATTATTTCCAACTTCTTGCTCTCTTTTGCTATCTGCAAAATAAGCTTCTTCTGCTACAACTTCTGTAACATAGTGTTTTGTTCCTTGATCATCGTCCCAAGTTCTTGTTTGTATTCTTCCTATAATACCTACTTGTTGACCTTTCTTAAAGTATTTACTACAAAATTCTCCAAGTTTACTCCATGCAACTATATTTATAAAGTCTGCTTGTCTTTCTTCACCTTGTCTTGCAAATCTTCTGTTTACTGCTAAGCTAAATGAAGAAACCAATGTATTATTTGTTTGTGTATATCTTGTTTCTGGATCTCTTGTTAATCTTCCCATTAAAATT
>OGFY01002402.1_pt1 | contig 10982 bp, 7 predicted proteins | sample 1570951 | NCBI WGS metagenome assembly OGFY01 (sample SAMEA2581942, study PRJEB24529) | metagenome | biome: Human gut stool | place: China | collected 2011
TCTGATACTCCCCTATAAAAATGGCTATTTATCAACTGTTTGTTGTGACATAGCCTTATTATTTTATCTTTACTGGCAGCGGCAGGCATGGCCCATGCGGCTACCCCTATCTATTCCTGGGAATGGACTGCGGAAGGAGCACAAATAACCGCCCCCAACTGGAACGGTTCCTTCAATTACACTTCCGGCAATGATTACGCCACGTTCGGCAGCAGTTCCGGCACTCCCTATAACTCAAACATAACGGGCATCCAAGGCAGTTTTACCGTGAGCTTTGACCTGAAAAACCTGAGTTCCACCAGCAATGGGTGGAAAGACATTTTCAGCCTGTACACCAATGGAACGGTCTCCGGAGAATCCAACAGCATGGTGCTGGAATTCACTAATAACGGAGAATTATACCTCTACAATAAGGAGTTCGGCGGCCAAACTGGCGGAAATATTAATACGGGATTGACCTGGACGGATCTCCAGCAGGACAGCTGGACTAATCTGAGCATCGTTTCCGATCTTTCCTCCCAAACGCTTTCCGTGTATGTCAACGGCGCTCTGGCAGGTACGATTACCGAGTGGAATCCATCCTCCCCCGCCCTGACAGGCTCCCAGTTTGGAGCTTCTTTTGGAAATACCCGCCCCATGAACGGCACTATGGATATCAACAACATCAAATTTTATGACGGCGTTGTGCTTCCTGTGCCGGAAGCAGCCACAGCTTCCCTGGGCCTGTTGGGGCTGGCTGCCCTGATGATGCGCCGCCGCCGTTGCTGCTGAAGCAACTTTAACCATTCGCCAAAGGCCGAATGCGGGAAGACGTCTTTCCGCATGCGGCCTTTTCAGTATTAAGAGAATTCCTTTACCCGATTCATGCCCCCGTGAAGACTTCCCCCGGTCTGGTCCAAGCACCGGGAGGAAGAACCCGCCCCGGCAAAACGACGGTATTGGCACCCAGCCGAACATGGTCTCCAATGACGGCGCCAAGCTTGTTTCTTCCAGTAAATTCCAGCTTTCCTCCCGCCACCATTCTGTGTTCGCCGCCATCATGGCGAAAATTGGAACATACCGTTCCGGCGCCGAAATTAACGTCACTGCCAATAATGGAATCCCCCGCATAACTCAAATGAGGAATAAATGTGCCGTCGCCGATGATACAATTTTTCAGCTCCACTCCCTGCCCTACTACACAGCCATTCCCCAAAGATACACAACCCCTTAAATAGCAATTAGGCCCTATGCGGCAGCCATCACCCGCCCACACGGCTCCCTCTACAACCACGCCGGGCATGATGACGGTTCCTTCCCCTACCCGGAGCGTTCCCATGACATAAACCCCTTCCCTTCCGGAGAAATCCTCCCACTCCATCTTCTCCATCACTCTTTCCTGCCATTCCAGAAGATCCCAGGGATAAACGAGGCGCTCTATCGCTGCTTCCTTCCGCGTGAATACCCGCGTCAACCCGTTTTCCCCACTTTTCCGGGCCAGCAAATGCCCTTCTTCACTCCTTGCTTCCCCTGCCCCGCAAAAGGCAAGCCATATGGCCGCCTCCGGGGAAAAATCATGCATGGACACTTCTATGATTTCCCCTTTTTCTTCTGAAACCGGCGTTCCCGGGTCAAAAACCGCTTCAAAGCCCACTTCCCGAAGACGGGAAGCACAGTAAGCGGCTATATTCATTCCAGCCACGGAAAAGCCGTAGAAGGGCCTTTCAGGGCTTGTAGCGGGAAAAGTATGATCCCTCTCCGGAATGTAAATCAATCTGGCAGCCTTCACAAAAGGATGGTATGCTTTCCTCCGGGTTTTCTGCAAGCAGGAATGCCGTTTCTGTTTACAGCCGCACCTGCCAATAACCTTGTGAAAGGCCAGGTTGATTAACTGTGAGTATGATGTGAATAACTTATTCAGATATTATTCACAAGCTTGCGGGCCAAATTTATTAACATTTGAAATGATGCTCAATACTCTCATTTACAGCCATTTGAAAATCTTATTCACACTAGGCACACAGCAGAAGAAGAAGGAATTTAATATTGTTAAACCTAATATTCTTCAATCACACAACGTGATTGTCCTTCTTCCGGTTTTCATGCTACAAAACGGCGTGAATACGAAAAATCAGGATGACTGTTGGATGAACATGGCCATAAAACTGGCCTCAAATGGAATCGGACTTACGAGTCCGAATCCCTGCGTGGGGGCAGTCATTGTGCATGAAAACCAGGTGATCGGTTCGGGATTTCATAAAAAAGCCGGCTTGCCTCATGCGGAAAGAGAGGCTATTGCCGACGGAGTGGCGAATGGCAATGCCTCCCTGTTCGCGGACTCAACTTTGTATGTTACTCTGGAACCATGCAGTACTTCCGGGAAAACACCGCCTTGTACGGATGCCATTTTGAAACATCGTTTCAAACGGGTGGTTTATGGTTCGGAAGATCCTAATCCCAAACACCGCGGCGCTGCGGCTGATATTCTTGAACAGGCCGGCATCAAGGTTACCCGCGGGGTTCTGGAGAAGGAATGCGATCATTTAATCAGGGGGTTCAGGGTGAACATGCTGGAAGGGCGTCCCTGGGTAATTGCAAAAAGCGCCATGTCTCTGGATGGCCGCATTTCCCGTAGTCCGGAACGTTCCCAATGGCTGACGAATGAAAAATCCAGATCTTTTGTACATACCCTGCGTGCCGAATGTGATGCGGTTCTTACCGGAGGGAATACCGTGCGTCTGGACAATCCGTCCCTGACCATTAGGAAACCGGATCGTCCTGTTTCTCCCCTTAAGGAACAACCCTGGCGTATTATTCTAACCCATGATGCCTCTTCCATACCTGCGGATTCCATTTGTTTAACAGATGAATTTCGTGACCGCACTTTGGTTGTGGAGAATGTTTTTAGTTATTTGGAATTATTAAAAAAATTATATAATGATAAAAAAATAGGAACTATCCTGCTGGAAGCGGGAGGCTGTCTGGTCCGGGAATTTCTAAAAGCCGGTTTAGTCGACGAGTGGGTGGGGTTTTATGCTCCCATCATTATCGGCGGCGGTGCGGACGGCGTAGCGCCCGGTCCGTTTCTGGAGCATGAAGCCCATCTTGAACAACCTGTTGTGAATATTTTTGGAGATGATGTATGTATCCGGGGAGATATCTGTTACCGGTAATGGATGAGGTCTTTGTTTATTGGTTATCCGAAGAATTTTAAACTTGGGAAGGTAATTTTCATTCGCCCGGTGGATTTGTCATTCAGCCCTTCCGGCCTCCCTTGCCTCTTGGAGTAAGCTCAATGCTGCTTTTTCTTATCGGCAGTATTTGAATGGAATCCGTGAAGAAATCGTGTGACGCTTCTTAATGATTTGCGATGGATAAATCAGGAAGGCCGGTATTCAATAATACTGAAGGGATATTCCATTTCTTTTTACGACAAGCAGAAAGTGGTGGTTGTTCGGAGGAAGGGAAGAGCTGCTGTCGCGCAAAAAGACATTCAGAAAACAGGATTGAATCTTTTTATCGACTCCAGGCAATGACGACAGGGAAATATAATGGGATCATATACGGCTCAAGGATGTCCCTGTCATATTTATTTTTCAATACCCGCCTCCTATGGTCCTCCTTAAATTGAAATTTCTGAATAAAAAACGCGGGGTATTATGTTTGTTGCCTGCTGCGTTTTTGCAGATGCACAAGCAACAGGGCGATATCTGCCGGGGTAATTCCAGGAATGCGGGAGGCCTGCCCGATAGTTGCAGGACGTATGTTGCCCAGCTTGATGACAGCTTCTTTTTTTAAGGCATGGACATGTTCGTAATCAATATCGGCGGGAATAGTTTTATTTTCCATCCGTATGATTTTTTCCGCCTGTTTTTTCTGCCTTTCAATATGCCCTTCGTACTGGATATCCGTAGCAATGGCATCCAAATGTTCCACGTGGAACATTTTTTTCAGTTCTTCAGGCAATAGAGTCCAGTCATTGCCGGGCCTTTTAAGCCATGTAGAGAGAGAAACTCCTTCATGTTTAAGCGCGGCAGCTTTTGTTATTCCTTCTTCAACGGCGTTTTTCCTGTCTTCAGCCTTCCGGGCCATTTCACAGGTAATAAGGCCCGCTTCAAAAGCCAGAGGGGCCAACCGCAGGTCTGCATTATCCTGACGCAGCAACAGGCGGAATTCTGCCCGGCTGGTAAACATGCGGTAAGGTTCATCGGTTCCTTTGGTAACGAGGTCGTCTATCATGACGCCGATGTAAGCCTGATCCCGGCGCAGCACCAGAGAAGGTTTGCCCAGGGTTTTCAGAGCGGCGTTCGCTCCCGCCATTAGTCCTTGCGCTGCGGCTTCTTCATAGCCGGAAGTGCCGTTGATTTGACCTGCAAAGTACAGGTTTTCCACCAGTTTTGTTTCCAGCGTAGGATGCAATTGCGTGGGAGGACAGAAGTCGTATTCCACCGCATATCCCGGACGGATCAGCTGTGCGTTTTCCAGGCCGGGAATGGTATGGATGAAGTCGCACTGAGCGGAGTAGGGCAGTGAAGTAGAAACTCCGTTAAGGTAGAATTCCTCCGTACTGCGGCCTTCCGGTTCCAGGAATACCTGATGGCTGTTTTTTTCCGCAAAGCGCACGATTTTATCTTCTATGGAAGGACAATACCGGGGGCCTACGCCTTCAATGATACCGCTGTAAAGGGGGCTGAATTTTAAGTTCTTCCGGATAATGTCGTGCGTAGTCTGGTTGGTGTAGGTGATCCAGCACGGCATTTGCTTCATCCGGAAATTTTCATCTCCCCACGTGTTCAAAGTGCAAAAGGGTTCGGAATCACGTTTCAGTATATCACGGGAACGGTAGCTGAACAGGGCTTCCGGAGTGTCTCCGGGCTGTATTTCGCAGACGGAAAAGTCGATGGATCTTCCATTGACGCGGGGAGAAGTTCCTGTTTTAAGCCTTTCCACCTGAAAACCCAGCATGGCAAGATCGGCGGAAAGGCTGGAAGAAGCGCAACCCATTCGGCCTCCTGTTATGTGTTGAAGGCCCACATGAAGCAATCCCTTCATGAATGTCCCGGAGCAGATAATCACGCTGCGGGCATGGATGGCGCAGCCCAGAGAAGTAACGGCTCCCGTTGCCTGCTGTTCTCCATTGACGAGCAGTTTGACCACATCTCCCTGAAACAGGCGTATGCCGGGGGCGGTTTCCAGAACCATTTTCATTCTTGTGCGGTAGGCTGTTTTATCGCACTGGGCGCGGGGAGCGCGCACGCTGGGCCCCTTGGAAGCGTTCAGCATCCGGAATTGAATGGCGGTAGCATCCGTGTTCAACCCCATCGCTCCCCCCATGGCATCTATTTCCCGGACGATATGCCCTTTGGCAAGTCCCCCAATAGCCGGGTTGCAGGACATTTGTCCGATAGTATCCAGGTTATGAGTTAGGACGGCGACGGAACACCCCAGACGGGATGCTGCCAGTGCCGCCTCAATGCCTGCGTGCCCGGCGCCGACGACGAGAACGTCAAACAGGGGAAAAACGGAAGAAGAGGAGGAGTTCATCAGGATGCAGAGCAGATAGCAAGACGATGCAGAATCAGGCGGGGATCAAGAGAGGAGGACACCAGGGCTTTATCCGCCTTCATGCATTCTTTCAAAGTTTGCTTCAGCCGTTCCGTCTTGAATTTGGAAGCATTCTGCGCCGCCAGAAAAAGCGGATACGCATTGGGTGTACCGTCTTTTTTCAAGGGAATTAACGCGGCCGCATAGGAGGGCAGGGAAGAAATGCGGGCTGTAAATTCCTTGAAATTGGTAGGCTTCAGGTGGAATGCGTCACATAAAAGTCTGGCAGCCAGCAAATTTCTTAACGTAGGGATGAATGCGGCACGCATGATTGTGATGGCGTTTTCACCACGTTCCAGTTGAAAGTCAATCAGAGAGATGGCCGCATCGCTTTTCTTGTTTTCCAAAGCCCGGGAAATTTCAAAAATAACGCCTGTACGCGTCAGCGGAACCATGCGCTCCACATCCTCCGGCATTACGGTGCGTCTGTCCGCTCCCAGATAAAGATCCAGTTTTTCAATTTCGGAAATAATTTGGCGGGAGGATTCGCTGACGCGGTGAATGAACAGTTCCAGGGCGGTGGAGTCGAAATTCATGCCCCGCGCCGCTGTTTCCTTATTAATGAGGGGCATTAAACTGCCTTCCCATCCTGCTTTCGTGATGTCCGGCTTGTTCAATTCTTCCGATGCGGCGTATTGAAGCAGGAATTTGTTAAAGGAACGGCGTTTGTCAAATTCGGAAGCGGAAATAAGCAGCAGGACGTCCGGCCCCAGGCCGCTTTCCAGCAATTGCCTGAAAGAATCCAGAGCCGCTTCCGTGGTGGAGGAACGCCCCGTGACGGAGTCTCCCAGAAAATTGCAGTTCTTCATCCAGACTACTTTGCGCCCCGGAAAAAACGGGAGGGTCCGCAGAGCTTCCATAACCTGGCGTACCAGCTGGGCCGCTTCATCGGAATCACCGCAGGCCGCTTCCAGAATTTCATGGGAAAATTCGTTTGTGCCTTCCGTCAGAGCGGCAAAGATGCCGGAAGCCTTTTCACGCACCATTCCTTCATCCGTACCGAAGACGAGATGAATGGCCTGTTGTTGTAAAGTGCTGGAACCCATAAAACCGTGGCCGCATGATATCATAAAGCACGCCTTGTTGAAAGGCGTATTTGTCATTTGAAAGTTTTTTCATTTGAAGAGAAAGTACTTAAATAGTATCAATGGAACCGGAATGTCAAAAAGCGGCTGAAGCTTGACAGGCTCCGTTTTCAGGCATCTCCTTGTGATCAAGCCGCAAACCGTTTGATCGTTATTACGGCAGGGCATTTCCATGAGATCGACCATATGGACACGGGCTTTACTTGTCATCATGATGACGGTTATGATGACCGTGGTCTCCGTTGCCTATTGGAGATGGAACAGTCGTGTTACGGAGAAGAATGTTTCCTTCCGGTCGGAAGTGTTTACCCTGGCCCAGCAGCCCGAATTGAAGGAGGAGGATATTCCTGTTTTGCACCAGCTCAATGAGGAATATTCACGCGTTGCCCGGCTGGTGGAACGGGTATTGGTCAGCATAGACACTACAGGCGTGACAAGCGTTCCTCAGCCTTCCGAGGATGGTGATTTCATGATTGAAAAGAGGCTGACGGTTCATGGTTTGGGTTCCGGCGTCATTGTTACTGAAGAAGGGCATATTATTACCGCCTACCATGTCATTCAGAACAAGCATGCGCTGCGCGTTACGCTGAGCAATGGGAAAAGCGTTTCCGTACGCCTGGTAGGGGTGGATCCGGAACTGGATATCGCCGTGCTGCAGGTAGAAAACCCGATGACGTTTACCCCCCTTCCGTTCGGCAACAGTGATGAAATTGCGCCCGGCATGATTGTTCTGGCATGCGGCAATCCCTATGGGCTGGGCACGACTGTTTCCCGCGGCATTATCAGTGCCCGTGAACGCAAGCTGGTGGATTCCGGCATTAACTTGATCCAGACGGATGCCAGTATCTTCCCGGGGAATTCGGGAGGCCCCCTCATCAACATCCGCGGGGAAATCATCGGCATCAATAAATCGGTGCTTCCCAATGCGGAGAAAAATTACGCCGGCATTGGGTTTGCCATTCCCTCCAATCTGGTGATGCACAGCTTTGAGCAGATTTGCAAACATGGCCGCCCCATGAAAGGGTATCTGGGATTGGACATTGTGCGCAATACTCCCCCGCTTCGCAGCTTCCTGGATTATCATGAGGCGGGAGGCGCAGTAATCAACATCGTGAAGCATGGTTCCCCGGCGGAGCAGGCAGGCCTTCAAACAGGTGACGTAATACTGAGTTTCAACGAAGTCCCCATCCAGACGGATGAGGAAGTGAAGGAACGCATTGAAAATCTTTCCATCGGCGACAAGTTCCGGCTGAAAGTCTGGCGCAAAGGGCAGAAAATGAACGTCACCCTGAAGGTGGGAGATAGTATTTTAAAAAATGTTCCTTCTCCTTGGGAAGACTTCATGGAAGGAGTGGGAATGCATTTGCGTGAACTGACTGCGGAAGAACAATCCATAGGTGCTCGGGGGTTGCTGGTCATTCAAGTGAATCCGAAGAAATCCGTAGGGCAGATATTGCAGTCCGGCGACATGGTCTTTGCCGTAAACCACCAGAGTGTCAGCACCAAGGAAGCCTTGGTCAAAGCTCTTAGGGAAGGGCCGGCATTGCTGACCGTTTCCCGCGACGGGCAGCAATTTAATGTGAAAGTGGATGCGCGCCCCGTTTCTGAAAAAACATTGCTTCCCCGCATTCCGGAGGCGACAAAAGGCAACGCCATCATACCGCACGAGCTTTGATCCGGCCTGAGCGGTTCCTGCCGGAACCTCCGTTAGGAAAAACGTTTTCCGGCATCGCCGTCCGCAGGCTTGACTGGCAGTCAAAAGTGCTTACAATGCATCACCTTTAAGAAATTAAATTATGACTCGTCATACTATCTCCGTACTTGTTGAAAACAAATTTGGCGTGCTTGCCCGCATTGCCGGTTTGTTTAGTGGACGGGGCTACAATATTCATTCGTTGAACGTTGCCCCTAGCCAGGACCCGCGCTTTTCACGGATGACCATCGTCGTACGCGAAAAGGAGGATGTTCTGGACCAGATTATCAAGCATCTGGAAAAACTGGTCAACACGGTGGAAGTAGTAGATTTCCGCAATACGGACAATGTGTACCGGGAAACGGTATTGACCCGCATTGGCGTAGATTCCGCCACGCGGCATGAAGTCATTGAGTTCTGCCAGATACTGGGCGCCCACATTGTGGATGTCACGCGGGACGCCCTGACCATTGAAGTGACGGGAGGCGAGTACAAGATAGACCGTTTCCTGTCCCTCATTGAGGATTATGATGTGCAGATGCTGACCCGGAGCGGCCGTATCGCCCTTCCCAAACCCTGCCAGTAAAAGAACCTCCCGGTTTTCTTCTTCAACCCTGCAGGACATTCTTGCAGGGTTTTTTTCTCATCTTCACCATGAACATTACTTATCCGGATCTACCCATTTCCCGCCGCCGGAATGACATTCTGGCGGCAATGCGGGAGCACCAGGTCATTGTCGTAGTGGGGGAGACGGGATCCGGTAAGACTACCCAGCTCCCTAAAATGGCCATGGAGCTTGCCGGGGAGGCGCGGGGCAGAGTAGGGTGCACCCAGCCCAGAAGGCTGGCTGCTGCTTCCGTTTCCCGCCGAGTGGCGGAGGAATTGAACTGCGACCTGGGAGGTTTGGTGGGTTACCAGGTGCGCTTTGAGGAAAAAGCCGGGCCGGATACGCGCCTGAAGTTCATGACGGATGGGATTCTTCTGGCGGAAACGCAGCATGATCCGGATCTGCGCCAATATCATACCCTGATTTTGGATGAGGCGCATGAACGCAGCCTCAACATTGACTTTCTGCTCGGCTATCTGCGGCTTTTGCTGGACAGGCGGAGAGACTTGCGGCTGGTCATCAGTTCCGCGACGCTGGATGCCGGCGGGTTTTCCGAATTCTTTGGAGGCGCGCCTATTATTCAGGTAGAAGGCCGCACTTATCCGGTGGACTTCCACTATCTGCCGCCGCTGCATGACGATGAGGAACTTCCGGCTCATGTGGCACGTGCCGTGGATTGGCTGGATACTCTGGACGACCGCGGGGATGTGCTTGTCTTCCTTCCCGGAGAACGCGAAATACGTGAGGTGGCGGAAAAACTGGAAGGCCGGAATCTGAGAAACACGCGCATTCTGCCTTTGTTCGCCAGGCTGGGCCTGGCGGACCAGCAAAGGATTTTTCATCCGGAGCAGGGATACCGCCGCATCGTGCTGGCTACAAATGTGGCGGAAACGTCCCTGACAATCCCCGGCATCATTTATGTTATCGACTCCGGCCTGGCGCGCGTCAGCCGCTATAGCCCGGCACGCCAAGTGCAGCGGCTTCAGATAGAACCCGTCTCCAAAGCCAGTGCCCGCCAGCGCGCCGGCCGTTGCGGCCGTGTGTGCGAAGGTGTGTGCATCCGCCTGTACAGTGAGAAGGACTGGGAGGACAGGCCCGATTTTACGGACCCGGAAATCAGGCGCAGCGCACTGGCCGGGGCGCTGCTCCGGATGAAAGACCTGGGATTGCCGGAAATGCCGGAGTTCCCACTTCCGGATCCTCCTTCATCCAAACTGGTGACGGAAGGTTACCGCACCTTACGGGAGATCGGCGCTCTGGACAAAGCCCGGCAGCTCACGCCCGTAGGCAGAAAGCTGGCGCGGTTGCCCATTGACCCGCGGCTGGCCCGCATGCTGCTGGAGGCACAACATGAACAGGCCCTGCCGGAAATGCTGGTGATTGTAGCCGGCCTGGGCATCATGGATCCCCGTGAACGCCCTGCGGATGCCGCTCAGAAAGCGGACCAGGCCCACGCGCAGTGGAAGGAAGAAGACAGTGACTTCCTGTCTCTGCTCAAATTATGGAAGGCTGCATGGCAATTCCGGGAGGGAAGGCGCTGGCGTAAAAACCAGCTTCGGAAATGGTGCGGAAAAAATTTCCTCAATTTCAACCGCATGATGGAATGGTTCAATTTATGGGAGGACCTTTCCCGGCTGGTCAGGGAAACACTGAAATGCAGAATTTCTCCTTTGGAAGAAGAAACGGAGCGGCAGGCTTCCTTTGCCATGATTCACCGGAGCATCCTGGCGGGCGTTCCGCGCCAGTTCGGCCTCTGGGATGCAGACAACCGGGAATATCGCGGCGCCGGAGGACGTTCCTTCGGCATTTTTCCCGGTTCAGGCCTGTTCCGCCGTAAAAAAAGGAGTGAATGGGTAATGGGCGTGGAGTTGGTGGACACCACGCGCCTGTGGATGCGCCGCGCCTCCATTTTGGAACCGGAATGGGTAGAGCGGGTAGCGCCCCATCTGTGCGAATCACACTATTCCGGAGCGCGGTGGGACAGGGAGCAGGGGGCTGTTTACGCAGTGGAACG
>OGFY01002405.1_pt1 | contig 10969 bp, 8 predicted proteins | sample 1570951 | NCBI WGS metagenome assembly OGFY01 (sample SAMEA2581942, study PRJEB24529) | metagenome | biome: Human gut stool | place: China | collected 2011
GCTATCATTGATGGTGTAGAATCCTTCTCTGGTGCAAATGTAGCTGCTCCGGATCTTCGTGCCGGTGCTGCTCTTGTGATTGCTGCATTAGTTGCAGATGATTTTTCCGTTATATCAGATATTAAGTATATTCAGCGTGGATATGAGAAATTTGATGAAAAGATCCGTGGTCTGGGCGGAAAGATCGAAAAAGTTGATACTGACAAAGATATTCAGAAATTTAAATTAAAAATCGGATAAATATACACATGAAAAAAGAGATGCCTGCTCCGTTATACCGGTTGGCATCTCTTTTTATTTTCAAATCAACAATCACATTTTTATAATCAAACATTTTTGACCTATCCCGCTCTCCTATTTTCTATTTCAACCTATATGTTCTATATTGTACGCACATCCAATTTTTTCTGTGAAATCACTAATTTTTTGACGAAAAAGGGTTTGTTTTTTCTGAGATTATGGTAAACTAAAATCAGTATTGTATTTTTTAGGCTTATATATTTTTATCACAAAAATCGAATCGTGCATTTATATACAAAGGAGAGCATCATATGAATAACAAACGGCTAAGTAACAGACCATATCGATCCGCCATACTGGCGATCGCCGCACTTATCTGCTGTCTTGTGGTCTGTCTTTTCATGAACAGCGGACTTTCTGATGCCGCAGGAAAATCCGGTCATATCAAAGATGGAGTAACGAATGTTTATTTCCGTGATGCCCCCGGCGGCAATCCTGTAACGGATCACGGCAGTAACATTATGTTAAATGGGGGTCACAAGCTTACAATCCTGAACACCTCAAACAGCTCCTGGTATAAAGTATCCCTTGTTTATAACAAGACAACCTATACCGGCTACGTATCCGCTTCATATGTCACTATCGACAAAACAGACTCTTCTGATAAAAACAATACAACAGCAACGACAGAATCCTCAGGGAAAAAATCCGACAAAGATTTTGAATCCTATATGAATGATCAGGGATTTCCGGAAAGCTATAAGGCACAGCTCCGGGAACTGCATGAGGCTCATCCATCCTGGACTTTTAAAGCTGTCCAGACAGGAATCGACTGGGATGATCTTGTAGATAATGAACGAAACAAATCCGGTCAGATCAAAAATCTTGTTCAGGGAACCAGCAGTTATCCACGCTACAACTGGCGTTCCACGACGATCGGTTACAACATCAAAACCGATACATGGGCATCCTTTGATGGTAACTGCTGGTATGCCGCATCGGATAAACTGGTCTCCTATTATCTGGATCCCCGTGTTTATCTGTATGAACGGTTCGTATTTGCATTTGAGAATCTCTCTTATGAAGATTCTCAGTCCAAATCCGGCGTGGAATCCATTTTGAACGGAACCTTTATGTACAAATCCAAGCCATCCGGTTCCAACAGTACATATTCCGAACTGATCATCAAAGCCGGAAAGGCAGTCGGTGTCAGCCCATACCACATTGCCTCCCGAATCAAACAGGAGGTTGGCTCATCACTCAGTTCTGCCACAAATGGAAAGCATTCCGTATATCCGGGGATCTATAATTTCTATAACATCGGCGGTTTCGACAGCGTAACCGGAAACGCCGTTACAAATGCACTTAAATGGGCATCCTCCGGTTCTACCTACGGAAGACCATGGAACACCGTATACAAATCCATCTATGGCGGTGCTCAATACATTGGAAATAATTACATTCTGCAGAAGCAGAATACTTTGTATACACAGAAATTCAATGTCACAAATACCTCTGCCTTATACTCCCATCAGTATATGACTAATGTGCAGGCAGTTTCCTCTGAAGCCTCTAAGGTATACGATGCCTACAGTGGTGCAGGCACACTGAACAATTCAATCACATTCTGTATCCCGGTATACAAAAATATGCCGGATACCATGGTCAGCAAACCGGCAGACAGCGGCAATCCAAACAACTATCTCAAATCACTGAGTATTGATAACTATTCCCTGACACCAACATTTGCAGTCAATACAACAACCAAGTATTCCCTGATCGTATCAGAGAAAACAAGTTCTGTTACGATTTCTGCAAGTCCGGTCAACAAAAACGCTTCCGTATCCGGAACAGGAAAAGTCAGTCTGTCAAAGGGTACGAATACAGTAAAAATTACAGTAAAAGCCCAAAGCGGCGCAAAACGTACTTATACATTAACGATCGTCCGTGGTAAATCTTCCGGTAATTCCGGCTCAGATCCTGAATTTGATGGTAACTATACTGTATCTGACGGAACCATAACAGGCGTAGCGGTATCAACCACCGTATCTGCATTTGTCTCCAATCTTGGATGTACAAACGGAACTGTCAGTGTAAGGACTTCATCCGGTGAAGAAAAGACATCCGACCGTATCGGTACCGGTGACATTGTAAAAATAACTGTTTCGGGCAATACCAGCACCTATACCGTTATTATCTTCGGTGATGTAAATGGTGACGGCATTATCAATGCACTGGATCTGTTAAAGATACAGAAGCATATTATCGGCGCTTCTACCTTAAAGGATCCATACCTGAAAGCCGCAAATATCAAACGAAGTGGTATGTTATCTGCTCTCGATCTGTTAAAAGTCCAGAAATATCTGATGGGCGCAGCACAGATCATGCAGCAGTAAATGAATAGATGATAAAATACAGGAGATATATAAAATGAAAACAAGAAAAAAATTAGCAGCATTATGTATGATCTTGGTTCTGGGATTAAGCTGTCTGGTATATGGAAACAGCATACACTCCTATGCAGCATCTACCCAGTTCTCGATCTCGCTTTCATCCTCATCCATTCAAAAGGGTGGTTCGGTTACAGTAACCGTATCGATCAGTTGTTCTGAAGCATTGGGTGCTTACAGCTATTGTCTGTCCTATGATTCCTCCTTACTGGAATATCAGTCCGGCGATGGCTATGGCGGAGGTGGAACCGTATCCTGTGCCGGATATGGCGATGGAAATATTACTTCTGCTTCCAACAGCTTTACATTTTCTGCTATAAATACAGGATCTGCCTATGTCAGTACGGGAAGCTCCGATGTCTATACATGGGGCGAAGAACATGCCGGAGCATCAGATGCAGGTGCTACGCTCACAATAACAGCCGCTGGCGGCAACAGTACAACAGAAACAACGACCAGCGAACCAAATACAACAGACACCCCGGCTACAACAGAAACAAATTCTTCCGAATCTACAACAGAAGATACGACAGACACTTCTTCCGAGGACACAACGGAAGATACCACAGAGGAAATGTCTGATAACTGTTATCTGTCTTCGATCCAGATCACACCGGGTGAATTAAAGCCTGAATTTGCAAAAGATACATATACTTATGAGACAACCGTTCCCGGAGATACCACAAGCCTTGCGATCAATGCGATCCCGGAAGACAGCAAATCATCCGTTTCCATTACCGGAAATGAAGATTTTGAACCGGGAAAGACCTCTCATATCTCTATCAAGGTTACTGCGGAAACCGGCGATAATCATATCTACGACATTGCGGTTAATGTGGAAGAACTGGTAGATACAAGAGCGATCATCCAGATTGATGGAAAAGATTATTATTTTACAGAAGATTACAGCAAGCTTACTATTCCTGAAGGATTTGCCGAAATAAAAGAGAAATATAATGATACCGAAATCATTCTCTATCAGTCTCCAAACGGACTGGTTAAATGTGCTTATCTGACAGACAAGGACAGCAAAAACGGAGCATGGTATATCATTGATACTACTGCAAAATCTGCGGTTCCATTTATCAATGTTGCATCTGCTTACAAAAGCTTTATCATTCTGACAGCCGGCGAAGACGTTACAGTGCCGTCGGGTTACGCAGCTTTCACCTATAAGTTTAACAAAAATTCCGTAACCGCCTATCACAAATATGAAGATGATACGATCCTCGTAGTATATGCCATGAGTCCGGACGGTGAACCTGGATGGTTCTACTATGATACCGTTGAGAAAACATTTACCCGATTTGTCGCTTCAGCAGTTCCAACAGAAGCAGTCACGACTGCTTCTGCGACAGATGCCAACAATGGCTCTTTCTTTGATCAGCACAAGGACAAGGTTATCACTATATGTATCATCGTGATCGTAGTTATGTTCTTCCTGATCATTATCCTCGGAATTATGCTGATCCGGGTGATCAAGCAGGGACTTCCTGACGATGATCCTGACGATGATCCTGATGGTGCTGCAAGCAACGGTTCCGATAACGATACCGACGACAACGCAGGCAATGATTCCGATAACGATACCGCTGACAACGCAGGCAATGATCCTGATAACAATACAAGCGGCGATGCCGAAAACGTTCCCGACAATACCAGCAATAATGCTGCCGATGATACACCAGACAACACAGATCACAACACAGGCAATGATACAGGTATCGATACTGATAATACTTCGGATGATACTGTTTCTGCAAATGATACAAAGTCAGAGGATACGATAGCCGCTGCTGTTGTTCTGGACGAAACACCAGCAGAAAATGCCGATGATACAAACAACCAAAAGCCTGCGGACATTCCGGTAACAGATGGCATGACAGAGCTTACTGCTAAGCCATCCGTAAAAGCTGAAGATGTCACTTCCACCAGATTAAGCAGCGAAACTAAAAAAGCAAAGGAAGAAAAAGAAGCAACTCCGGCAGATAAAATCATCAAAAAGGCGGCTCAGTACTCTTCCATGAATACGGCTGATCTGTCAGAGGTATTCAATATGGCAGAAGCGATCGTGAATCACGAAGAGCCAAAGAAAAACACCGGCTCCGTGCAGTTTAAGCCGATCAAGCAGAATGTACCGGATAGTAAAGAAGAAAAATAAGACCTGACGAGAACTGTTACTTTCTGAGTAAGGTTTCTAATCACGTTTGCATATTATTTGTTACATTAAAACTGTTCATTGTGTACATTATTTTATGCAAATATAAAAAAGCCTGTCGAGAGTTTGCAGCATCTGAATAAGGTTTCATAATCCATAGTGCAGCCGACTGAGTTTCATTCAATTTTGTGCCATGTCGTCGCCGCAAAAGTTTTTATTGCGGCAGAGACATGTGCATATAAAATTGAGTGAAACAAAGGTAGGCAAACGTGATTATAAACCTTATTCAAAAGTTGCAAGCCCTCAACAGGCTTTTTATCTATACCTCTTATAAATATGCCTTCAACATATCAACTTTGTCGAGTCTCTCCCATGGAAGGTCGAGGTCAGTTCTTCCGAAGTGTCCATATGCTGCTGTCTGCTTGTAGATTGGTCTTCTGAGGTCAAGCATCTTGATGATTCCGGCTGGGCGAAGATCAAAATGCTCACGGGTGATCTCAACCAGCTTCTCATCGGATACCTTTCCTGTTCCGAATGTGTCTACCATGATAGATGTAGGTCTGGCAACACCGATCGCATAAGACAACTGGATCTCACATTTATCAGCAAGTCCTGCCGCTACAATGTTCTTTGCTACATATCTTGCTGCATACGCTGCGGAACGGTCAACCTTTGTACAATCCTTTCCTGAGAAAGCACCGCCGCCGTGACGGGCATATCCACCATAAGTGTCTACGATGATCTTACGTCCTGTAAGTCCACTGTCACCATTTGGTCCGCCGATAACGAATCTTCCGGTTGGATTGATAAAGAATTTGGTATCTTCATCTACCATATCAGCAGGAAGAACCGGATCAAATACATACTTCTTGATATCTTCATGGATCTGTTCCTGTGATACTTCCTCGCCATGCTGAGTTGAGAGAACTACCGCATCGAGTCTCTTTGCTTTTCCATTCTCATCATACTCTACTGTTACCTGAGGCTTACCGTCTGGTCTGAGATATGGAAGTGTTCCATTCTTTCTTACTTCTGTCAGTTTTCTTGCAAGCTTATGTGCAAGTGCGATCGGATATGGCATATATTCCGGTGTTTCATTTGTTGCAAATCCAAACATCATACCCTGATCTCCGGCGCCAATTGCTTCGATATCATCATCGCTCATCAGATGCTCTTTTGCTTCTAATGCCTTATCAACACCCATTGCAATATCTGCTGACTGCTCATCAATTGCTGTGATAACACCACAGGTATCACAGTCAAATCCGTATTTTGCTCTGTCGTATCCAATCTCACGGATCGTCTCACGAACGATCTTCTGAATGTCTACATATGCTTTTGTTGTAATCTCACCCATTACAAGTACAAGACCTGTTGTGATCGATGTCTCGCAGGCAACACGGCTCATTGGATCCTGCTCCATCAATGCATCCAATACTGCATCGGAAATCTGGTCACAGATTTTATCCGGATGACCTTCTGTTACTGATTCTGATGTGAATAATAATTTTTCCATCATTTCCTCCTTGTATAAATACTATCTATAGTTACTGCCATGCGTATTCGTTCACATAGCTTTTGATTTTTCTTTTTTCAGACAAGTTATCCCCACCTGGTTTTATGCAAAAGAAAAATCCGCTCTGAGCGGATTGATAAAATCAAACCTCTCATTGTTCGACGTCTGCATATCACAGACTCGCTCAGGAAGGCACCTTCCATACAGGTCTTTCTTTCACCTGTTCCGGGGTTGCCATGGCTTCATAGTCCCTTATGACTCCACCATTCTGAATAAGAGCATTTATAAATATTTATTTGTATTCAAACTGCAATGCAGTTCTGAAACAGCTATACTCTAACTGATATATTTCCATAAGTCAATAGGTAATTTCTGTTTTGCGACAAAAATTCATTAAAGCTATCCTATAAAACCGCCTTGCTGAGCAGGTATAAGATGAGCAAATGTGCCGGATAGAACACATAAAATGTATATTTAAGAACTTTATTCTTCCGACCATACTCTCCGTTGTACAGACTGATCGGCAGGATTGCCAAAACTGCATAGAGCTGCCTTATTCCGTAAAACAGGAAATACAGCACTGCCGATACGATTGCAAACCCCATATTCTGACGCAGCTTCCAGCCAAACGGATAATGTCCGGTCACAAGACCGGCATTTCTGAATACTTGTTCCGCCGTGTCATCCTTGGTCGAATAATAAATTAATACGATCAGAAGAATGCCCGCCATTCCATAATCAAAATGCAGAGCCTCTGAAACTACCATAATGACAACAATTCCGATGACTGCGCCTATCTGATTCCATTTTGCTACTTTTCCAAGATAAAGCACAACCAGCCCCGCCGCAAGTGTAAAGAAAATATTCTGCTTCTGCAAATCAAATACCTGTCCGGTCGATGCCAGATCAAATGGAACTTCCGAAATCAGCGCAAACAAAAAAAGCCGGATAAAATATTTTCTGATATCCGACGTATGCCTGTACCCTTCTACCAACAGGAATGCGAATATAGGAAATGCGAGCCGTCCTACAGCCCGCATTATCCAGTTATTATTCATTAGAACAAGTCCTACATGGTCACATAACATAAATATGCACGCCAGAAGCTTTAACTGATTTGAAGTTATCCCTGTCTCTGTCCTCTTATCCATGTTTTCCTTAAATTCTCTTACGAAGTGCCTTTGACAACCGATCCAGTTCCTCATTGTCTGACTGACCCGGAACCCATGTAACTGTAACCGTATCCTTAATGAATCTTGGCACAAGATGCATGTGAAAATGGAATACTGTCTGTCCTGCAGCAGCGCCATTGTTCTGAATAATGTTCAGTCCGTCAGGATTTAATTCTGCTTTCTGAGCCTTGGCAACCTCTGTCGCAATCGTAAAGATCTTTGAAGCAGTATCCGCGTCCATGCTATATATATCATCATAATGTTCTTTTGGTATAATTAAAGCATGACCTTTATTTGCAGGATTTACATCAAGTATTACTCTACATATGCTGTCTTCATAAACTGTTGCTGATGGTATCTCACCATTTGCAATCTTGCAAAAAATGCAATCGTCCTTACCCATAAAAGTTTCCTCCTTAATTGCTTTTTCCATTTTACTCCATTATGTGATATTTTACAAGCTTTATGTGGTTTGGAAGGTTGCATAAGCCTTCAGATCTTCCTCAACCCGTTGTTTGATTTCGTTTATAATCTCCTGACATTGTTTTTTCTTCATTCCTGCCTGCACTCCTACTGTCAAAAGCTCCGTTTCTCCCGGATCTTGTCCATTTCCATCAACAGATGTTGTATGCTCACCATAATAGGTTGTGCTATACGTCAGATCATATGCCGGACTCAATCTCCATGTTTCTGATTCAGTATCATATACAAACGAAAAATTCTTTGAATGATCATCCCTGTTATGTGCAAATACATTAAAACACATTCTGCGAAACATATTTTCAACATCCATTTTATTATCTCGCGTCATTATTCTTGTTAATTTCATCAGGTCATGGTAGTCCAGACTTGGCTGGTTAAAATCAAGTTCTAACAACGCTGCCGCCGTTGCCATATGAACCTTGCTCCCATCCGTTTTTCTATTAAATCTCCGGGTTCCAAAGTATCCTGCATGTCGCTGCGATGGAAACAACCTTGTCTCACTCATAACGATTCCACATTTTTTTGCACAGACCGAATAATCATATTCCATTTGTCCAATATCTGCCCTGTCAACATGTGCTGGAAATTTTATGATCCAATCTTCCCCACGCATCTGGAAGACTATCTGCAAATATTCCAAACAGCCCGCCGAAATAATCTTTTTTCGGCACAAATACCTGCTTTTTCAGCGGCAGCGAAAAAGGGCTGATTGAAAATCCATCTTCCAGCCATTCATCACTATATTCAAAAGCAGCTTTTCGGTCTGCTGTTAACACCATCGTTCCCACCAAACGATCCTCATAGCAAACCTGAAGCATCCTATCTTCTATTTGTCTCATTCATAACCTCCTGAATATCCTTGTACGGAACCCGTGTAAACAATTTCCGAAGCTCATCTACTATATCCAGTGCAACCGCAATCCGCGTCAATCCCAACAGAGAGATCTGTCCGGTTTGCTCAAATCGTTTGATTGATCCATAGCTTACGCCACTTTGTTCCGCTAACTGCTGCTGTGACAACGATCTACGCTTTCGTATATTGCGAACTCTTTCTGCCAATTTCTTATCTAATTCATCCGGTGTCTCCCATACAAAAGGTTCCATGTATCTTTACCCCACAAATTATTTATATAGATAATATTTTATCTATATATCCGTCATTTTTATTATAATTGATAATATATTATCCATATTTCTTATATACTATTATCTTATCACTTTCAATTTATCTTTATTCAAAAAATGAAATGTACTTATAACCAGTCGAATAAAAATGAAACATATCATGTATTTTTCATGCCGATCCAACTGTCTATAAGCACATTTCATTAATAAAGCATCTTATAAAATGTATTCTTTCTGTCATTTGTCTGTGGAAATTCTGTTCTTGCATGTCTGACTGCCCCGGGATCAATATCTGCGACACGCAGCTTCTCACTAACCCGGATCGATACATCCCGCCCAAGCCAGTCATATACATGAGAGCCCGGAATATAGTGAAGCCCATCTCCATCTCCAACCCGGTTGACTGCGATCACATATGCCTGATTCTCGATCGCCCTTGCCTTCAAGAGTGTTTCCCATTGTTCCGCCCTCGTTTCCGGCCAGTTTGCGATCACCATGATAACTTCATACTGATCTCTCATTGCAGAGAAAATCTCCGGGAAACGAAGGTCATAGCAGATATATCCGCCTATCCGGATATCCTTTATCTGTGCCTGTACAAGCTTTTCTCCTGCCCGATATACCTTATCCTCACCGCTATATGAAAATGGATGGATCTTCGCATAATCAAGCAACACATTCTCTCCATCCACAAGCACCAGCCGGTTCTCATAAGCCTTTTCTTTCATTTCATCATCCATCAGGCTGCCATCGGCCATAACTGCACGAATATATCCAAATGCCATCGGCATCTTATATTTTCTGCTGTTCTCCATAAAAAATGAAACACTGTCCGGGATGTTTTCCGCATCCCAGCTTTCCGCATGCAACCATGGCCGCATCGTAAATCCTGTCAGTGTCATCTCCGGAAATACCAGAAGCTCTACTCCATTTGCACTTGCTTCTTCCATAACTTCAAGGCAGCGTTTCTTTGCTTCTTCCCTATTCTCAAATCCAATATTCAGTTCTGTAACTCCAACTCTAAGCATAGCCGCTGCCTCCTGCCTGTTTTTCTTTATTATATTCTTATATAGTATATTTATATCTGCTTTTTTTCAACCCTTAAGCCTCCCATTCTAATTGTCAACCTTAATGTTTATTCTGTGGTTGACATTTGAGAGTATACCATCTATAATGTTATCCAGTGGGTGCCATTTAATAGTTGACATTCAATTTGTTATCTGGAAGCGGATAGCTTAGCCCTGCTATCCGCTTCATATTTTTGTCAATCCCCCTTAACCTCATCCAATCAAGGGATGGCATCCATTGTACTTATATTATTTATTCAACAAGGAGAACACACATGAAAAACAAATTCACAACCGTGGAGATCACAATGATGGCTGTATTTGCAGCAATCTTATGCGTATCCGCATATTTAAGTATCCCAACTCCACTTCCAAATGCAGCACACATTACATTACTGAACTTTATGATCATGCTCATTGCACTGGTATTTGAAGTCCGCGATTCAACGATCATCGTTGCTTTATGGATGATCCTCGGTGCAGTCGGCGTTCCGGTATTTATCGGCGGCGGCTCCGGTATCGGTTATCTGACAGGAGTATTCGGTGGATATACATTCTCATTTATTATCGTTACTATCTTTGCAGGTCTGACAAAGGGTAAGAAATACAATCGTATCCGTTATACGATCGTTGCCATTTTAACAGCAGCACTTATCGACATCATCGGTATGTTATGGTGGAAATTCAACGGAAACTTAACCTGGAAAGTCGCTTTCCTTTCAGGCTTTGTTGCATTTATTCCACTTGATCTTGTAAAA
>OGFY01002411.1_pt1 | contig 10952 bp, 9 predicted proteins | sample 1570951 | NCBI WGS metagenome assembly OGFY01 (sample SAMEA2581942, study PRJEB24529) | metagenome | biome: Human gut stool | place: China | collected 2011
GAAAACGTCAACAGCCACGTGGCTGGAATCATCGAAAACATGGCCTGGTTCACGCCCGAGGAACTGCCCGAAAACCGCTACTACCTCTTCGGCAAAGGCGGCGCACGCCGGTTCGCCGAAGAGCACGGCGTGGATTTCCTGGGGGAAATACCTATCGTACAGTCGATCATGGAAGGATCCGACGAAGGGAGGCCTGCTGCGGGGATAGATCCGCGCGTCGAAAAATGGTACCGCGGAATCGCGGAAAAGATTGTCGAAAAGGTGATGAAATCGTGTTAGGAAACGTGTTGATAAACGGCGATAACTAATGATAACTTTCCGGTCGGAAGAGTTGCAAATTCCGGAAAGGGCGGGCATATACAAGATTTTCCGGAAACCAAAAAAAGTTATGGGAAATTATAGTCAGCCCCGAACCCCGGAAAACGGAACAGATTGTTCACAACAAACGGCTGTCGAAATGTTGACAACGGTTTTTGACAATTGTTGATTATAATTTCATACATTTGAATACGAATCGGTTGTAACGAAGAATAGGTAAAAGCACGGGAATAAAATGTTGAAAGATATTTTCCAGGGAAACTTGTGAACAGTATCAACAGCTATTATTTCTATTCTTATTTCTTATTAAAATTAAATTATAAAGTAAAAATAAAAAATGAAGGTTGATAACTCCGTGCAAATCCGGAATCGGATCGAAGAACTGAAACGCGAGAAACACGCCGTCATACTGGCCCATTACTATACGCTGCCCGAAGTACAGGAGGTGGCCGACTTTCTGGGCGATTCGCTCGCGCTGTCGGTCAGGGCGCAGTCGGTCGATGCGGAAATCATCCTGTTCGCCGGCGTGCATTTCATGGCCGAGACCGCCAAGGTGCTCTGCCCCGGCAAAAAAGTGCTCATACCTTGTCCCGAGGCGGGGTGCTCGCTGGCCGAATCGTGCGACGCCCGCGACTTTGCGGCCTTCAAGGCCAGGTACCCGGGGCATACGGTGGTTTCGTACGTCAACACGACCGTCGGGGTCAAGGCGCTGACCGATATCTGCTGCACTTCGTCGAATGCCCTGAAGGTCGTGGAGTCGATCCCGGCCGACCGCCCCGTCATCTTCGCGCCCGACCGCAACCTGGGCGCTTACATCAGGAAGCTGACCGGCCGCGAGAATATGGTGATCTGGGACGGGGCGTGCCATGTCCACGAGGAGTTTTCGCTCGAAAAACTGCTCCGGCTCAAAAAGGAGCATCCGGCGGCCCGGGTCGTCGTGCATCCCGAATGCCGGGCCTATATCATCGAGGTGGCCGATTTCGTGGGGTCGACGGCTGCGATCCTCGACTATTGCGGCCGCAGCGACGCCCAGGAGTTCATCGTCGTGACCGAAGCGGGCATCCTCGCGGAGATGCAGCGCCGCTATCCCCGCAAACGCTTTATTCCGGCGCCTCCCGACGACGATACGTGCGGCTGCAACAACTGCGTCTACATGAAGATGGTGACGCTCGAACGCATCGCCGCCTGTCTGGAAAACGAGTCGCCCGAGGTGGTGATCGACGAACAGGTGCGGCGCGCCGCCGAGCGGTCGATCCGCCGCATGATCGAGATCGGCTGACGGCGCGGTGCGGCGGCCCGTTTGCGGTCGTCTTCGCCGTCTGCGGATCGGACAGGGAAAAATAAATGACAGATCAATACCTATGAAAAAATTTTCGATGTTTTTGTTCGCGGCATTCTTCGCCGCGACGGCGGCCGCCGACGAGGGAATGTGGCTGCTGCCCTATTTGCAAAAGATGAATTTCTCTGATTTGCGGAACAACGGTAACGTCCAATACCAAGAGAAGATATCCCGCCAGAAGAAACGCAAGTAGACGGTTTTCTGATTCGCGGCTACCTCGCTGATGTTGATCTCCTCGTTCACCGGGGCATGAAGCTGGGTAGCGGCGGGGATCTTATCCATCACATTATACTCTTTCCAATTCACCCCGTCGTTGCTGACACCAACCCAAAGGCCGGCACGTTTTCCGGTGAACCAATTATTCCAACGAAACAGGTGCTGGAATTTCAATACCACATCGTTCTTTCCCGCGCAATCGATAGCGCTGGTCTGGAAATAGCCGTTCGGGTATTCCTCCCGTTGATTCCACTTCGTGATCTCCTCCCCGGTGACTACGCCCGGCCGGAATTGCATATGATAGCCACGGCTCGTAGATGCGATGGGAGGTGCTTGTTGCTCGAACTGGAAAGAGCCGGGATAAGGCTGATCGGTTACAATCCATTCACACTTTGCCGATTTCGTTGAATCGACAATCATCCAGCCGTCGGGTAATTTCCCGGCGGAGAAATCTTCTTTCCAAAAACTTTGTTGTGCGGACAGGGAGGAAACGCAACCTGTCAGAAACATGGATACAATTAGACTTTTTATCATTTGAATTAGTTGATTAGATTTAGGCAGTAAAGATAGTCTTAATTTACGAGGGTTCGCAAACGTTCGCGTGATTTTTATTCCCTTTTCGCCGGGCGAAAGCGTGTTATTATCAATGGAATCCTTCTATCTTCGCGTATGTACAACCTTGTCATATAAATCAATAAACATATATCATGAACAGACATTTATTCTTGAGCCTTTTACTGGCCCTTTTCGCTTCCAGTACGCTTTCAGCCGATAACCTTAGAATCGAGCCGACCTTCTGGTGGAGTGGTATGAAGAACCCGGAACTCCAGCTGATGGTATACGGTAAGGATATCGCCGGATATCTCCCTAGCGTGAAATATCCCGGCGTACAGTTGAAAAGCTCGGTAGCGTTGGAAAGCCCGAATTACCTATTGATCTATCTGGACGTGGAAAACGCCAAGCCCGGCAGGTTTGATATCACGTTCACGAAGGACAAAAAGAGTTTCAATTACTCGTATGAGTTGAAGGCCCGTAAACCGAACGCCGATCGGATCAAGGGGTTTGACTCTTCCGACGTGCTTTATCTCATCATGCCGGATCGTTTCGCGAACGGAGATCCCTCGAATGATCAAATCCCGATGCGCACCGCTTATAAGGTAGACCGTAACAGCCCGAACGCCCGTCATGGGGGTGACTTGGCCGGTATCGAGCAGCATTTGGATTATATCGAGGATCTGGGCGTTACCGCTATCTGGCTGAACCCGGTATTGGAGAATGACATGGAGGGAGGCTCTTATCACGGATATGCCACGACGGATTATTATCGGGTAGACCCACGCTTCGGCACGAACGAGGATTACGTCCGCTTGATCGAGAAGACGCACGAGCGGGGCATGCGTGTCGTAATGGATATGATCTTCAACCATTGTGGAAGCGATCATCCTTGGATGAAAGATATCCCTAGCCACGACTGGTTTAATAATCTCGATAACTACGTGCAGACCAACCACGATAAAGAGGCTTATTTCGATCCTTACGTGTCGGATTATGATAAGGAGACGATGCTGAACGGTTGGTTTGTCCCGAGCATGCCGGACTTGAACCAAAAGAACCCACATGTAGCCAAATACCTTATCCAGAACTCTATCTGGTGGATCGAGTATTGCGGCGTGGATGGTATCCGTCAAGATACGTATCCGTATGCCGACGTGGACATGATGCGGAATTGGTGCACGGAGGTCATGAACGAGTATCCGGAGTATAACATCGTAGGCGAAGCGTGGATGAACTACACGATCGGTTCCGCTTATTGGCAGAAAGGCAGCCGGTTGAACTTCGGGCAGGATACCGAGCTGAAATCGGTAATGGATTTCCGCTTGATGGGTATCGCGAGCAAGGCGTTCCATGAGGAGACCGGGTATTCCGGAGGCTTGCACACGATCTTCGAGCATATGTGCTATGATTATGTATATCCCGATATCTATAACGTATTGCGTTTCTTGGAGAACCATGATACGGATCGTTTTCTTCCCTCCATGCCTAAGTCTGTCGATGATTTGTACGCGTTCAAGCAAGGGGTGACATTCTTGTTGACGATCCCCGGTATTCCCCAGCTCTATTACGGGCAGGAGTTGCTGATGAATGGCACCAAGGAGAAGGGAGACGGATATATCCGTCTGGATGTTCCCGGTGGCTGGCCCGGCGACAAGGTGAATCAATTCGAGGCATCCGGTCGCAGCGAGGTACAAAATGACGCGTGGAATTTCCTCCGCACTTTATTGAAATGGCGCAAGGGCAACGCTGTCATCGCTAAGGGCAAGATGAAGCATTTCATGGTGAACCAAGGTGTCTACGTGTACGAGCGCAGTCTGGATGGCCGAAGCGTATTGGTCTTGATGAATGGCAGCGACAAGGAGGTGAACCTCCCGTTGGCCCGCTATGCGGAAGTATTGCGAGGTAAAACCTCCGGAAAAGAGATATTAACCGGAAAGGAGATTCCATTGGGAGACGAATTATCCTTGGCACCGAAAGGGATCTTCGTACTGGAAATGTGATGCCATTAGCCCCGATGATTTTTCATTCGAGGACCTATTCATAGATTACTAATAATTAAATCGGGAGGCCTTAAACCTCCCGATTTTCTTTTCATATATACTATTTTAATCGCTTTTCAAGAATCAATTGATGCCTGCATTGAATGCCGTTCTCCCAGATAGGCTCGGCATAGTTCCGTACGAAATAATCGCGATCTACGGCAACCAAGTCGAAGCCTTCCTGTTGATAAAGCATCATCGGGCCGGCGGCTGAGGTTCCGGTGCAAATACGCAAAAGCTCGACATCTTGAGCCGGAGCCCATTTATTAGATACATGCCGTAATAGTTTCCGGGCGATTCCTCGCCGACGGAAGATATCCGCCACGGCAAGATTCATGATCTCCGCCTTGCGACCCTCCTCCTTGCGAACCACGATCACGCCGGCAACGGAATTTCGTACCGTAGCGATAAAGCAATCCGAATCCTTTAGGTAAGCCTCGACTTTCTCCCGATCCGGATCGGCTTCCAGCAGTAACTCATAAGGAGGAAATAAAGCTACTTGTATCTCCGGCTCCCCGCCCACGACGATCTCTACTATATTTCCGTCAGGATCTCGGATTACACCCTCATAGTAACCATCCCCGGAAGTGCGGGTCTCACCGGCGATCGTGTATCCATCCATCCGGAAACGTTCGATCATTTGATCCACTTGCTCCTTCGTATCCGCATGAAAAGCCAGATGAGCCAAGCCGATATGATCCTTGTCGTAAGCCTCAGTAATATCTTGCCGTTGCATGATCTCCAAGGCGGGGCCACTCTCGAAAGAGACGAAATAGGAGGCGAATCCTTTTTTCGAATTCACATATTTCTCATTACTCTTACCGTTGAAATACTTTACATAGAAATCCCGTAAACGTTCCAGATGATTCGTCCATAAGGCGATGTGTGTTAACTGCATAAGTTGGAGGTTTTAATTTGTCACTGCCAAAGATATAAAAAAATCAGACATGGTTCCCTACATTATCGTCGGGATAATCCATGCCTGATTATAGTTTTCCTCTTATTCGCAATTATTTACAAATCCGGCAACCGGCGCATTTGGCCAGCTCACCGCGGAAACGTTTCTCCACCAGTTTATGCAAACGGTCTTTCAACGCCTCCAAGCGTACATGGTCGATCACGTCGGAAGTGAAAGCCACGCTCAATAGCATACGGGCCTCGTCACGCGGGATACCGCGACTTTGCATATAGAACAAGGCGTTCTCATCCAACTGGCCGGTAGTCATACCGTGCGAGCATTTTACGTCGTCCGCGTAAATCTCCAGTTGCGGCTTGCTGTACATACGGGCCTCACGAGTAGCGCACAGATTACGGTTCGTCTGGTAAGCGGCGGTCTTCTGGGCATCCTCTTTCACCAAGATACGTCCGCTGAAGACACCTACGGCATGATCATTCAGTACGTTCTTGAACAACTCGTTGCTGGTACAATTCGGAACCGCATGGGTAATATGGCTATAGGTATCCATCTGTTGCTCCTTGTCCAGAACGGACATACCGCATAAGGTAGACTCGGCATACTCGCCATTCAGTTCCACGTAATAATTGTTGCGAGTCAAGCCATTCGTCAACGTAATACCGTTTACCAAGACATTGGCCGAGGCCGCCTGCCTTACGTGTACGGAGGAGAAACGGGTCGTGGACACACTGCTTTCCTCCAAATCATAATAATCGAAGCGAGCGCCTTCCTCTGCGAAAATCTCAACCACTTGAGTCGCCAAGAATTTCACGTCATCGATACTATGATCGCAAACCAATAGCTTCGCTTCCGAATGAGGTTCCATAATCACCAGAACACGACGGTTCGCCATCGTATCCACATCGCTACGGAAAATATTCACCAATTGGATAGGACGCTCAACCACGACATTTTTCGGTACATACACCACGAAACCATCTTGGGCTAACATCGTATTCAATGCGATAATACCATCCTTGCTACTCGGTGCCGCCTTTCCGTAATACTTGGAAGCGATCTCCGGATATTGCTCCGTAAAAGCCTTCAACCCTCCAGCATACACGCCTTCCGGCAAATGCGCTTTTGGCAATTCCTTATCGTAAAACGTATCGTTCACTACAAAGTATAACGATGTGCTCAGGTTCGGTACGTCACAACGGAATACGTCATAAGGATTCACCGGGATAGCGACCCGGTTGATATTCAAACCGTAATCCGGAGCGAACGCTTGGGCTACATCCGTATATTTATAATCCTCGCTTCTCGTGGAGGGGAATCCGAGTCGCTCAAAGTTCGCCAAGGCCTCAGCCCTGAGGGCATTCATCACCGGCGTACTATGACGACATACCAGATCCTCACATTGGGCGAAAAGATCGATATATTGTTGCTCGGCCTTCATATTACTCATCTCCCATCTCTTTCTTGATCCAGTCGTAACCTTTCTCTTCCAGTTCCAAGGCCAATTCCGGACCGGCGGTCTTCACGATACGGCCTTTGTAAAGCACATGAACCACATCCGGCTTGATGTAATCCAGCAGACGCTGATAGTGCGTGATTACGATAGCGGCATTCTCCGGAGTCCTCAACTGGTTCACGCCATGCGCCACGATACGCAAGGCATCGATATCCAAACCACTATCCGTCTCATCCAAGATCGCCAATTTCGGCTCCAGCATCGCCATCTGGAAGATCTCGTTCCGTTTTTTCTCTCCACCGGAGAAACCTTCGTTCACGCTACGGCTGGCCAGTTTATTATCCAGCTCGACGATCGCACGTTTCTCACGCATCAATTTCAAGAAGTCCGTAGCCGAAACCGGTTCCAGACCGTTATATTTACGGTGCTCGTTCAACGCCGCACGCATAAAGTTCACCATACTAACTCCCGGGATCTCGACCGGATATTGGAAGCTCAAGAAAATACCCTCACGGCTACGATCCTCGGGAGAAAGATCCAGCAGATTCTTACCGTTGAAGATAACCTCTCCTTCCGTTACCTCAAAAGCGGGATTACCTACTAATACACTACTTAACGTACTTTTTCCAGAACCGTTCGGTCCCATGATAGCATGTACCTCACCCGCTTTCACCGACAGGTTGATACCTTTCAATATCTCTTTGCCATTTACGTTGGCATGTAAATTCTTAACCTCTAACATCTTTTCTAATTGAAAATTGAAAGTTGAAAATTGAAAATTATTCTATCCTACGCTGCCTTCCAGCGAGATCGTTAGTAATTTCTGAGCCTCGACAGCAAACTCCATCGGTAACTTATTCATTACCTCGCGGGCATATCCATTCACGATCAAACCAACAGCCTCTTCTACCGAGATACCCCGTTGCTGGCAGTAGAACAATTGCTCCTCACTGATCTTACTCGTCGTAGCCTCATGCTCCACGATCGCCGTCTCATTCTGAATATCAGCGTAAGGGAACGTATGAGCTCCACAAGTAGAGCTTAGTAACAAACTATCGCATTGGCTATGGTTTCGGGCGCCTTCCGCACGGGCGGACACCTTCACCAATCCCCGATAGCTATTCTGGCTATGACCGGCAGAGATACCCTTGGATACGATCGTACTTTTCGTATTCTTACCCAGATGGATCATCTTCGTACCCGTATCGGCCTGTTGGTAATTATTGGTTACGGCAACCGAGTAAAACTCACCTACCGAGTTATCACCCGCCAAGATACAGCTCGGATATTTCCAAGTGATCGCCGAACCGGTCTCTACTTGCGTCCAAGAGATCTTGCTACCCTCACCTTTGCACAAACCTCGTTTCGTCACGAAGTTATAGATACCGCCTTTACCTTCCTTATCACCCGGATACCAGTTCTGTACGGTAGAATACTTCACCTCGGCACGCTCGTTCGCCACGATCTCCACGATAGCGGCATGCAATTGGTTCTCGTCACGCATCGGCGCCGTACATCCTTCCAGATAACTTACATACGCCTCATCGTCTGCGACAATCAAGGTACGCTCGAACTGTCCGGTATTAGCGGCATTGATACGGAAATACGTACTCAACTCCATCGGGCAACGTACGCCCTTCGGTATATAAACAAACGAACCGTCCGAGAACACGGCCGAATTCAAGGCGGCAAAGAAATTATCACGATAACCAACCACGCTCCCCAAATACTTCTGCACCAAGTCCGGATGATGTTGTACAGCCTCGCTGAACGAACAGAAAATAATCCCCTTCTCCGCGAGATTCTCCTTGAAAGTAGTCTTCACGGAAACACTATCCATCACGGCGTCTACCGCCATTCCGCTTAAATGCTTCTGTTCTTCCAAAGGAATACCCAGTTTATCGAATGTTTTCAACAACTCAGGATCTACCTCATCCAAGCTCTTTGGTCCCTCTTTTTTCTTAGGGGCGGCATAATAGATAATGTCCTGATAATCGATCGGCGGGATATTCAAGTGAGGCCATGTAGGCATCTCCAACGTCTGCCAATGGCGAAAAGCCTTCAAACGGAACTCGAGTAACCATTCCGGCTCGTTCTTCTTGGCAGAGATAATACGGACCGTCTCCTCGTCTAATCCACGATGGATCACCTCCGTATCAATATCGGTAACGAAGCCATATTTATAATCTCCGCTCGTTACCTCATTAATGATATGATTTGAATCCTGCATAATTATAAATTAACCATTGATAAAAGCCCTTCATTCTCCTAATGAAAACAAATTATGTGGGAAAATTGTTGGTACTATTTGCTTCACGCTATAATAAAAACGAGATTCTATCTTCGATTGGCGATGAATCAAGACCGATCCGCGATCCACGAACTCCAGCGCATTCAACAGCAAACTGGTAAAGACCAAAACGACCAGCAACCCGAAAAAACCCCCAAACAAATGGTTGATAACGCTCAACGGTGTCGCCCCTACCACCTTGGTAACCAGTTCACCCGCTAGGATAAATACCCCCATAATCAAGATAAAACCCGCTATATAACTCAAGATCGTAACCCCTTCTTCCGGAAACCAACCCAACGCCAAGATATATCCTTTCAGCCAAGCCGCCGCTTTCCCGCAGAAAAAGATCGCGATCACTAGGGCTATAAGCGAAACAACCTGTTTGATGATTCCATCAAACAGGCCTTTCACAAATCCTATCCCTGCCAGACATAGCAATGTAATGTCCAACCAGTTCATCGTTATAACGTCTTCTTTATTTCTGTCTCTTCGTAAGCCTCGATCATATCGCCCACTTGGATATCGTTGAAGTTCGTAATATTCAAACCGCAATCCAAGCCAGCCACGACCTCTTTCGCATCGTCCTTGAAACGTTTCAAAGAACCTAGCTCACCGGCATAGATAACGATACCGTCACGTATCAAACGGATCTTGTTCGTACGTTTGATCTTGCCTTCCTTAACCATACATCCGGCAACCGTACCGACCTTGGTGATCTTGAATACCTGCTGAACTTCCACATAAGCGGTAATCTCCTCCTTGATCTCCGGAGAAAGCATGCCTTCCATAGCGCTCTTCACCTCCTCGATCGCATCGTAGATGATAGAATACAAACGGATCTCCACACCTTCCTTCTCGGCGTTTCTACGTGCTTGCAAAGACGGACGAACTTGGAATCCGATAATGATAGCGTTCGAAGCCGCTGCCAAAACCACATCCGACTCGGAAATCTGGCCAACCGCCTTGTGAATTACGTTTACCTGAATCTCCTCGGTAGACAAACGGATCAAGGAGTCGGACAAAGCCTCTACGGAACCATCCACATCACCCTTCACGATCACGTTCAACTCTTGGAAGTTACCCACGGCGATACGACGTCCGATATCATCCAAAGTAAGCATCTTCTGCGTACGAAGACCTAACTCACGCTGCAATTGCTCACGACGGTTAGCGATCTCACGCGCCTCTTGCTCAGTCTCCAATACATTAAATGTATCACCGGCCTGAGGAGCACCATTCAAACCGAGGATCAATACCGGCTCGGAAGGACCGGCCTTCTCCACCCGTTGATTACGCTCGTTGAACATCGCCTTGATACGTCCTTGATGAGTTCCCGCCAAAACGATATCTCCCATCTTCAACGTACCGTTCTCCACCAATATGGTAGATACATAGCCACGTCCCTTGTCCAAAGAAGACTCGATGATAGAACCAACCGCACGTTTTTTCGGATTCGCTTTCAAATCCAACAGGTCGGCCTCCAACAAGACCTTCTCCAACAACTCCTCGACACCGATACCTTTCTTAGCGGAGATCTCCTGACTCTGGTACTTACCCCCCCAGTCTTCCACCAAGTAATTCATATTCGCCAACTCCTCCTTGATCTTCTCAGGATTAGCATGTGGCTTATCGATTTTATTAATAGCGAAAACAATAGGAACACCGGCAGCCGAAGCGTGATTAATCGCCTCGATCGTCTGAGGCATCACGTTATCATCAGCGGCCACGATAATAATCGCAATATCCGTCACCTTCGCGCCACGGGCACGCATAGCGGTAAACGCCTCATGTCCCGGAGTATCCAAGAACGTGATACGGCGGCC
>OGFY01002433.1_pt1 | contig 10864 bp, 9 predicted proteins | sample 1570951 | NCBI WGS metagenome assembly OGFY01 (sample SAMEA2581942, study PRJEB24529) | metagenome | biome: Human gut stool | place: China | collected 2011
CCTGAAGAATCTGTGCTTCTACGAAGTGACCAATACGGCATTTTGCCATAACCGGGATACTTACTGCATCCTGTATACCTTTTATCATCTTAGGATCACTCATACGTGATACACCGCCAGCAGCTCTTATATCAGCTGGGATTCTTTCAAGTGCCATAACAGCACAAGCACCAGCAGCCTCAGCTATCTTAGCCTGTTCAGGAGTAGTTACATCCATGATAACACCGCCCTTTAACATCTGGGCGAGTCCTTTGTTTAATTCGTATTGTGAAGTAGTTGTCATAATAAATAACCTCTTTTCTTTATTTTTAAATATTGATATTTCATTGTCAGTTCAATCATGTCAAGTATGTCATGACCGGTTGATTACACTAAGTAATCAGTAACTTGTGGATATAATAGAACTTATCTGGATATATTAAAATACTCAATATAAAGAAAAATAATAATACCAGTTGATATTAAACTGGTATTCAGACACGAGGGGAATACATATGAAATGATAATGTCAGATATAGACACAAGATATAAATACAAAAGTAAAAAAGCTCTTTCCTACAGTCAGAAAAAGCTTTTTTATATTAGAAATATTATGTTTAAGTTATAGCAGTATTACTATGAGATGCACGAAATTCATGAAATTCTCAGCATTACAATATATCACTGCCATCTGGTATCTTAGATATAATCGTTTTGTTGATTCTTATAAAGAATATAAGCGAAACAGTGAGTGATATAAGTTCAGCAATAGGAAATGCCCACCATACAGCATGTAGTCCTCCAAGCTTAGAGAGTATGAAGGCTGCTGGGATAAGTACCACAAGCTGACGCATGATGGATACAAGCATGCTGAATACCGCTTTTCCTAGTGCCTGGAATACAGTTCCGCATACAATACAGAACCAGGCAATAAGGTAATGTATGCCAATTATACGTAATGCTGGTACACCGATTCTTAACATATCGTCTGATGCGTTGAACATACCAAGAAGAATCTGAGGGATTCCTTCAAAGCATAAGAAACCTATAAATGTAAGGAAAAATGCAGTTATAAGGCTTAGCTTGATAGTCTTAAGCATACGTTTTCTGTTCTGTGCTCCATAGTTGTAAGCAATAATAGGTGTTATACCATTGTTAAGTCCAAACAGAGGCATAAAGAAGAAGCTCTGAAGCTTGAAGTATACACCAAATACAGCTGTAGCTGTAGAAGAGAAACCTATGAGGATTCTGTTCATACAGTAAGTCATGACAGAACCGATAGACTGCATAATAATAGATGGCACACCTATGGCATATATCGTGCCTATAATACGTGCATCTGGTCTGAACCTGTGGAAATCAAGCTTGATTTCATGGTTAAACTTATGGTTACATGTTCCGGCAACTATGGCTGCAACACACTGACCGATAACAGTGGCAACAGCAGCACCGGTAACACCCATTCTTGGACAGCCTAAAAGACCGAATATCATAACAGGGTCGAGGATAATGTTTGTAACAGCACCACACAGCTGTGATGTCATGCTGAATATGGTTCGTCCGGTTGATGTTAACAGACGTTCAAAGAAAATCTGTGCAAGGAGTCCGAAAGAGAATATCATAACTGTACTCAGGTAATCTATTCCGTATTCCATAATCTGCATATCAGCGTTTCCCATCTGACTTTTATAGAAAGGCTTAACGATAGTGAAACCAAGAATTAAAAAGACGATATAGCTGCATACATATAAAAATGCTGCATTTGATGCAATCTTATTCGCTTTCTTATAGTTGTGTTCACCAAGCGACTTGGATAGTAAGGCATTCATACCAACGCCGGTTCCGGTAGCAACAGCTATAAGAAGAGTCTGTAGCGGGAATGCCAGAGAAACTGCAGTAAGTGCATTCTCTGATAACTTGGCAACAAATATACTGTCAACAATGTTATAAAGTGCCTGAACAAGCATAGAAATCATCATTGGCAGAGACATGTTAAATAATAATTTGGCTATGGGCATAGTACCCATTTTATTTTCTACCCTAGGGGCAGAGTTTGTTTCCTGACTCATAAATCCTCCTGTGTGTAAATAATGTAAAAATATTACAATAACTTATATAGTATAGCATAAATCATAAAATGGTACAATGAGAGGATGATAAAGGGAATTAATAAGAGAATTAATAAAGAAAATCAATAGAAATCAAGATATCCAAATAACCAGATTATAGACTATAACTGTGTTTTTAAGTTTTCTCTTTCCTTGATTGGAACATCTAATATATCCATCGCTTCGTCAGCAGACTTGTTAAGCTTAGTCATGATGTTTCTGATATCTTTTAAGGTAGCATCAGCACGTCATTCCTCACGCATAACATCCATAACACCCTCTTCATCATATTCAAAAATACTCACGTCAATCACCTCGTCCCTGTGTTTTATGAAGAAATCAGATAGTACATCATCTTTAATACATTCATCTACAGCTTCGATAACAGCAAGAATACATTGTCACTGTATCTTTTGGTAGTAGTAGATGAGTTATCATCATTCTTAGTTTTATGCTGGATATAGATATTATCGTTAGATCTCATAAGCAGAACCTGCCACTCAAAATGTGATTAAATATACTTATCACATCGAGATAATGTAAGTTCTTGCGAACATTACTTACTGCTTCATTGTGTATACTTTTGATTGACCAAAATCATATCTACTCGTAGGTTCATGTACACTCCACAGTCGTTAATTCCCGTGTAAGCCCACGGTACATACTTACGCTTGCGTTTTAACTATGCAACATCATAAGTTATCACATCTTTCAAATTTAAAGCAGCGTTAAAATCCCTGTCTTCAATATAGCCACAGCTACATTTGAAGATTCTGTCTGAAAGCTTTAAGTCTTTCTTGACAGCTCCGCAACAGTGACAGATTTTGGATGATGGATACCATCTGTCTGCTATACGAAGCTCAATTCCATTTTCATTGCATTTAGTTTTAAGTTTTGTTCTGAATTCATAAAACTTCTGTGATGCAACTGCTTTTGAAAGATGTTTATTTTTCATCATTCCTGATACATTTAAGTCTTCAATCGTTATATAAGATGGTTTGGTTTTTACTATCTCAGCGATTGTTTTATTAATGTAATCAGTGCGGATATTATCTATCTTATGATGAATCTTCTGCACCTTGAGCTTTTGCTTTTGTATATTAGTTCTTTGAGTGGACTCTCCTTTCTTTAAATTTTCATATTTCCGGGATAAACATCTCTGTTCCCGAATAAGTTGTTTCTCAAGCTTTTTAAATCTTGCTGACTTGTTGATGTTCTTATAAGTTTTACCATTAGAAACAATGGCAAAATCCTTTAATCCAAGGTCTATGCCGATTCCTTCATTGAAATTATTAGCTATCTTGTTATTAGGAATTTCTATAAGAACCGAAACATAGTATCTGTCAGCCTTGATTGAAACATGACCGCTTTTAATCATATATCCATCTTTAGTTGTTGGGATATATCCCTTTTCCTTGATACGAACCCAGCTAAGTGACGGAATGTTGATTCTATGCCTTTCACACTGACAATCTTTTGGATTATTCTTTACAAAATACATCTTTACATCAGATTTATTTTTCTTTTTGAAATTAGGAAAAGCACTTTCGTGGTTGAAGAATCTTTTAAATGCAGTCTGTCCATTATTAACTGACTGTGTCACAGCTTTTGAGTAAGCTTCCTTAATCCATGAATACTCTGGATGCTCAGGAAGATATTCATTGTTAAGCCAAATTCTAAACTTGTTACTGCTCATAAACTTTTCGCCTTTATCGTAAAGTTCTTTGTTATGAGCGAGATAGAAGTTGTAAATATATCTACAAGTTCCTATTGTTTTACGAATCTTGCTTTTCTGTTCCTCTGACGGATTTATTTCCGTCTTGAAGCTCTTTAGCAATTTCATCATCCCTTTCTATTTGTTTTTTATACTTACGAAGTCAATACAACCTGCAAGAGAACACATGGAGTATAGAAACAATATCCTGTACAAGTTCTTCCTGTGGTGATAGTTCTTCGTTGTTTGCTACCACAATGCTTGTATTAAACTTCATACAGAATTTTTCAAACCAATCGTAACCAAATCTGATAAATCTGTCTTTATGGGTTACAATTATGGTTTTTATTTTCTGCTCCATTACTTCATCTAATAATTCGTTCCACTTTTTACGATTGTAATTAAGACCACTTCCATAATCTTCAATACACTGGTCTACAATAATACCTTTGGCATTACAAAACTGTCGCAAAAATGTAACTTAATTCTGTAAATCATCTTTTTGATTTCTTGTAGACACTCTGGCATAAATAACTACCTGACGTTTATCATTTTCAATATTTATACCTTTGAATTGAAGGTACTGGTCATAAGTATAATAACGTCTATCAGTTGGAGTTCGATTTGCCTTTAATATTCCTTCTCTGTCCCAGCGTTGCAATGTCTTAACAGACACACCTAACAGTTCAGCAAAATCTTTTGGCTTATAATTTGTGATATTTGATGTATTCATAATAATTCACTCATTTGAGCATATTTAAATACATTTAATCACATTTGACAATACATTCAATTACTTATTTTTTGCTCCTTTAGTAAATATAGTAAATAAATGAGTGTTAATGTGAAAACAACAAACAGAACTGCTATGAAATCAATATATAATATACTTATAAACATATTGTAACATCTGTCAAATTATATAACAAGCAAAAGAGAGCACAATATGGCAACCATAATATAGCTGCGTAGATATCTGCAACGATTGAACATAGTATATTCTGTCTTGTTATGCATAGGGATAATAAGATACTGGATCCAGCTATAAATGCGTATATAGAACATAAGAAGGTTGAAAATACATCATATAATAACAACCTGTATATTCGTGACTTAATTAAGTATATTAATAATATAAAATATTGATGCAATGATGTCAATATATAATTAATAAAAAATATAAATAAAATACATTGACTTTTCATTACATATGATGTATCCGCAATAATATATCATAAATTATTTAACTACTTTATAATTAAACATTAATGTATTCAGGCTTTAGTAAGCCACATATACATAATAATGTTTAAAAGGGTAATATACCGGCACAATAAGTAATATCAGCCAGAATTATATTATTCAGAATTAGTAGAATGGAGTCAGTAGGATATGCCAGGAACATTAAAAATAATAAGTCAAAAAAGTAACAGCGAAACAAACAGCTGCGGATACGATAACAGGATAAAAACAAAGAAAGCAATAGAATACTATGAGAAAATGCTTATAATGGCAGAAAAAGAAACACAGACAATAAAGAAATATATAAGAGATGTAAAAAAACTTATGATATATGCCAATGGCAGAAGCATAAGCAAGGAGCTGCTATTAAAATACAAAGAATACCTTGAAAAATGTGGTAACTATAAAATATCAAGCATTAATTCATATCTGGCAGCAGCCAATAACTTCTGCGATGTGATGGGATGGACAGATATAAGAGTGAAAATGATAAAAGTACAGCACGAAACATTCATACCAGAAAATAAAGAGTTAACAATGCAGGAATATGAAAAACTCGTAAAAACAGCTTACAAGAAAGGCGATATACGGCTTGCTCTTATTATAGAAACACTTGGAAGTACAGGGATACGAATAAGCGAGCTTAAATATATAACAGCTGAATCACTGAAATATGGAATGACAGATATTCATAATAAAGGAAAAGTAAGACGTATATTGTATCCTGGTGAGCTACTAAAAGTACTGCAAAAATATACAAAAGACATGAATATATTACATGGCTGCATATTCATAACAGCCTGCGGCAATCCTGTAAACCGGAGTAATGTATGGAGAATGATGAAAAACCTTTGTCATGATGCAGGAGTCAGGGAAGAAAAAGTATATCCGCATAACATGAGACACCTTTTCGCCAGAATATTTTATAAAATAAAAAATGATATCGCAAAGCTTGCAGATGTACTTGGACACAGCAACATAGATACAACAAGAATATATATAAAATCAACTGGAAGGGAACATAAAAGACAACTGGATAGGATGAATATGATAATAGATATGGGGTAGATAACATAATAAATATTATGTTGTATTATCACAGAATCTTCACAGATGATAGCACATCATAAATGATAAAACAAGAGAATATTACATATTTCATATAAAAATACAATATTTCGACATTAGTAAGATATTAGTTCCACATTATTACTGATTATATTTTGCATATAATATGAGTTCTTTCATAAAAACAAAGCTTTTAATTGTAAAAAACATTTAATCTTACGCCATTTCAGGCGGCAATTCCATATAAGTAAAACAATAATACAACATAATATTTATTACGTTGTATCGACAATAAGCTAAACAGCACTCAATAAGCTGTAAGCAGTCAGGCAGAATCAAAAAATGTAATTGAGGCAGTGTGCAGAATTCACACTAGGTATATGTGTCTGCGCTGGTTCGACACAAGCAAATATAGTAAAAAAGGCGCAGAAATGAGGAGTATTATGCAAATCAACAGAGATGATTACATAATCGAACGCGATTATAGAAAGAAAAGGCTTGAAGAGTTTCAGGAAGCTATTCAGGAAAATCTGCGTGGGTTATCCACGGAAATTATAGCTGAGTTGGTGGATGAGAGAGAACGTCAGAATCTTACACAAAAGGATGTGGCAGATATCACGGGCATACTTCCTTATAACCTTGCAAGGTTTGAGACAGGGACAAGAATACCTACGCTTATGGTGCTGGAGAAGTATGCTTCGGCGCTGGATAAACATATAGAGATAAGATTGTGTGATAACAAAAAATAAATTAAATATAAAACTTTATATGAAGGGACATTTTTTACATCAGAAGGATGTATTGACTGGCGGTGAAGACAAAATGTCACATCTATATAAAAAAGGAAAACTATTTGCTAGGGTATGATGAATGACAATTTGAGCATGGGATAAACGTAAGATAAGCGTTGGTGTGGAGATAGTGTAGAAAATGTAGATGAGAATAGATAGAGGAACAGATAGAGAAGTTATGAAAAATATAAAAAAAAATCAAATGAGATGTGTTGAAGTATATAAAAAATTATATCATCAGGAGCCTTTTGATATAGCATTTTGTCCATATCGTATTAGTCCATTGGGTGCACATATTGATCATCAGTATGGAAAAATAAATGGTCTGGCAATTGATAAAGGAATACATATGGCTTATCACCCTAAACAGAATGGTGTTGTGGAGGTACAATCATTAAACTTTCCAAAACGTGCACAGTTTTTTGTGTGTGATGTTCCGGAGGAAAAACAAGGGGATTGGGCTGATCATCTGCGAGGGGCAACAATGATACTTGGAGAAAAGTATCGTTTAAAAATTGGTTTATCAGGAATTATTGAAGGTAGTTTGCCTATAGGTGGATTGTCTTCATCAGCCTCAGTCATTGTTTGCTTTTTATCAGCACTATGTAAAGTTAATGGTATTCATCTTGATTCAATGGAGATGATTTTAATGGCAAAGGCAGCAGAAAATAAGTATGTTGGAGTTTCATGCGGAAAACTTGATCAGAGTTGTGAAGTTCTTTCTAAGAAAAATCATTTGCTTTACTTAGATACAAAAGATGACAGTTATGAACTTATTCCAACGAACAATAATATGAAACCATATAAAGTAGCAATTTTCTTTTCTGGCTTGGAACGTTCATTGAAAAATTCTAAGTATAATTTGCGACGGGATGAGTGCAAAGCAGCAGCGTATGCACTAATGGGGTATGCAGGTATTGATTATGACACATTTGAAAATACAAGACTTAGGGATGTGCCGTTTGAGATATTTGAAGCTTATAAATCACGTTTGCCAGAATTGTGGAAACGTCGTGCTGAACATTATTATAGTGAATTTTATCGTGCTGAAAAAGGTGCAGAACTATGGCGCAAAGGTGATTTAGATGGTTATGGTCAGCTTGTTTTTGAAAGTGGAAAATCGTCAATATATAGCTATGAGTGTGGGTGTGATGAATTAAAAAAACTATATGACATTATGTTAGATACTGATGGAATTTATGGAGGTCGTTTTTCTGGTGCGGGATTTAAGGGCTGCTGTATGGCTCTGATTAATCCGGATAAGGCGGATGATATTAAAGAAAAAGTTAACACAGAATATCTGAAAGCTTTTCCAGCACTGGAAGGAAAATATAGCTTTCATTTGTGTGAGAGTGCAGATGGTGTTGAATTATAGGAGAAATATATAAATGAAATGTTTGATTTTGGCAGCTGGTTATGCCACTAGACTTTATCCATTGACTGAAAATTTTCCAAAGCCGCTTTTAAAGGTCGGGAGAAAATCTATTTTGGATTGGCTGGTTGACGATTTGGTTGAGACAACAGATATAGATGAGTTCGTTATTATTTCAAATCATAAATTTGCTAATTATTTTGAAGAATGGAAAAAACAAAAAGAAAAAATAAGAACATATAAGATTACTGTTTTGGATGATGGAACGAGTACTAATGATACACGTCTGGGCGCAGTAAAAGATATTCAACTTGCTATAGATAAACTGCAAATTGATGATGATCTTTTGGTTATGGCTGGAGATAATGTGCTGGATTTCAGTCTTTCAGAATTTGTCAAGTTTGCTATGGAAAAGAATACATCTAGTGTAATGTGTCACGAAGAAAATGAGCTGGAAAAGCAACAGAAAACAGCAATTATCACACTAGATGAAAATAATATGATTACCAGCTATGAAGAAAAACCTAAGAAACCAAAAGGAAATCTGGCAGTTCCTCCTTTTTATTATTATCGTGGATGTGATGTGAAACGTATTCATGAAGCATTAGATGATGGATGTGGTTATGATGCACCAGGCAGTTTTGCTGCATGGCTAAGTAAACAGACTGATATGCATGCTTATTGTATGCCAGGTAAAAGATATGATATTGGAGATATTAATAGTTATACGTATGTAAAAAGTGTTTTTACAGAGTGAGGTAAGTGTTCATACAAAATATTTAAGGATATAGGAGTGATAAGATGAAGATTTTAGTTACGGGAGCTAATGGATATCTCGGACAAGGTGTTGTAAAAGCACTATTAAATAATGGACATAATGTTATAGCAGCAGATTTTAAGACTACATATGTTGATGATCGTGCAGAAAGAGTTGATTGTGATTTGTTTTCAATAGAAGACCCTTATATATTTTTTGGTAAACCAGATGTTCTTCTTCATTTGGCGTGGAGAGATGGATTTGTACATTATTCGGAAAATCATATTGCGGATTTACCAAAACACTATCATTTTTTGAAACAAATTGTTGATGCCGGAATTGATAAAATCAGTATTATGGGTACAATGCATGAAATTGGATTCTATGAGGGAAGTATCAATGAAAATACCACATGCCATCCCATGAGTCTTTATGGAATTGGTAAGGATGCACTGCGTAATTGCGTTGTGATGATGACTAATGGTAAACATACAAATTGGCAATGGCTACGTGGTTATTATATTGTAGGTCATTCTGATTTTGGATGTTCTATTTTTTCAAAAATCACAGAAGCAGAAAAAGAAGGCAAAACAGAATTTCCATTTACTATGGGACAGAATCAATTTGATTTTATTGATTATGATGATTTTTGTAATCAGGTTGCTGCAGCTGTTGGACAAGATGAAGTTAATGGAATTATTAATATATGTTCTGGAAAACCTGAAAAATTGGCAGATCGAGTAGAGCGATTTATTAAGGAAAATGGTTACAGTATTAAATTAAAATATGGAGCATTTCCTGATCGTCCATATGATTCTAAAGCTGTATGGGGTGATAACAGGAAGATTATGCAAATTATGAATGAAAAGAAGTACATGTCATAAGTGAGGTCTTATGTAAATGAAAAAGTTATTATTAATAATGCCCAATTTCTTTAATTATCCATATGAAATTAGTGAGGAACTGACTAAGATGGGGTATGAGGTTGATTGTTTTGATGATCGTCCTAGTACTAATGGATTTATAAAGGCAATTATTCGTGTCAATAAAGATTTAATTGGAAAGTATATAGCAAACTATTTTGAAACAATAATGAAAACTGTGCGTATTAAAAAATATGATGTTGTTTTCTTAATATCTGGACAATCTTTATCATTTAGTGAAGAAATGATTATGCAGATTAAGAAAGAACAGCCACAGGCAAAATATATTCTTTATCAGTGGGATTCGTTAAAAAATTTTCCATATATAAAGAAAATAGAACCATTGTTTGATGATTGTTATTCGTTTGATAGAAATGATGTTAACGCAGATGAAAAGCTTAAATTTTTACCATTATTTTATACGAGACAATATGAGATGATTGGAAGAGAAAAAAAGAAAGATTATAAATATGATTTTTGTTTTGTTGGTACGGCACATCCCAAGAAATATAAATTTATTCAATTGATGTCTAATCAGTTGAAGCAAGTATACACTAATCAGTTTATATATTATTTTTTTCCATCAAGAATAGTTTTCATTTACAGGAAGATTTTTAATAAGGAATTAAAACATGCAAGATATAATGAATTTCATTTTGAACCATTAAAAGGAGAAAAAATGAATTTTGTTTACAGTAATTCAAAATGTGTACTTGATTCAGCACAGGAAGGTCAGCTAGGTCTTACTATTAGAGTGTTGGAGGCATTAGGAGCAAAAAAGAAACTTATTACAACAAATGAAGATATTGTAAATTATGATTTTTATAATGAAGAGAATATCTATGTTTACGATGGAAAAACTTTTGACTTGAAGTCACCTTTTTTTACAAGGGAATATAAAGCGCTGGAG
>OGFY01002434.1_pt1 | contig 10855 bp, 11 predicted proteins | sample 1570951 | NCBI WGS metagenome assembly OGFY01 (sample SAMEA2581942, study PRJEB24529) | metagenome | biome: Human gut stool | place: China | collected 2011
GATGACGAGCGGCGGCGTGCGCTTTGAGACGACGGAGAAGGCGACGCTTGCAAAGGGCGAAACGTATGTGGATGTGCCGGCGAGCGCCGTGGAGGCGTGGACGAGCGGCAACGCCATCGCGGGCGCGATCCATCTGATGTCCGTGTATCCGGTGGGCATCACGCAGTGCACAAATCCTGAGGCGTTTTCCGGCGGCAGCGGCGAGGAGAGCGACGAAAAGCTGCGCGAGCGCGTGCTAGCAAGCTACAAGCGCCTGCCGAACGGCGCGAACGCGGCGTTTTACGAGCAGGAGGCGATGAGCTTTCCGAACGTGGCGGCGGCGAAAGCGGTCGGCCGCGCCCGCGGCATCGGCACGGTGGATGTGTATGTTTCGACGCACGCGGGCGCGCCGGATAAGAAGCTGCTCGGCGAGATCGAGGCGGTCTTGCAGAAAAAGCGCGAGATCGCGGTGGATGTGGAGGTCAAGGCGCCGACAGAGAAGACCGTCAACATGAGCGCGGAGCTGACGGCGGAGCAGGGCTGGACGATGCAGGAGATCACCGATGCGGCGACGGCGGCGCTGCAGGCGTACTTCACCGGCGAGCGGCTGGGTGAAGCGGTGTATACGGCGAAGCTCGCGAGCATCCTCTACGGCGTGGAGGGCGTGAAGAACTGTCACCTGCTCACGCCGGACGAGGATGTGAGCGTGAGCGCGACGGAGCTGCCGGTGCTCGGCACGGTGACGATCGCGGAGATCGGGGCGGGTGAGGCATGACGTATTATGACTATCTCTGCCGCCTTTTGGAGCCGATGCGCGTTTACCGCACCGAGCGCGGCACGCTGAGCGGCGGAGAGCTGTACGCAGCGGGCGCGGCGCTGGATGAAGCGGACGGCGCGATGGAATACGCCGAGCAGGAGGGCGTTTTGCAGACGGCGGAGGGCGAGGGCCTTGCAAGGCGGGAGAAGCTCTTTTCCCGCTGCCCGGTCAGCGTTTCGACTGCGCTGCGGCGCGAGGCCATCGCGGCGCTCGCGCGCATCAACGCCGACAGCTTCACGCTGGATGCGATCAACTCGACGCTCAGCGGCTGCGGCATCAAGGCGCTGGCGGAGGAGACGGAGAAAAAGGGAACGGTCAAGGTGTGGTTTCCGAACACCGTGGGCGTGCCGGATGAGTTTTCGCAGGTGGAGAGCATCATCCTTGATATCATCCTGTGCCATTTGCTGGTGGAGTTCTACTTCCGATATCTGACGTGGCTCGAGTGCGAGGCACAGAAATTTACATGGCAGAGCGTGGAGGACGCGCATCACACATGGGAGAGCTTTGAAAAGGCGGTGCCGAAAGAAGAATGACGGAACAGGAGATCTCGGTCAAACTGACGGAGACCGAGCAGCGCGCCAAGTCGAACACGCACCGCATCGAAAAGCTGGAACAGCAGCAGAAGGACCTGAATAAGCTGGTAACGGCAGTGGAGGTGCTCGCCTCGCGCGAAAAGGGCGTGGAGACGGACGTCAAGGAGATCAAGGCGGACGTGAAGACCATCACGCAGAAGGGCGGAAAGCGCTGGGATGCGATGATCGATCGCGTGCTGTACGTGCTCATCGGGGCGGCGATCTCCCTGCTGATGACAGGGGGGAGCTTATGAAAAGGAAACGTACGAGCTTTTCCAAACTGTTGCTGCTGCTCGAAAGCGCGATCGTGCTCTATACGACGTATCAGGGCTTCGGGATCGCGAAGCTCGCGATCGAACTGGGCTTTATGGGCATGCTCCCGTGGATCGCGACGATGGTGACGGCGGCGTGGGGCGCTTACGGCACGAGCGCCGCGTGCTACTATGCCAAGGCAAAGGCGGAAAATACGGCGGGCGGCGTGACGTATGAAACGGTGTGCCGCGGGCAGGACTGCGAGGGGTGAGAGAGCATGGAGCTTTTGAAAAAGAGACTGGCGAATCTTTTGAGCGTGAAGAGTATCGTGACGCTGTGCCTGACGATCACGTTCTGTGTGCTGACGGTGCAGGCAAAGGTGACGCAGGAGTTCAACACGGTGTATCTCATGGTAATCGCGTTTTATTTCGGCACGCAGAACGGCAAAAACGCGCAGGAGGAAACGTAAATGCGCCACAGCAGAAGCATCAGCGACCTGCGCGCGGACGTGGCGGAGAACTGCCAGGCGCTGCTTATGCTCGCTGAGCGCGAGGGGTTGAGCGTTCTGGTGACGGAGACGGTGCGCGATGCGGAGTATCAGCGGATGCTCGCCGAGAAGGGCTACGCGGCCAAAGGAGCGGTGACGCCGTCGTTCCACGCCGAGCATGCAGGATTGGCCTTTGATATCTGCAAAAATGAGGCGGGGCACGAGTACGACGATCCTGCGTTCTTTATAAGAGTCGGAGAGATTGGGAAAATGCTCGGATTTTCCTGGGGAGGAGACTGGGGGAGCTTTCCCGACCGGCCGCATTTTCAGTGGGACGCGGGCGCCACGTACACAAGCGCGATGATCCGCGCGAAGCGCTATCCGCCGCCCATGCCGCGCTATGAGGAGGAAGAAATGACGCAACAGCAGTTTGACGCGATGATGGAAAACTACCTGAAAAGACTGGCGCAGCAGACGCCGGCAGGCTGGAGCGCGGAGGCGCGCGCCTGGGCGGAGAAAAACGGCCTGATCGCGGGAGACGAGGCGGGGAACAAACAGTACCGCAGCTTTTTGACGCGCGAGCAGATGGCGGTGCTGATGCAGCGCTATGACGCGATGCAGCACGGCAAGTGACTAAAGGAACAGGTAAAAGCGCCGGAGGGTCTCCCCTCCGACGCTTTTTTGCGCTGTCACGACAGAAAACTTGCAGGAAATCTTGCAAATTACATGCTTTGCACAAAAAGAATGTGAAACGTCTCCACGGAAACGACAAAAAGCGCCACTAAAATTTGTTCAGTTTTTTTTCGCTTTCTGAACGGGTTTTCATTGATTTTGCGAGGAAGTTCCACTATAATCTACACTGAAGCCTGTATGAGCATCTTTCGAAGAATTTTTGACGGAATCCATGCAAGCAGAGAGGGCTCTTCGGCGATAAAAATGTTTATCAAAATCAGGGAGGGTTTTATCTTGAATAAGGTCATGTCACTGCACGATGCCGTTGCAAAGTACGTCGAGAATGGCGATACTCTTGCGATCGGCGGTTTCACCACCAACCGTAAGCCGTATGCCACGGTTAGTGAGATCCTGCGTCAGGGTCAGAAGGACTTCATCGTTTATGCCGGCCCCGGCGGCGGCGAAGTCGATATGCTCATCGGCGAGGGCCGCGTGGCTGCTTACATCAACTGCTACACCGCTAACTCCGGCTACACCAACGTTTCCCGCCGCTTCCGCGCTGCCATCGAGCAGGGCAAGCTCACGTATGAGGACTATTCTCAGGACGTGCTGATGCTCATGCTGCACGCCTCTTCTCTCGGCCTTCCGTTCCTGCCGGTCCGCCTGATGCAGGGCAGCGGCCTGATGAAGTTCTGGGGCATCAGCGAGGAAAAGCGCAAGGCCATGCCCAAGATCGAAAATCTCAAGTGCGCCGAGATCGAGAACCCGATGGAGCCGGGGCAGAGGGTCGTAGCCGTGCCCGTGCCCAAGATCGACACCGCCATCATCCACGTCCAGCAGGCCTCTCCGGACGGCACCTGCATCATCATGGGCGATGAGTTCCATGATATCGACATCGCGATCGCCGCGCGCAAGACCATCGTCACCTGCGAGGAGATCGTCTCCGACGAGTTCATCCGCCGCGACCCGACCAAGACCCGTATCTTCGGCGAGTGCGTGCAGGCAGTCGTCAAGGCTCCCTATGGCGCATGGCCCGCTCAGTGCTATGATTACTATGACGACGACGACGCCGGCCTGAAGGAATACGACAAGGCCTCCAAGTATCAGGATGCCGAGGATGCCGTCAAGCAGCTCGAGAAGGCTGCCGCCAAGGCTGCCAAGGCGCTGGAGAAGGCTCCCGAGGACGAGAAGCTCAAGCTCGCCGCCGAAAACGCCCAGAAGGCCTTCGAGCTCGCCAAGAGCGGTGAGAAGATTCCCGAGACCTTCAAGGATTTCCTCGAAAAGTGGGTCTACAGCTGCGAAGATCAGTCCGCTCTGCTCGATAAGCTCGGCGGCAGCCGTCTGATGCGCCTGAAGAACGAGCCGCACCTCGGCTATTCCACTACACATTAAGGTTTGGGAGGCTAAATAGAAATGTCTGATTATACGAAGTATACCAAGCAGGAAATGCAGGCGTATGCCATTGCTAAGAATATCAAGGAAAACCAGATCGTCATCGTTGGTACGGGCCTGCCGCTGATCGGTGCGTCCCTTGCCAAGCGCGCGGTCTGCCCCAGCTGCCACCCCATCGTCGAGTCGGGTCTGATGGACTGCGACCCCGTTGAAGTCCCCCGCTCCGTCGGCGATAACCGCTTCATGGCGCACTGCGCCGTGCAGTGGCCCAACATCCGCTTCGTCGGCTTCGAGGCCAACGAGTGGCTGCACGACGAGGATCGTCTCGTCGCCTTCATCGGCGGCGCGCAGATCGACCCGTACGGCAACGTGAACTCCACCTGCATTTTCGGCAAGGGCGACTACCTGCAGCCCACCACCCGCTTCACCGGTTCCGGCGGCGCCAACGGCATTGCCACCTACTGCAACACCATCATCATGATGCAGCACCAGAAGCGCCGCTTCATGGACCATGTCGACTACATCACCTCCTGCGGCTGGATGGACGGCCCCGGAGGCCGTGAGCGCGCGGGCCTGCCTGGCAACCGCGGTCCTCAGATGGTCGTTACCGACCTCGGCATCATGAAGTTTGATGAAGAGACCAAGCGCATGTACCTCGCTTACTACTATCCGTTCTCCTCTCCCGAGATGGTTCAGGAGAACACCGGCTTCGAGATCGACGTCTCCCGCGCCGAGCTGATGGAAGGTCCCTCTCCGGAGATCATCCGCCTCATCCGTGAGGAGATCGACCCGGGTCAGGCATTCATCAAGGTTCCCAAGGATAAGTAATTTGTTATTTCGATTTAAGAAGGAGAACTTAATATGAGCGAATATTCCATGCCCTCTTATTTCCAGAGCATGCCGGTCATCGGCAAGGATCTGAGCGCATTCCACGAGGACAACGCCGCTGAGATCCAGGCGGTGGAGCAGGAGATCCATGAGATCCGCGAGGCTGCCCTCGAAGCCGGTAAGAGCACCGAGGCGCTCAACGAGTCCGGCCAGTGGACGGCGATGCAGCGCATCATGGAGCTCGTTGACGAAGGCACCTGGTGCCCCCTCAACAGCCTCTATAACCCACAGGACAACAAGAACGGCAGCGTTGGCATCGTCAAGGGCCTCGGCCGTATCGACGGCAAATGGGCCGTCATCATCGCGAGCGACAACAAGAAGCTCGCCGGCGCCTGGGTCCCCGGCCAGGCCGACAGCCTGCTGCGCGGCAGCGACACGGCCAAGCGTCTGCGCATCCCCCTCGTGTACGTGCTGAACTGCTCCGGCGTTAAGCTCGACGAGCAGGAGAAGGTGTACCCCAACCGCCGCGGCGGCGGTACGCCGTTCTATCGCAACAGCGAGCTCAACCAGATGGGCGTGCCCGTCATCGTCGGCATCTACGGCACGAACCCCGCCGGCGGCGGCTATCACTCCATCTCCCCGACCATCCTGATCGCGCATCAGGACGCCAACATGGCAGTCGGCGGTGCCGGTATCGTCGGCGGTATGAGCCCCAAGGGCCATGTCGACAAGGAGGCTGCTGAGGCGCTCATCAAGGCGCAGAAGAACCTCAAGAGCGACATCCCCGGCACTGTCGCCATCCACTATGGCGAGACCGGCTTCTTCCGCGAGGTCTACGCCGATGAAGAGGGCGTGCTCGCCGGTATCCGCAAGTACATCGACATGCTGCCCGCTTACGATCCCGAGTTCTTCCGCGTCGACGATCCCAAGGAGCCCCTGTTCGACGCCAACGACCTCTACAGCATCGTTCCGTTCAACCAGAAGCGCTCCTACGACATGGTCGAAGTTCTGGCGCGTCTTTTCGACGGCTCCGAGTTCATGGAGTACAAGCACGGCTACGGCCCCGAGATGATCACCGGCCTTGCCAAGATCGACGGTCTGCTCGTCGGCGTTGTCGCCAACTATCAGGGCATGCTGATGAACTACCCCGAGTACAAGATGGCGACTTACGGCCAGGCGATGGGCGTGGGCGGCAAGCTGTACCGTCAGGGCCTCATCAAGATGAACGAGTTTGTCACCCTCTGCGCGCGTGACCGCATCCCGATGCTGTGGGTCCAGGATACCACCGGTATCGACGTCGGCAACGACGCTGAGCGCGCTGAGCTCCTCGGCCTCGGCCAGAGCCTGATCTACTCCATCCAGTCCAGCAAGCTGCCGATGATGGAGATCACGCTCCGCAAGGGCACCGCCGCGGCGCACTACGTCCTCGGCGGCCCGCAGGGCAACGACAACAACGCCTTCTCCATCGGCACCGCTACCACCGAGATCTACGTCATGCACGGCGAGACCGCTGCGGCCGCCATGTATGCCCGCCGTCTCGTGAAGGAAGAGAAGGCCGGCGAGGATCTGCAGCCCACCATCGACAAGATGAACGCGCTGATCCAGGACTACGCCAAGAAGTCCAGCCCGAAGTTCTGCGCCAAGGCAGGCCTGACCGACGAGATCGTCGACATGAACGACATCCGTCCCTACATCCAGGCCTTCGCCAACGCCTGCTATCAGAACCCCGAGAGCATCTGCCCGGTCCATCAGATGCTGCTGCCGCGCGTCATCCGCGACTACGACGCCCTGAACGCGCAGTAAAATATCACAACAATGCTTTTCCCGGCGCTGCGCGGAGGCAAGAACCGCGCAGCGCACGGGAAGGCAAACGGAGAGTACAATGAGCATTTATACCATGGGTATCGACGTCGGCTCCACCGCGTCGAAATGTGTGATCTTAAAAGACGGCAGCGAGATCGTTGCCAAGTCCCTCGTCGCTGTCGGCACGGGCACGTCGGGTCCATCCCGCGCGATCGCTCAGGTGTTGGAAAACGCGGGCATGACGCGCGAGCAGATGGACTTCGTCCTTGCCACGGGCTACGGGCGCAACAGCCTTGACGGCCTTGCCGACATGCAGATGAGCGAGCTTTCCTGCCACGCCAAGGGCGCGGCGTTCCTGTTTCCGAACGTGCGCACGGTCGTCGATATCGGCGGGCAGGATGTGAAGGTCATCGAGATCGAGAACGGCATGATGAAAAATTTCGTCATGAACGACAAGTGCGCAGCCGGTACCGGCCGCTTCCTCGATGTCATGGCCCGCGGGCTTGAGGTGAAGGTCGAAGAACTGGGCGATCTTGGCGACAAGTCGACCAAGGAGGTCGGTATCAGCTCGACCTGCACGGTGTTTGCCGAGAGCGAGGTCATCTCGCAGCTCGCCATGGGCACAAACAAGTGCGACATCATCCACGGTATCCACAAGTCCGTCGCGGGCCGCGTTTCCGGCCTCTGCCACCGCATCGGTGTGCGCGACGACGTGGTGATGACCGGCGGTGTCGCACAGAACCACGGCATCGTGAAAGCCCTTCAGGAGCAGCTCGGCCACGAGATCCACACCACGCCCCTCACGCAGTATAACGGTGCGCTCGGCGCCGCTCTGTTTGCCTACCAGAAGGCTTTGAAGAACAAATAATCCCCGTCATTCGTTATCAAATTTTTCTATATCGCATTAGGAGGAATCAATCATGGCTAAACAAGTCAGTCCCGGCGTGCTTGCTCTGCGCAAGGTCGTCGATGACGTCTATGCCGACGCCCGTGAAGCGAAGAAGCAGGGTAAGCTGGTCGGTTGGTCCAGCTCCAAGTTCCCCTGTGAGCTTGCTGAGGCCTTTGACCTCAACGTGATGTATCCCGAGAACCAGGCTGCCGGCATTGCCGCCCAGCGCGACGGTGAGATCATGTGCCAGGCTGCCGAGGATCTCGGCTTCGACAACGATATCTGCGGTTACGCACGTATCTCCCTGGCTTACGCCGCCGGTAAGCGCGCCAGCCGCAAGTTCGACCCCGAAACGCTCGAGTTCATCATCGACCCCAACAGCGGCAAGCCCCTCAAGGACGAAAACGGCAAGGTCGTCATCGATCCTGAGACCGGCAAGCCCAAGAAGGACCCCAAGACGCAGGTCCCCTACACGGTTCTGGACGATATCCACGAGATCGAGGCTCTGCCCGAGACCACCGAGAAGGAGATCGCCTATAAGAACTTCCGCCGCGAGGCCATCAAGCCCTACAAGCAGATGCGCATCCCCCAGCCGGACTTCGTCCTGTGCTGCAACAACATCTGCAACTGCATGACCAAGTGGTACGAGAATATCGCCCGTATGTGCAACATCCCCCTCATCATGGTCGATATCCCCTACAACAACACCGTGGAAGTCAGCGATTCCGCTGTCAAGTACGTCCGCGCCCAGTTCGACAACGCCATCCATGAGCTCGAAAAGCTCACCGGCAAGAAGTTCGACGAGAAGAAGTTCGAGCTTGCCTGCAAGCACGCGAACCGCACCGCGCAGAACTGGCTGAAGGTCTGTGACTTCCTGCAGTACAAGCCCGCCCCGATGAGCGGCTTCGACCTGTTTAACCACATGGCCGACGTCGTCACTGCCCGCGGCAAGGAAGCTGCTGCCGACGCCTTCGAACTCCTGTCCAAGGACCTGCAGAAGAACATTGAGGAAGGCACCTCCACGCTGCCCTTCCCCGAGCAGTACCGCGTCATGTTCGAGGGCATCCCCTGCTGGCCGAAGCTCCCGAACCTGTTCAAGCCCCTCAAGGAGAATGGCATCAACGTCACCGCAGTTGTGTACGCGCCCGCGTTCGGCTTTGTTTACAACAACATGGACGAAATGGCCCGCGCTTACTACAAGGCTCCGAACTCCGTCTGCATCGAGCAGGGCGTTGCCTGGCGCGAGGGAATCTGCCGCGACAACAAGGTCGACGGCGTGCTCGTCCACTACAACCGCTCCTGCAAGCCCTGGTCCGGTTACATGGCTGAAATGCAGCGCCGCTTCACCGCTGACCTCGGCGTGCCCTGCGCCGGTTTCGACGGCGACCAGGCTGACCCGCGCAACTTCAACGAAGCGCAGTACGCGACCCGCGTGCAGGGTCTGGTCGAGGCTATGGAAGCCAACAAGAAAGACTAAGGAGGCGTGCAAAAATGAGTATCGAAGCTATCGTTAATGAATTTTCCGCTGTTGCCGCCAATCCCAAGGGCCAGCTCAAGGCCTATAAGGACGCAGGCAAAAAGTGCATCGGCGTGATGCCTTATTACGCCCCCGAAGAGCTGGTTTACGCCGCCGGTATGATGCCGTTCGGCATGTGGGGCAGCAACGACAAGACCGAGCAGCGCTCCAAGGAATACTGCGCGACCTTCTATTGCACCATCGCCCAGCTCGACCTCGAGATGCTGCTCGACGGCACGATGGATCTGCTGGACGGCGTTATCACCCCGACCATCTGCGACACGCTGCGCCCCATGAGCCAGAACATCCGCGTCGCCATGAGTGAGAAGCTGCCGTGCATCTTCCTCGCCCATCCTCAGAACCGCTTTGCCGACTGGGGCAAGCAGTTCTGCCTGGATCAGTACAACAACGTCAAGGCCGGTCTTGAAAAGATCGCCGGTCACGAGATCAAGAGCGAGGACATCGCTGCGGCCATCAAGGTCTACAACAAGTCCCGCGCTGCCCGCCGTGAGTTCGTCAAGCTCGCAAGCGACCACTGCGACGTTATCGACCCGATCATGCGCTCGGCCGTCTTAAAGGCTGCCTGGTTCATGGATAAGGCCGAGTACACCGAGAAGCTCGAGGCTCTCAACGCCGAGATCGCCGCGCTGCCCGAGGCCAAGTGGAACGGCGTGAAGGTCGTCACCTCCGGCATCATCTGCGACAACCCGACGCTGCTCAAGATCTTCAAGGACAACAACGTCGCCATCGCGGCGGACGATGTCGCCCACGAGTCCCGTGCCTTCCGCACCGACGCGAGCGAAGAGGGCGACCCGATGATGGCGCTCGTCGATCAGTTCACCAACATCGACTACGACGTCCTGCTCTACGATCCGCAGTCCAACCAGAACCGCCGCGGCGAGTTCGTGGCCAACATGGTCAAGGAGTCCGGCGCGCAGGGCCTCGTGCTCTTCATGCAGCAGTTCTGCGATCCCGAGGAGATGGAGTTCCCGTACCTCAAGAAGGCGCTCGACGCCGCTGGGATCCCCTTCATCAAGCTCGGCATCGACCAGCAGATGCGCGACTTCGGCCAGGCGGCGACCGCCATTCAGGCGTTTGCCGACGTGCTCTCCGTGCAGTAAGGAAAGTCTCTTTTCCCTCCTGCCGTGCAAGGCAGGAGGGAAAAGCCGTTAAAAACGCGCAAAAAGTGCATACGCGCTTGCAAATTGAGCAATCGCTTTGCTATAATCCAAATTGAAAGGTAAAAGGAAGAAATGGAATACAGCAGCCTGTTCGTTACCCTGATGGGTATTGGCACGGTGTTCTTTGGCCTGATCTGCATCATTTTCCTCACCATGGCAATGGGTGCAATTCTCAAGGGCAAGGAAAAAACGCCTGCCGTTGCTGCCGCTGCTCCTGCTGCCGCTCCCGCGCCGGTCCCCGCGCCGCAGGGCATGCAGCCTGAGATCGTGGCCGCGATCACTGCCGCTCTCTCGGAAGAGGTCGGTATCTCGTCCCGCAGCATGAACATCGTGAACATCAAAAAAATCTAATTTAATTTTTAGGAGAGAACAAACATGATCAAGCAGTACAATGTCACCGTTAACGGCACCACCTACGAAGTCACCGTCGCGTCCGATGCCGGAGGCCGCATGGCTTCCGCTCCCGT
>OGFY01002456.1_pt1 | contig 10754 bp, 8 predicted proteins | sample 1570951 | NCBI WGS metagenome assembly OGFY01 (sample SAMEA2581942, study PRJEB24529) | metagenome | biome: Human gut stool | place: China | collected 2011
TTGTCCGACTCAAAAAGGATGCCGGCCTGATGTTTGCCCACTATTTCCCGACAGATAGGTATATCCGCCGCCAGAATAGGCAGCCCGCAGCACATGGCTTCCACCTGGACGAGTCCGAAGCCTTCGCAGCGGGAGGGGAAAAGCAGGATGGAATGGCGGGGAAATTCTTCCTCCATATTTCCGCAGGGCCCGTGCAGAATGATTCTGTGGTGCAAACCGTTGGAGGATACATATTCTTCAATCCATCCTTTCAGCGGGCCTTCCCCATAGATGTGGAGATTCCATTCCTGATCCGTTTCAATGAATTTGTGGAACGCGCGGACGGCCAGATCAGTCCCTTTCTGGTGGGAGAGAGCCCCGACGTAAACGAACGTTTTGCTGGTAAGGGACGATTTTCTGGCCGGGTTTATCGTGTTGGGGTTGTAGATTCGACGGGCGGGGAGATGGTGTTTTTCTCTGAATTCTTTTTCGTCCCCGTCAGAAAGGACGATGATTTCATCGAAACGATGGTAATATGCCTTGATGGCTTCCTTCATGTACCGGGAGAAGAAGGAGCCCATATTGGTGAAATAATTGTCATAGGAAGCATGGGACCATGTCAGTATTCTCATGCTGGGCAGGAGCTTGTTTTTGGTGAGGGCGAGAAGCAGGGAGTCTTCAAAGCCGGAACCGAAAATGACCACATCATATTGATGTTCATTGAGATGGTTCGTCAGCGCCTTTTTGAAGCCTGACGTGTAGCGTGCGGCCGCGTATAGCCGGCAGCCAAGGGCGGAGCTGAACAGAGGGGTTTTGCAGACGAGAACGTCCGCTGCGGAGCGGCGAATTTTCTCATATAAATTCATTTCCCTGCAGTAAATGTGAATTTGTTCCCGGTTGATTCCTTGGATGCCTGACTGCGGAAGGTTTTTCAGGGAGTAGAGGCTTACGTCATGTTTGCGTGACAAGGCATCCATCAGGCAGGTCAGAACTCTTGGGACGCCTCCTATTCCGAAATCAGACCATGCGACAAAACAAATTTTCATTTTTACAAATGGTTTGATGAAGTTCTTTTGATTCTACAGAATGGCGGCCCACCTGGCGGCCAGGTTTGATGAGCTTAGGTTTCTGAATGTGGCGACGCTGTGCCGGCTGAATTTTTCCAGTTCGCCGGGATTGTTGATAAGGGATGTGAGGGCGTTCGAGTAAATTTCTTCCTGAAAGGGGGGAACGAGGATGCCGTTTTCCCCGTGGGAGATAATATCCCGGACGGCAGGGTAGCTGTCAAAGGCAACAGGAACGCACCCGTGCTGCATGGCTTCCACAAGAACAAGGCCGAACCCTTCAAACGTGGAAGTCATGCAGAATCCGGAGGCTCTGGAATAGTAAGGTTCCGGATTCTGGAAGCCGTGAAAGGCAATTCGGGAAAGCCCCAGTTTTTGGGCGGAATCCTTAAGCATCTCCGCATCCGGTCCGTCGCCCACAATGTCCAGATGCCAGTCCGGACATGTTTTTTCCACTTTTTCCCATATGCGCAGAAGCCTGTCCACTCCTTTTGAGGGGTTGTCCAGCCTGCCGACAAACAGGCAGCGCGGTTCTTTTCTCTCTTCCTTGGAGAGAACGGCCGGTTCCACGATATTGGGAATGCAGACGAGCTTGTTCCCGGGGACGGAGGGGCACAGTTTTTTGAATTCTTCAATGCCCCCTTCCGAAAGCGTCACTATCCGGTCATAGTCTGAAGCCAGTTCCCGGAACAGGCTGCGCTGAAGCAAAACTGCCCTGTATTTTTTTAATGACAGTATAAGCGTATGATAGAAAAATGAACGTGCCTTGCCGATGAGGCCGCGTCCGGAGGGCCTCCGGTTGACGGTCCGGTAATGTTTCAGATAGGTATATTGGGAACTATGCTGCACAGCAATGAGTTTGACGGAAACCCCGTTCATGTGCCCGCGATGACGGAAGATTCCCCACCGCCCCACAATCCCGCCTTCCGTCTGGTCAATGATGCTCTCAATTTCTCTTTCCCGGATAAGGTTAAGCAGGAAATTCTGTTCTTCCTTCCGGCTGAGGGCTGCGGGAATGAACACGAGATCCGTCGGAGGCACGTATTCTTCCCCCAGCCTGTTTTTGTTTCTGCAGAGGAGCGTTACCCGGTGGCCTTCACCGGCAAGCATGGCGGCCAGCTGATGGGTGGCCCGTTCCATGCCTCCCTGTTTGCCCAGGGGTTCATTGGGAAGATAGATGACGATGTTGCTCATGGCTGGTCCTGCAGGCATTCCATCCACAGGGGAATGACCTTTTCCGGGTGATAGTTCGTTAATACTTTGGTGCAGGGCGGGACGTAGGGGCCGCTCATCAGTTCATCCAGTTCCCGCGCGAAGAGGCGCAGGCTGAAGGGCGGGATGAGACGTCCCGTCTCCCGGTTCGGCAGCATGTCTTCAGCAGCGTGGAAACTGTTGAAAACTACAGGAAAACAGCCGTAGGAGAGGGCTTCGTTAATTACCATGGGCATGCCTTCGTGGGTGGAGGTGAGGCAGAGTATTCTGGCCTTGCGGTAATAAGGCGCGGGTTCCTTAACACCCTCAAAATGGACGTTTTCCAGTTTCAGGCGCGCCGCCATCCGCTCCAGATTACCGCGTTCCGGGCCGTCCCCCACCAGGTACAGATGCCAGTCCGGATGAAGCGGCTGCACTTTTTTCCAGACGTTCAGCAGACGATCCACCTTTTTGGGAGAATCCGCCATCCGTCCCACATAAAGAACGGCGTTTTCCTTCCCGGAAAGGTCAGGCTGAACGGGATCATAAGTCAGCAGGTTGGGAATGGCGTACAGCCGGGCCCTTTCCGGGGGGCCCGCCAGCTGGAGGGCGTCTTCCGTATACCGGGGGGAAAGAAAGACCACCTTGTCCGATCCGCGGAACATATCCCTGTATTTCCTCCTCTTGTTACTGACGGCCACATGTTTTTTACAGGGCAGCAGCGCATGGCGCAACAGCGTTTTCATGGTATTGCCCCAGGTGGAGAAATCCTTCCGGAGCAGGCAGGAGAAATAATCCAGCCCTGTGCGGACGTCAAAGGAAATCCAGGAAATGATGGAAGCCTGGATGTCAAGGTGTTCATGGCTGAAGAAGAAGGAGTCATCCTGATTGGCCCCGCAGTTGATAAGGCCGTCTGTCTTTTGTGCGGAGCATAGATTTTCCACATATTCCCTGTTTTCCCTGCAGAAGAGCGTGTCCTGCCGCGGGAGGGTGAAATAAGGCAGTTCGCCGGGAGGAACATCCGCCTGACGGAGAGACAGGAAGGAAACCCGGTGGCCGTGCCGCGACAGGGCTTGCGCCAGAAGATATGCCGCCCGTTCCGTTCCTCCCGCATGGGGCAGGATGGGTTGGTCAAAATAGAAAATCAGGTTCATGACGGCGTGACGGAAAGGAATGGGAACAGAAAATTTAACGGGTTTTGAACAGGTAAAGGATGGGATTGCGCATACTGCCAGCCTTGGCCAGTAGCCGGGTTACTCCGTAATGCCACGGGTAAGGGATGCCGTTTTTTTTGAATGCCTGCTTGTTCTGGCGCGTATTCCTCAGAATGGCTCTCAGGCCCGCCGTACTGGAGCCTCCGGTGCGCATGAATACCATGTCGCGGTCGATATAGGCGGTGGAAATGCTGTTTTTTTCTATAAAGCGCATCATCAGCTCAAAGTCCGCCGCGCTGCCTATAGCAGGATCAAAGCCGCCGTAACGGGTAAAGCAGTCCTTTTTACAATAGAACGTGGGGTGCGCCGGGTTCCAGCCGCGCTGGAAGGAACCGGGAGTGTACTCCGTTCCGCGCCATGTGCGTACGATTTCCCTTGCTCCGTTGATGTAGTGCAGATTGCCGTGCACAGCGTCCGTTCCATGCCGGGCAAACGCTTCGGCGATGGCTTCCAGTACATTTTCGTCCTGGTAATAGTCATCCGCATTCAGAAAGCCGATGACATCTCCCGTGGCCATGCCTATCCCCTTGTTCATGGCATCATAAATTCCCTTGTCCGGCTCGGATAGCCATTTCATGCGGCCGGAAAATTGATGACTGTATTTTTCAATCAATTCCACGGTTCCATCCTTGCTGGCCCCGTCCACCACAATGCTTTCCACGTCCGGGTAGGTTTGCCGCAGAATGCTTTCCAGCGTGTCTTGCAGCGTTGCAATGCTGTTATAACAAACCGTAATGACTGAAATTTTCATTTTTGGCGGGGGGAGTGGAGGATTTTTATTGGACGCTTTTCTGACGGCTCCTCATGATAAGCTGGGTATTTGCCCTAAGGCCTTTGGTCGGCAGGTCTTTGGGGGTCAAGGGATGGTCGGGTACGCTCAAGGATGGGACGGGTTCTTTTCGGATACTTCTTAAGATGAGTTGCGTATTTTCTTTTAATCCGTAGGTCATCAAATCCCTGGGCTTCAGTACACGGGCCGGTGTGCTCAGGGCATCCGGTCGCTGTTGAATGCCTTCTCTCTCGACAACCTTGAGGAAGGTGTAAAAAAGGATATTCAGGTCGTACCGAAAGGTCAGGTGGCGTTGGTAGCTCAGGTCATAACATACCCGCTGGCGGAAGGTGAGGTTGTTGCGCCCGCGAATCTGGGCCAGCCCCGTGATGCCCGGGCGCAGGGACATTCTTTTTTTCCGGGTGGAAGGGGTAAAAATGGCCATTTGATCGGGAATCCAGGGGCGTGGGCCGATAAAGCTCATGTCCCCCAGCAGAACGTTGATGAGTTCAGGCAGTTCGTCCAGGGAGGTGCTGCGCAGCAGGGAGCCCAGGACTGTTGTGCGTTCTTCGTCCGGGAGCAGGTTCCCTTCCTTGTCCCGGGTATCTTTCATGGTTTTGAATTTGATGATATGAAAGGGTTTGAGGCCGTGCCCGATGCGCTTTTGCAGGAAGAAGGGAGATGTCCGCTGGACGATGGCCAGCAGAATAGCCAGAATGGCTAATACCGGAAACAGGCATATAAGGCCGAAGAGTGCACCCGTGAAATCCAGGGCGCGTTTTCCGTAGCGTCTGTAAAAATTATGATTACGATACAGCGGGTTGCTGAAGGGGATATTAGTTATAGGGGCTGACATGGGTGTAGTACGAGAGGTTGTTGATAGGGTAGGCGGAGTTAGTTTTTCAGAGGCATGCGTTTGGCCATGGCGATGTTGTGGCTGTCTGTCCCCCACCATTCGTAAAGTTGACGGGTGCGGAACGTTTGTGCCAGGGCTGCGGCGGATTTGCCGTAAAATCCTTTCAGGGAGCCGACATTGCCCTGATATTTGACGCCTTCCTGCCGGGCCAGTTGGAGGAAATCTTCCTGTTGCAGGAGGCGGCCATAGCGTTCAGGGTGCGCCAGGACAGGGACGTATCCCATGTCCCGAACGGAGCTGATCATGTCCTTCCAGGCGCCGGGAAGGTAGTACTGGGGCAGTTCCACCAGCAGGTGGATTCCGTCGTAGTTCAGGGGTCTGTATCAGGTAAGGTGCACTTGGAACTGGTTGTCCAGCATGTATTCCGCCGCGAGCCGAAGCTGGAATTGTTCTTCCCTGGTGTCGGCAAGCAGCTGGTCGAAACGGCGGCGCAGGAAATCGGGCGTATTATCCGGGTAGCGCGCCATGATATGGGGGGTGCAGTAAGCTCCTTTGAGTCCCATGGCCTTGAGCCGGCGAATGATGCCCAGGCTTTCTTCAAGGCAGGCGGCTCCGTCGTCCACCCCCCATAGAATATGGGTGTGCATGTCCATGCCGTCCGGAAAAAGGCTGGATGTCGCATACCGGGGGGTGAACAGGTTGCCGAACATGATTGCTGCCGAAAAGAGTAAAAAGCAGGGAAGAAAGCCTGGGCTTATGTATGGCCTGCGCCTTATTTATCTTGTTTCCTGCTGGTTTGCTGCGGTTCTTTGGTCCCGTAGCCATACTGGTAGCCGTAGCCATAGCCATAGTAGCTGTAGCTGGCGGACTTGAAGTTGACGCCGTTGATGATGTACGCCATATTGGGCAGTTTTCCCTGATCGGCCAGTTGCTGGATTTGGAGCAGATACCGTTTGTCGATTTTTCCGCTGCGCACGGCGTACAGGGTAATATCGCTCAGGGATGCCAGAATGGCGGTGTCTGCCAGAATGCCGTAGGGCGGAGCGTCGATGATGACGGCATCATACTGTTTTTTCAGGATGCCGAGGATATGGCCCAACAGGGGATGGCTGAGCAGGGTGACCGGATTGGGCACCATGGGGCCGGTGTAAAGGATATCCATGCCGCGGGAGTTTTCTCCCAGGGGGCGAATGATGCCGGTGGTGTCGGTGGTCTGTTGGAGCAGGATGGAAGTGAGTCCTTTGCGTCCGGAACCGCCGAGACGCCGGGTCAGGGAGGATTTGCGGAAATCCCCGTCAATAAGCAGTACTTTTTTGCCGGCATAGGCGAAAGCGGCGGCCAGATTGGCGGAGGTGAAGGTTTTCCCTTCTCCGGGGAGGGTGGAGGTGACCAGAATGACGTGTCCTCCCTGTTCCGGCCTGGGGAGCATGGAATCTACGTTATTGCGCAGAATGTGGAAGCATTCCGCGATGACGGAATGTTCGTCCTGAATGAAAAGCTTGGTGTTTTTGCTTTCTTTTTTGCTCATTTGAGGCAGTTCGGCAATGACCGGCTGCCTGTTTGCAGCGGGGAGGTCATGCTTGTTGTTGACCTTATTGTTCAACATGGCCGCTCCCATGAAGGCCAGGATACTGAGCAGGGCTCCGCCTGCCGTTCCTCCGGCGACGTATTTAATGGTTTTAGGAGAGATAGGGAGGTTGGAGCCATGGGCGGTTTCCAGTACCCGGGCATTGGATTCCGTTACCGCCATGGCCAGGGCGTTTTCCTGTTCCTTGCTCAACAGCATCAGGTACAGTTCTTCCTTAACCTTGTGTTCACGGATAAGCGGAATGATTTCCTGTTCCTTGATGGCAGTTTCCGTCAGGCGTTCAGTCAGGGAATTCCTTTTGTTAATAAGCTGGTTAAGTTTGAGATCCAGATTGCTGCGGTAGTTGGAGAGAGCTTTGTTAGCCGCCGCTCTGGTGGAATTCATCCTGTCCCTCAAGCTCACGGCAATCGGGTTTTGGGAGCCGGCGCTTCCGGCGATTTTCTGATATTCCAGATAAGCCTCATTGTAATGTTCTATCTGCCGGGCGATGCCGGAATCGGGAAGACCGGTTTCTACGGAGATCAGCCCATGTTTGCGTTCGCTTTCCTTGAGATTGTCAGCAAGGGTGGACGCCAGTTTGATTTGGGTTTCAAGATCAAAGATTTCCTTTTCCAGCGCCTGGGAGGTGCTGAAGTCCGCGCTCATGGTTGTGTCCGCATCTTTGACGATGTCACTCTTCGTTTTAAATTCGGTAAGTTTTTTGTCCACGTCGCTCAGGGAGGCTCCAAGTTCTTTTAGTCGATCCCTAATGAAGATTTTCGTTTTAAGGGACGCCTTGTTCCGTTCGTCCTTGGAAATTTGGTTGTAAACCTGGATAAGGTGGTTGAGCGTGTCTTCGGCTTTCTGGGGATTGCTGGATGTCAGAGTCATCTCCAGAAGGCTGGATTCCTTGGAGTCTGGACGGGTAATTGTCAGGCCACGGAGCAGGGCGTTGGCGGTTTCAAGAACGGGAGAGTGTCTTACGATGACGGTTTTTCCGTTCCATGCGTCGGTCATCAGGGAGGTGGGATGAACGGAGATGGTGGCAAAGGGAAGCGTAAGCGGTTTTCCGTAAAAACCTTCCAGCAGGATGAGTTCCCCCTGATCATTGGGATGGCCAAGCGTGAAGCGCTTTTCATCCAGCGGCGTGATGTGCAGGGTGCAGGCTCGTTGTTTGTCGATTTGTTCAAAGTGCACCAATAAGGGGGTGGCATGGTAAAGATCAAGCTCCCTGAAATCTTTTTTTTGCCAATAGGATGTGTTGAGGTTGAGGTCTTCCACCACTTTGTTCATTAATGCGGTGGATTTGAGAACGAGGCTTTCATTGGCCAGGTTAGCCGCGTTGGGGTCTATGTTCAATTCCGCCATGATGCGTTCGGAAGAGACGTCGCTGCCTGTTTTGGCATCGCGCATCAGGACGCTGGCCGTTTTCTGGTAAATATAATTCTGTTTGCCGGCCAGGTAATAGGCCGCCGTGCCTCCGGCGAGGGCTGCCAGAATGATGATGAACCAGTAACGGCGCAGGATCGTCAGCACCGTGTCCAGGGAAAGAGCTGTTTCTTCTGTATTTTCCGTAACAGGAGGAGTGGGAGCGGTATTATTTGTCATGGAGGAAAGAGGGTGGAATGTTGTGTGGAAATACTGAACCCCTGGGGAATCGGTCCGATACAATCGGACCGTCCCTATATTTCCGTTCACAGGTATGATTAAGCCGGACGAAAAAGCGGCGGAATGTCCGTTACAGGCACAGGGCGACCACGGCCAGAGTAATGCCAAGCCCGGAGAGACCCCAGCCGTACCATTGAGCGGCATCGCTGCGCGTGTTGACCTTGCGGTCTGAGGGGGTCACGTAAATGATGTCGTTTTGCTGGATGTAATAGTAAGGAGAAGTGAACAAATCCTTGCTGCGCAGGTCGATACTGGCGATTTGACGGGTTCCGTTGGTTTCCCTGATTAGCGTGACGTCCCGGTTGCCGTCAATATTCAGGTCTCCGGCACGGCTGATGGCCTCAAGAATGGTTACGCGCTGTCCTTCAATAGTGTAGGTTCCGGGAGCATTGACTTCGCCCAGAACGGAGAATTTGAAGTTCATGATCTGAACATTGACGGAGGCATCCCGGATGTAGTCATTGTTCTTGAGAGTAGCGGCAATGTCGGAGGCCAGCTGGGAGCAGGTTTTGCCCGCAGCCTTCATTTTGCCGATGACGGGCAGGACGATGCAGCCCTGGGCATCTACCAAATATCCTTTGGGTTTGTTACTGGAGGTGCCGCTGGAGGAACCGATTTCAGACATGGCAAAGGGGGCGGTGAGCTCCGGCTGCTTGCTGCTGACTGCGATATAGAGCTGGTCATCCTTTTGGATGGTTGTCTGGTAGTTTGCCTTGATGGTTTCCCTGGAATTTCCGGAAACATCCTGGATATAGAGGACTTCCTTGGGGCTGACGCAGGAAGGCAGGAGAGCGGCTCCGGCCATGGCCAGGGAGCACAGAATGGCTTTATTGATGAGGTTGTTTGTATTCATTTGGTGAGGGAGGAGGAAACGTTGCTTTTGGGAGGAAAGATGGTGATAAAAACAGGGGAAGAGGCCATTCCGGCTCAAAGGATTTTCTTCCTTGCCCCGGAAGCACCACGGGAATGGCGTGATGCCCTCCATGCTTTCAATCTTCCGGAAGTTTGAAAGAAAAAGGCCGCTATATGTTCAGTCATCATTTTAAATTTGATGATTTTGATTTTTTTTGTTTGAAACAAGCAAGGGTTTGAAAAAGGGGGATATATTTCCCCTCACATGGAAAAAGCGGGGAAATAATCATCAATAATGAAAAGATACTGGCAGAAGCAGTACCGCCGAACAAAATACCGGGGAGTGGCCGCTGACTTGCCTGCACATGAAAGTCGTGCCTGGTTAACGGATTGTAATTTCAATGTCATGAGGAAGAGCATTCTCAATTAGCGGATTTCAAATCCTATTAAAAAAATAGGAATATTATGATTTAGTATAACTAGATAATGATTAGCGTTTAAAAAATTTTTAACCATATAATTTTTACAACTTTTTTATCTTTTCCGAACTCGGAAATAATGAATAAGCTTTTTTTTTTAAATGATTGCTATTGACACCGGATTTGAAATCCGCTGGATGTTTCATAACTCATGAAAAAATGTCGAACGGTATATTTTTTGTAATAGATATTTAGGATAATAATAAATAATCAAATGGATATGAAAAATAGTCATTGAAATTGATTCGGTTTTATTGATTTGCGGTGTAGGGACGGTCTTTTCTCAGGTAAAAAAAGGAATTCCTAGCGATACTCTTCCAGAGTGGCAAAAGTGTTTAAAAAACCTTATTTCCGGTCCGTAAGCCGGCACTTCCTGTCTTGAGGGAAGCGGATTCGGGCGATTCTTTTTCTTCCCTGTTTAGCCTTGAGTTTGGGGCGAAGAATTGCTAGGATAGAAACAGGTATGGCATTGGATATGCAGGAGCGTCATGCATTTGAGCATGAAGAGGGGCGTTCCCCTGTTTGGATTGGAATGGCATGGGGTGCCGTGTCTTTGTTGGGGGGGGCGGCTCTTCTGGCTGCTATGCTGACATTTGATGTGCGGGAAATAGGCTGGAGTTATTTAAATGGCTCCGGGCTGGTTATACCGGGTACCTCCAATGTGCTGGGAACGGCGGGATTATATGGTGCGGGAATTTTTTATTGGATGCTGGGAGCCATGGCCTGGATGCTGGTTATCCTGTTGGAGTGGTGGGGGCTTTACCGTCTGCTCCACCATGGAAGGCTGCCCCGAAGCGTGGTTTACGGCGGTTTGTTCCTGCTGTTATTCGGATGCCTGTTTCTGACGGCCGGGCATGTGCCGGGTAATGAATGGGTGGCACGCCACCAGATTCAGGGCGCCGGGGGGCTGGCGGGCCATTTGCTGGGAACTGGTCTGTTTCTTCCGTTGGCCGGGAGATCCGCTGTGCTGGCTTTTTCCGGGCTGGGCTATTTGCTGGCCCTGGTTTATGCAGTCGGGATGCGTCCCCGTCCGTTTTGCCGGGCCATGCTGCGGGAATGGCGTGCCTGGCGTATGAACAGGAAGGAAAAAAGACTGGCGCGACAGACCGCTCTGC
>OGFY01002460.1_pt1 | contig 10731 bp, 9 predicted proteins | sample 1570951 | NCBI WGS metagenome assembly OGFY01 (sample SAMEA2581942, study PRJEB24529) | metagenome | biome: Human gut stool | place: China | collected 2011
GACATCGGCCATCAACTGATATTTGGTAATGTTATGATCGTCGATCCAGATGACATGCTGTTGAGAGGCTGCCCATTCCCGGTATTCATCAGTCCATTCCTGACGCGTCAGAGGATGGAATTTTAATAATAACAGGATATCCTTTTCCTGCACTAATCTATCGAGTCCCGCTTTCAAATGAGGAAGCGAGGTGAGAGAAGGCGAAAAAGTCGGTGCATAAAGTACTAATTTTTCACGTTGGTGTTGCTGTAACAGCCGGGATTTTTCTTCATCGAAAGTATGCAGATTCTGAAAAATCCAATCCTGGCGCGGCCAACCGGTTTCTACTAACTCGAAATCCTTGTATTTTTTTGCCAGAGCACTGAAACCTTCGGTGAAAAAAGGGCCTTGGGTAAAGTAGGTATCGAAATATCTTCGGATCACCCAATGGTCTTTCTTTTCGGCAGCATAACCATGGAAGATTTGTATTTTTACGCCCGGCAGATAATAAGGGACAATGTTGCAGGGAACGAAAATGGCTTCCGGCGAATAATCATAAATCTTTTGTATGCTGTCGGTCCACTTCACTCGGTCTTTTAAGGGAAAGTCAGGGATATTCCGGGAATGGACATACCATAAAATATCGTGTCCTCCGCTTTTCAGTGCTTCTTCCTGAATAGGAGTCAGAATATTGATGGCATATTTTTGTTCACAAAATAAAACAATACGCATAACAGATATTATAATAAATGTGCAGGAATTTTATCAATAGCTTGCTGAAAGTCAGCAACGGTATCCAGTTCCATAGAAAAAAACGAGGTCGTATCTACGATACCGAAAGTATGACCTTGGGCGATCAGACGTTCGAAGGCTGCTTCGTAAAAAATATTGACCTGATTTTCTTGCAGAATCATCCGGTCGAGTTCATCCACTAAAGCATGAGTATAACCGCCCGACATTTTTTCGATACCTATAGATTCCCCGATAGCTTTTCCGATGGAACAGGTTTTACTGATTTCGGCTACTTTACCTTGGGCATCAGGAATAACCTTGATTTCTTCTTCAGAAAGCGGGTGGTCGTTGAGAGCCAGACAAGTAGTGTCGGGACAATCCAATACGGCTTTTACCAATAACGGATCGAACAGGATGTCACTATCTAAAAGTAAGATACGTTCCCCCCGGATTTTATCTTTAGTCAACCAAAGGGAATAGATATTATTGGTTGAAGCATATTTTTCGTTGTAAATATACTCGACCTTTAAATCAGGGTAGTGTCGCTGAACGAATTCGATGATTTGTTCTTGCAGGTATCCGGTGACAATAACCACTTCCCGGATACCGTTAAAAATTAATCCCTCGATAGCTCTGCCCAGCAGACATTGTTTCCCGATTTCCAGCAAACATTTGGGTTTGTGATCTGTCAGGGGACGGAGGCGTGAAGCCATACCTGCCGCGAGTATAATAGCTTTCATTGTGCGACGACTTCTTTTATCGTAGCGATTACTTCGACATTCTGGCGATGTGTGCCCAAAGTAATACGCATGTGAGTATTGATATCCGGTTCGTTCATGAATTTGATCTGGTATCCTTTGGCTTTAAAGGCAGCCTGAAGAGTTGCTTTCAGTTCGATCGGATACTTCACCAGAATGAAATTCGCATTCGACTGGTATACTTTGAAGCCCTCGAGGGTATTCAGTTCGTTCATGTACATTTGCCGGTCTTCGGCCATTTGATCGGCAACTTGCTGATAGTAGTCTGTCGATTTCAATACGGCAATTCCCAGTTCTTCCGATAAACGGTTATAACCCAAATATTTGGTACTATAGTTCAAAAAGCGGGTTAATGCAGTTCCCATGAAAGCGAAACCCAAACGTAATCCGGGAAGTCCGTAAAATTTAGATAGAGTCCGTACAATCAACAGATTCGGAAATTTTTCCAATAAAGGTTTTATATAACTGGTATCTTTGTTGGCGAAAGAAGCATAAGCTTCGTCGATAACGACCACTGTTTCCGGCGAAATAAAAGAAAGAATCTGATCGAGTTCTTCAGAAGTCAGGGAATTCCCTGTCGGATTATTGGGCGAAGCAATCAATACCATTTCCGGATTTTCTTTCCGGATAGCTTCTTTCATCGCTTCGAAATCGTATTTGAACGTATTTCCCTCTTCGTATAAAGGATAAAGTACACTTCGTCCCTCTACTTCATCGGCTATCGATTTATAATACCACCATGAAAATTTAGGGATCAATAATGTCTTTTGTTTTTCTTTACCTGATAAAAAGCAGTGTACCACTTGTTTCAGGATATCTTCTCCACCATAACCGAGAATGATTTGTTTTTCAGGAATATTATAGATCGAAGAGAGATAATCTGAGAATATACTTTTTTTACCTTCATCATATATACGGGTATAGAAACAAAGATTGTTCGGATCGAAATTCTTAAGTACTTCTCCTACTGCTGGACAGGGTCCATAGTTATATTCGTTCCGGTCAAGATAGGTGATTTTTTTTTCCATGTTGATATTTTTTTCTAAATCTGCAGGGATAATTTGAATCCCTGGAATATGCAAAAATATAAAATAAAAATATACAAAACCGATTCTGTAAAATTTTATGGCAATTATATACCTGTTAACACGAATAAAACCTACGTTTAATGTAAACAGATATAAGTGCCAAATCAAAATTATATTGTACTTTTGCACCATTCATCAAATTAAGGTCTGAATAAAATAATTCATATGAAGAATCTGGAAAGCAAGCTTTTTTTGCTTATTGCTTTTTTTATCGGGACTTGGGGGGCCTTGTTCCATTCTATGCAAACGGGTTTGATCGCTTTAGGATTAATTTACAACATCGTCAAATATAAAGATGATTTTGTAAGGAATATAAAAAAATACAAGTATTATGTAGCAATCCCGGTCATTTATATTTTATATTCAGCTGTTCATACCTTGATTATTGTGACTTCCGGAAAATATGCCGGGCTGAAACCGGGATTCGGAATTTTTGAAAAAGAATTTCTGGTATTTTTATTGGGAGTGCTGTATGTTATTTCGTTGAAAAGTTTTGTCAGTTTGCGGTTATTGAAGCAATTTTTACTTTGTTTTTGTATCAGTGTCCTGACTTTCAATTTGGTCATGCTTTTTCATCTTGGAGGGGAGAATTGGTTTACTGCTCCACAGACTGTCGTGCAAAATTTGTATGCCAGTCGTTTTGGGGGTACCAAGCACTTTTTAAATGGTGAAGTCTATCTGGATGCACAGGCTTTACAGATTTATGCGGCTGCTTTAATCGCTTATTTCTTCGGAATTATCCGTACGAAAATGGGCGAGAAAGTTATCGCTTTCACTGCTTTTGCTCTGTTCGTATGGTTGCTTAGCCTGACAGTCACAAAAAGTTCGATACTCTCTTTTCTATGTGGTTTCGTTATTTTCAATCTTTATTTCTTTAGAAAACTTTCCGTATGGCAGCGTTGGATGTTTATCGGGGTAATTCTGCTTGTTGGAATAAGCGGATATATTTTTCGTCCGGCGAGTTTCGATCAAAGGTGGATACAGTTGAAACAGGAGATTGAAGATGTGAATAATGGAAAATTAGATGGGGGATCTACTTTAGTACCCCGGATCGTTTTCTATCAGTCTTGTTTGAAAAATATCGATTCGTGGGGAATTTGGGGATTAGGCGTGTATACGAATGTGGTGTCGAAACAATGGTATCAGGCATCGGGAAACCGGGTTGTCGCTTCGCTGACTCATAGCCACAATTCTTATCTGCAATACTGGATGTTGATGGGTGTGGTCGGACTGGCTTTCATACTGAGTTGGTTTGTGTATCCTGTAAAAAGCATGATCTGTAGCAAAAAATATTCTTTTCTTGCCTTATCGCTCCTGGTCGCTTTTTTTATTGACAGTAATTTTGAAGTATTGCTGATCGTAAATGACGCACTTCCGGTTGTCATGTTCTTTTTAATGATGTTTTATGTCTTCCGGGATCAATTCTATGCTTTAGAACACGAAAGCGATTAAATCAATTCGGAAATGGTTTTCAGTATCAGGTCCGGGGTGATATTACGGATATAATCTTCTTCCCGGATCAGATTATTTTCTATTTTCAATATCCGTCCTAACGGAACTTTAGGAAGGATTGTCGATGTCGGGCTGGTAGAAAGGCCCATCAGGGCGATAAAAGGAGTTTTTACGGCAGCCGCTATATGGAGAGCACTCGAATCGATGGTAATGATCAAATCGACATTGGCTATCGTATTGATAAAACCTTCGATAGTTGTGCGTGCTGTCAGATTGATCAGATGATCGATACGGGCTTCCTCGGCATATTGGGTGTGTTTGATGTTGTCGTTTTCGTCCCCGATAAGCAAGAGGTTGTAGCCTTGCCGATTCAACAGCCTGAGGAGCTGAACCGCATATTCATCCGTATATTTCCGGAATTCTTTGTTCTCGCCTCCCAAATATAAAGCGATGGTCTTATGCGAATTATCGAATTGGAAAGTCTTCTGACCGGTATACCGGAGCGATAATTCGGGTAAATATACGTATTTATTCCCGATATACTCATTGAATAAAAAAGCATACCGGTTGATGTAATGTTTGTGATAATTGATCTCAGGACTGAAATCCAGCAGAAAACCTCTGCCTTCTCTATTGTAACCGATATTCTTTTTTACATTTCCTAATCTGAAAAGCAAAGCAGAAATAAAGGTATTAACAAAAATTACACCTAATTCACCTTGTTCTTTTCTTAATTCCCGGACAATTTTCCAATAGGTAGATAATTTTTTCTTCCGTTTGAGCGGGAAAGTAATATAATGAGTAATCCGGGGATCGTATTTAAATAATTCCCTGACAAAATCCGGTCCGACAATAGTAAATTCCGCTTCCGGATACTCCTGTTTTATCAACTCTAAACAAGGAGTCGTATTTATCGTGTCCCCTATGAAATTAGGGGTCCTGATAATTATTTTTTTCATTACTGGTTGTTGTTTTTATCCTTAGTTGTGTCGATAGACTATGCTTTTACATATACGATTCAAGTCATAAATTTGGTTTTGTTTTATTTGAAAAATTTAAAAAAATCCCGTTTTAAATATTTTAAGCATGATGCCGAAACTGTTCTTTAATAAATCGCCTTTATCAAACCCGACATTCAGCGCTGTATGGAAAGGAAGCTTGGTGTCCGGAGCAATGAGTTCCAAGCCCCAGCTGAATTGAGGTTTAGTGGTATATTCGCCGTTTTTGTTTATGAAATGGACCGAATGGGTCCCGTAATTCAGGGAGTAGCTCATCATGAGTTTGTAACGGATATCTCCCGGCAGATCCCCGCAAATTCCCAGATGATGGGCATAAAAACGATTATTGAGTACACCCCGGGTTATCCCGCTGGCTTCTTCCGGTTTGGGAGTGAAAAAGGGCGAACCGATCACTTGACCGTAGAATGTCCACCCCGACTGATAAATTCCGTTATTGAAATAATTATCGTTACCTCCGACGACCTCTCCGCTGACCGGATCATTGTGGAAGGGGCCACTCTGGCATTTGGTATAATAAAATTCGTAGACGAAACTTTTGAACCATTTGAAATTCTTTTTCCGGGTAAAATAAAGTCCGTAGAGTCCATCGGGACGGGTTCTGAATTTTTCACCCGATCCGTCTTCGAAAATATGATCGTAATAGAACTCAGCCCCCCAACGCTCGTTATTATATCTTATTTTCAAAAACTCATTACCGATGTGGTTCCCCAGTTTATTGATTTCATTTTCAGGAGCATCCCCTCCTCCGGCTTTAATAAGTACCACCCGGGCATAATCTTTGAAAGAGGTCGGGAGTTTACCGTCTTTTTCTGTCTCTCCTCCCCATTGGGCATAGTGGTCGAGTCCGGCTTCGATGCTGAGCTGGGGAATGATCGTAAATCTGATGTCCAGCATTTTGTGATGTAAGCGGGTACGGTTACCGGCATAACGATCGTCGATCATGAGGTATTCTCCGTACCGGGCTTTGAAAGACACCCATTTCCCTATCCAGGGAATTTTGATAAAATCCTGTGTATGGAGATTAATACCTGGCATACTCCGGGAATTGGTCGAATACAGCATGTCTCCGTTGGTAGAAGACAGACCGTCGTAAACAATTTCCGGTTTGATGATACCTAAATCCAAGATCAGGTTTTGCCAGTGTACACGACCGTAAATCTGGTCGATGAAAATGCGATGTTCTTTACGACCTAAAGCACCGGTACCTTCGAATCCGAATGAGTAGTCGAAAGCGCGGGTATTGCTTTTACTGAAAGGAGTACCTACTCCGACAGTCCCCCACAAATAAGTGTCGTTTGTGATTTTTCCGAATGTGTTGGTATGCAGCCAGAAAGGAAGCCGGTCTGCTGTTACTCCACCACCGATTTCGGCCTGGTAATAGCCTTTCCGGTCCTGACCATAACCTTGTAATCCTCCGATAAACAGTAAAATAAGAGCTGTTAGACGTAGCATTTTCCTTCGTTTTTTAATAGTTGTTCCAGTATGATAATATCTTCTTTATAAGTGAATTTCATATTATACGTTTCTCCTTTCACGATCTTGATCTCTTCCTGAGGGAGGTATTTCTTAACGACACTACAGTCATCGGTCGTTTTAAAATCCGGATCTTTCAATGCCAGGGCATAAGCCTCTTGTAAAGTTTGGTTGTGAAATCCTTGAGGAGTTTGTACCTGGTACAAAATATTCCGGTCCGGAATCCGGGAGACATAGGTATGGGTGGGATCGACTTCGATGATTGTATCTGTGGCGGGAATAGCCACATTGACAGCTTTATAAGTTTGAAGTTCGGTGATGACCTCCTCGATTATTCTCTGGGTGACCAACGGACGTACAGCATCGTGGATCAGCAGATTACACGGGCGGCCGGCATAAAATTTCAACGCGGCTAAAACAGAATGATAACGTTCTTTACCACCGTCGAGAAGATGTTTTACCTTGGAAATACGGCAGTCTGAAAGGATATGTTCACACTCTTGTCGCCATTCGGGATGAATGACAACGGTAATTTCATCGATCGAAGGGGCTGAATTGAATTTTTCAAGGCTGTATTCCAAAATCGTTTTGTCGTTTATTTTTTTGAATTGTTTTGGAATACCCCCTCCGGCTCTTTGTCCTGAACCCCCGGCTAATATGACGGCAATATTTAGCATGATAAAGCACACTGGTAAATAATTGGAGACAAAGGTAATATTTTTTAGGAATATTTGCGGAGTAGGTCTAAAAGCTATTTAATATTTCATCGATAGACAACTGCTTCGGGATTATAAGGAAAACTCTGGAGAAAAAATAACAGCGTTTCCACCGTCCTACTTTCTGGCAATACACTGCTATTCACAATTTCTAGTTTATGCTCATCTATACGGATTGGCATGGGAGAAGGTTCCGCATAATCCCTGTTAATGCAAGCGTTCAATAACGCTTTACAACGGTCAATTTACCGATCTGACATGCGCCCATGACGATCTGAATGAACCTTCTTTGCTCTTCTAACCTACTTTAATTGTTTGATATTCTGCTTTTTTATATATGTTTCTGTATTGTACGCAGTGGAGTGCGTATTTTTATGCGATACGAGGATAATGAATATATCCGAAAAACGTTATATGTTACAATATTGGTTTTTCCATGAACTTCATCCTGCTACACCAGATCCATGCTTTATCAGAAAAAGTCGGCCTTAACAAAAGCTTCGGTTACTTATTTCGAGTCCTTTACTTTCAGATAAGGCACAGGACACCAGTCTTTAAGGGCGGGTAGACAGGACGAATTTCAATTCTCCGCCATTCATGATCTCTTCGTGAGTGATCCAGGTGCGGTCGAGTTTTTTCTCATTCAGATATACTTCCTGTACATAGATGTGCCCGTCCGACTCTTTGTTGGCTGTGATGACGAATTTTTTCTCCGGTCCTGTCGAGAGGGTTATTTTGTCGAACAGCGGAGCGCCCAACTGGTATTTTCCCTCGACCGGATTGACCGGGTAAAAGCCCATGGCCGAGAAGACATACCAGGCGGACATTTGCCCGCAATCTTCATTCCCGCAAAGGCCATCCGGGGTATTGTGATATAATCCGGTCAGAATTTTGTTGACATACAGCTGGGTTTTGTGTGGCTGTCCGACATAATTGTATAAATAAGCGATGTGATGGGAAGGTTCGTTCCCATGGGCATATTGTCCGATAAAACCACTGATGTCGGGAGAGGCATTTTCGCCTTCCAGCCGGGCATCCAGGGTAAAGAGACTGTCGAGTTTGGTTATAAAAGCTTCGGCACCTCCGTGCAGGGCGATCAGCCCTTCGACATCGTGTTGCACCAGCCAGGAATATTGCCAGGCGTTACCTTCGGTATATTCATCGTCCCGGTGGTTGGAATAGAGCGGGGAGAAGGGTGTTTTCCATTCTCCGGCAGAAGATTTGCCCCGCATAAAACCGGTACCGGGGTCGAAAAGATTGGTGTAATTGCGGGAGGCGTTTAAAAAGAAAAGATAGTCGTCTTCTTTTTGCAGGGCTTTGGCCATTTGAGCGATACACCAGTCATCGTAAGCATATTCGAGCGTTTTGGATACCGATTCGTTTTCGAGCTCATAAGGAATATAATGGTATTTCCGGTAAACACCCATACCGGCCCGGTCGGTGAGCGACGTTTTTTTCATCGCTTCGTAAGCCTTTTCGACATCAAAATTGCGGATGCCTTTCAGATAGGCTTCGGTGATAACAGGGATGGCATGGTTACCGATCATACAGAACGTTTCGTTGCCCGCTAGTTCCCAAACGGGTAGTAAGCCATAGGCATCATAGTGCTTGAGCATAGAATTGATCATATCCGATACCCGTTTCTTTTGGGTGATGGTGAATAAGGGATGTGCTGCCCGGTAAGTATCCCAAAGGGAAAATACCGAATATTGGTTGTGTTTATGAACACTGTGGATTTCTTTATCAGGGCCTTTATAATTACCGTTTACATCCGAGAAGAGATAAGGTGCTGTGTAAGCATGATACAAAGCGGTATAAAAATTTTCTAAGTCGGCTTCGTTCCGGCCTTCTGCTTTGATTTTTTGGAGCTGTCTTTTCCAGGCGTGGTTGGCATCCCTTTTCACTTTGTCAAAGCTCCAGTGGGAGAGTTCTTTTTCCAGATTGGCTATCGCTCCTTCGGTATTGGCAGACGAAATACTGATTTTGGCCAGGATTTTATTGGTCTTCTGGCCGAAATCGACATAGAGATAACATCCTTTGTCGGTTATTTTCTGCCCGTTTTCGAGAGGAGAGAATTTCTTGTATCCTGCTAATACTTCGCAATCCTGTGAAAATTCGATGATAAAGTACACCCGCTGGTCATTGGCCCAGCCTTGCGATTTCCGGTAACCTTCGAGGGTTCGGCTGTTGACTTTACGGATACTTGTTTCTGTCGTTCGGTCCCAGTTGCGGGCGGTGGTTAAATCGATAGTCAGAGCATGGGCCGAGTTGGCAGGGTATTGATAGTAATGGATACCGCATCGGTTGGTGACGGATAATTCTGTTTTTATACCGTTGTCGAATACAACACTGTAATAGCCGGGTTCGGCCTGCTCGTTGCGGTGGGAAAAACGGGCATATCCCGATTGGATATAAGCAGCAGGGCTGATCGATGTATCCGGTGTAGTGCTCACCGGAAGAAACCGGATATCTTGCAGATCACCGATACCTGTGCCGCTTAGATGAGTGTGAGAGAAAGAGGATATGATGCTGTCGGAATAATGATAACCTGAGGTCCAGTCCCAACCGTTACGGGGATTATCGGGGCTGAGCTGAATACCGCCGAAGGGCAGGATCGCTCCCGGAAAACAATGGCCGTGACCGTCGGTACCGATAAAAGGATTTACGTAGGCCGTTATTTTGAGTTCCTTTTCATTTTGACGACAACCGGTTATGCCCAGACATAAAAGAAGATTACAGACAAATAAAAGAGTTTTCATGGACAAAGTCGTAAATTTGAGTGTTGTTAATGATTTCAATGGATAAAGATAGAAAAAAATAAGAGATCGGGGAAACCGATCTCTTATTAATTACTAACTACTAACCTAAACATACAAACTTATGAAAAAAACGTGTCTTTTATTCTTCGTTTTGACATGACAAAGATAAGGCGGTTCCGAATAATTTACAGTTAATGGATCGTTAAATGTCCGGACAGATTTCTTTAAAACCGGGAAATTTCCATAAAAAAGATAAAAATCAGACAGTTATTCCATTTTTAGATAAAATTCACGGGTCAAAGCGATGTATTCTTCGCTGTAATGATGGCGGGAAAGTTCTACGGTCAGATCTGTTTCGACCGGAGGAAGAGCTTGTCTTGTCAGTTGGATAAGAAGCCGCTTGGGGGCTTTGCCCGGATTGGGATGTACACGGGTGATTTTCCGGGGGAATAAATGGTATCGCCTGGCATAGGCGATTAACTGGCAAGCTTCTTCCACAGGGAGAATTACCTGGAACTTACCGTGAGGTGTAAGCAGGCGTTCGGCATGAACGATCAATTCGGTATGGGGAAGCGTGCCGAGATATGGGACAAGGCCAGATGGGATGAAAAGAATGCTGAAGTGGAGCTTAACATTGAAGAGATTGCATCGGATATGGAAGCAAGCGGGTTCAGTATCTAGAGGGAGAAGATATGGAATTCAAACACAAATCAGTATTATTAAATTAGACCATTGACGGTCTGAACATTAAGCCG
>OGFY01002462.1_pt1 | contig 10727 bp, 7 predicted proteins | sample 1570951 | NCBI WGS metagenome assembly OGFY01 (sample SAMEA2581942, study PRJEB24529) | metagenome | biome: Human gut stool | place: China | collected 2011
AGAGGCTACATTTGGCAGGCAGTAAAAGATTCGCCTTCCTGGAACGACTGGAGCGTGACCCCAGTTCATCATGGCGACCATCAGCCTGCCGCCAAAGCCTTTGGGGTCTCTTGTATTTTCAAAAAATGACATTGTTATTCTCCTTTCGATTTTTTACACTCTGCGTAGGTAAGCGGAATGGAATTCTGCAAAACAACACTTTTGCAAACGGTCCAGCCATTTTGCTGCAAAAATGCCAGATACGCAGCACTCGTCCATCTGCTGTGCAGCGGAAAGCCTGCAATTTTCAGCGCAAGGGCCTGAAGCCTTCCACAATGGGAATTCTCTGCATGGGTAAAGGTCGGCGCAATCAGCATGCCATCGTTTTTAAGCACACGGCGAAGCTCGGTGAGTGCTTTCTCAGGATGCGGTACAATGTGCAGTGCATTGGAGACAATGACAACATCAAAGGACTGGTCAGCATAAGGCAGATGGAACATATCCTGCACGGAAAAATACAGCTTGGAGGAAAAATTGCCCCGCTTTGCCTGCGCAATCATCGCTGCGGAGGCGTCGGTAGCCTCAATGTGATCGGCAGAACACAGGAGATGCTTTGCCACCTGCCCTGTGCCGGTGGCTACCTCCAAAACGGTTTTGCGCCACACAGCAGGGCGAAGCAGCGCATATAATTGATCATAGGCTATTGCATTCTTACGCATAAAGCGGTCATACCGTGCTGCATTTCTGTCCCAAAAATTCTTTTTCGTAATGCTCAGCTCCTTGGTTTACATCAACTAACTGCTGCTTATTTGAAAAGCTGCCCGCCGGCAGCATGGTAGCTTGTATATGCGGGTTAGAATAATCTAACCGCTGGGTCGTAAAAAGCTGCCTGCAGCCAAAACGGCGCACCAGCAACGATTCTACGATGTTTCGGTCTTATAATAGCAGTCTGGCACCCAAATGTCAATAGGGTGCTAAAGGTGCTTTTGTGCGTTTGAATTTCAACAAAAAATCAATAGCGGGCAGTGCGCTTTACACTGCCCGCTATTGAGAAAAGCTTACTTTAGCCGTTTTCGTCCTTGGGAATGGCCAGATTCAAGAGGATGGCAACGAGTGCGGCGGGCACGATGCCGGAGCCGCCGAATACCAGAGAGAGCATCTGCGGTGCGTGTGCAAGGATGCCGTTGTTGGCACCGATGCCGTAGCCAAGACCGAGCGCTACCGAGACGATGCTCAGGCTGCGCGGGGTCAGCGGCTCGCGGGTGATGAGCTGAATACCGCTCACCACGATCGAAGAGAACATCATGACAGCTGCGCCGCCCAGCACCGACTGCGGCATGATCGAGACGAGCGCGCCCAGCTTGGGCACCAGACCGCAGAGAATCAGGAAGATGCCGCCGGTGGCCAGCGCAAAGCGGTTGACGACCTTGGTCATGCTGACAAGGCCGACATTCTGGCTGAAGGAGGTGTTGGGCAGCACGCCGAACAGTGCGGCAAAGCTGGAACCGATACCATCGCAGATGACGCCGCCGGACAGCTCCGTGTCGGTGGCCTCGCGATCCATGCCGCCCATGATAACGCCGGAAATATCGCCCACGGTTTCGACCGCCGTGACGATGAACATAATCATGACCGGTGCGATTGCGCGCATATCAAACACCGGCTTGACCGGCATCAGCTCGGGCAATGCAAACCATTTGGCCTCGGCCACCTTGTTCCAGTTCAGCACCCATGCCTTGGTGTAGGCAACACCCTCGGCGTTCAGCGCCGTGGTGGGCAGAATAAGACCCATGAGAAACGCCGCAATGTAGCCGCAGATGATGCCCACCAAAATCGAGGAGGAATTCAAAAAGGTGCTACCGGAGTGCTTGCAGATCAGGATGACGACCAGCACAAAGATGGCGAGCAGCAGGTTTTCGACCGAGCCGAAATCCTGCGCGGTGTTGCCGCCGCCGAAGGAATTTACACCGACCGAAATCAAGCTCAGACCGATGGAAAGCACCACCGTGCCGGTAACGACAGAGGGCAGCAGCTTGCGCAACGGCTTCAGAAAGAAGCCCAGCACTGTCTCAAACAGGCCGCCGATCAAGGAGGCACCCATGATCGCGCCGTAGGCCAGCACACCGCCGCCCATCGAGGCTGCGACCGAGCTGAACACCCCGATGAAGCCGGAGGAGGTGCCCATGATGATAGGCCCCTTGCCGCCGATGGGGCCGATGGAATACAGCTGAACCAGTGTGACGATGCCCGCCACAAGCATGGCATTCTGCAGCAGCGTGACGCGCAGGTCGGCAAATTCGCCGCCGGCCAGGCCGCAGGCACCCGTGATGATAAGCAGCGGCGTAAGGTTGCCGACAAACATCGCCAACACATGCTGCATGCCCAGCGGCAGTGCCTGCTTCAGGGACATCTTGCCTTCAAAGCGGAAGGCTTCGGGGGAAAGATCGTTTTTCTTCATTCCACAACTCCTCAGATAAACTATTACAATATAACATGTACCGCCAAAGCGGAAGGGCATACCACCCTATTTACACATTATACCATCCCCTGCCCTGTGATTGCAATTCCATCAGCCGCCGCAGCAAAAATTTTGTGTGTTTTTGAAGAAGGCTGAACGGTCAAAAAACCTTGATCGCCTGCTGCTTGCCGTGCAAAGTGTAGTGTACGGTCAGGCCGTCGTCTGCATCCACGGTGCAGTTTTCGGCGTGGTCGGTCAATTCCCGCAGGGCGTTGTATTGGCGGCGCATCTCATCCGTATAGCGACTGGGCATATCGGAGGTGAGCAGGATGCCGCTGAACAGCGCATTGACCCGGGCCAGGGTCTGCTTTTGCTGTAGGGTCAGCTTGCAGTTTTCCTCGCGCAGGAAGAATACATCGGGGTCGCTGCCGTAAGCACGCCCGTTGAGCTGGCGGCGGAAAATCGTGTTGCCGATGGACTGCTTTGTGGAGACCCGCTCGCGATGGAAAAGCCGCATATACCACACATCGTCCCAGTCCAGCCCTACATCACACCCAATGCGGCAGTAGTCAACGATGCCAAAGGCAGGCATGACCGGCACACCGCAGCCGAGGATCAGCTTGTCGCCGCACCATGAGCGCAGCAGTGCCATGGCGCGCTGCATCCGTCCTGCGCGGGATTCCCGTGCGTTGCCGAACGGTGCTGCGCCGTAGAGAAAGTCCAGCTTGACAAGGTCAAAGCCCCAATCCTGCAGGACGCGGTCAAAGACCTGCTTGAGGTAGGCCTGTACCTCCGGGTGGTCGATGTCCAGCGCATAAAAGCTGCTCCAGTTACAGCCGCAGCACCAGGGCTGACCGTCCGCCTGCAGCAGCCAGTCCGGGTGATCTTTGCAGAGCAGGGATTCCTTTTCGCAGACGAACGGTGCCAGCCACAGTCCTGCCAGAAAGCCGCTTTCATGGGCTGCATCTGCCAGCGAGCGCAGCCCGTTGGGGAATTTGGCAGGGTCAGGCTCCAACCAGTCTCCTACCTTGCGCTCCCATCCATCGTCGATCTGAAAGAGATCCCCTGCGCGGAAAAGCGTTTTGCAGCCGTTGAGGTCTTCCTGGATCGAGGCCTCGTCAATGTTCTGGTAGCGGTTATACCAACTGGAATACCCGGCCAGCCTGCGCGTGGTGCGGGGGCGGCAGCCCAGCGCCGCAAACCATGCGTCAAATACCTCGTCCTCGGTGCCCTCGGCAAAAAAGAGGGAGAACGCAGGAAAGCTGCCGCCGGTATGCTGTACCCCGGCGCAGTCGCGTTCAATGCGCAGCTGTGCGGTGCGGCTGTCATAGGAAAAAATCGTATAGCCCGGTGCCTCGTCCAGGCTGGCCAAAAGGCGGTAGGTCTTTCCGCGCCGGAAATAGCAGTAGGAGAAGCCGTGGCTCTGTCCCCTCTTGCCGCTGTAGGGAACAAAATGATAATCGCCGTAACGGTCAAAGCTGTATTTCTCCAAAAGAAATTTCGGGACACGCTCAACACCGTGCTGCCGGTCCCATTTGCCCAGCTCCGGGCAGGCGGTCCAGGTTTGGTAGCCGTTCATGAAAAGCTTTTCTTCGTGCGCCATCGTCCACGGAAGCGCAGCAACCGCATTTTGCAGCACTCCGGCGGGCAGCTCTGCCCTCAGGCAGACGGCACCGCTGCGCGGGGTGATGGCTGCCGTGCCGTCAAACCGGCCGCTGTCTGTTGCGGCATACCACTGCATCTCAGCCATTTTGAGTTTCCTCCCTGTGAAGCGCAGCGCTGATTTCGGCTGCGCGGTCATCCGTCAGGGTGAACCTGCGACGGAACAGTACAAGCGCCGCCGCAAGGACGGCCATAGGCAGCACGGTCATCATGAGCCGCAGCCCGAGCAGTGTACCGGCGCTCTGGGCAGCGATGGGGCCTGTCTCCTCGGCATTGCCGGCCAGCCCGATCAGATCCAGGCCGATGCCGGTCAGAAAAACCGCCACGCCGGACGCAGCCTTTACAACAAAGGTCTGCATCGAGAAGATAACGCTTTCCTCACGGCGCCCGGTCTTGAGCTGGCCGTAGTCCACACTGTTGGAGAGGAAAAGGGTCGTCAGTACGCTGAGCATGCCGTTGCAGGCAAACACCACCACGCCCGGTACGCAGAGCAGTGCCAGGCTGCCGGAAAAGCCCGTCAGGCAGAGCAGGAGCAGCACAGCATAGCCGCCCAGCGCCAACCCCAGGCTTACCGTAAATACGGCAGTGTTGCTGAGCTTTTTGCGCAGCACCGGATAGAGGACCATCATGCCGAGGATCTGTGCCGCACCGCCGATGGGTGAGAACAGCGTGTAGCTGGCCTTCCAGCCTGTGCCGCCGAAATCGTACTTGAAGAAATAGATGATAAAGTTGGAGGTCAGATACAGCGCCGAGTTGATCAAAACGATGCTGCCTACGACCACAAGCGCCTGATCGTTGGAGAACAGCGCCTTGAACATCTCGCCGACGGTGGCGGTCTTTATCTCGGCGCTGCCGGTCTCCTTGACGCTGGCGCAGCAGATCGCCTCGGTAACCACAAAGATGACAGCCACGAGCAGTGCTACCCAGCGGAAGCCGGCGCGCTCGCTGTCGCCGCCCAAAGCACCCACCAGCAGCATGGTAAACATCGCAATGAGCGCCGAGCCGACGCCCGCACAGGTGCGGCCCACGACTGACAGGTTTTCTCGATCAGCAGGGGTGCGGGTCACGGCGGGGATCATCGACCAGTAAGGAATGTCCATCATCGTGTAGGTGACGCCCCACAGGATGTAGATGACGCTGAAGTAGACCATCATGTCGGCACCCTCCAGCACCGGCGCGGCAAACAGCGCGTAGAGAACCACCGCATTCAGGACAGTGCCGCTGAGGATCCATGGCCGGAACCGTCCCCAGCGGGTGCGGGTCTTGGCCACCAGCACCCCCATAAAGGGATCGTTGAAGGCGTCAAACACACGCGCGATCATCAGGATCAGGCCGACAAAGGTGGCAGGCAGGCCCAGCACATCCTGATAATAGTACATGACATAGGAGGCAGACAGCGCGTAGACCATATCCTTGCCCACTGCGCCGATGCCGAAGGCGGCTTTTTGTTTTGTTGTCAGTTCCATACTGCACGCTCCTTCTTTGTGACGGTAAATTCTACGGTGACAGGCGCACACTGCGGGGCCGAGACGGTCAGCGCGGCTGTACCTGTCTGCCCGACTGTGCGCAGATAAGTCCCGCCCATGCCGCCCTCGGCGGTTGCCGCCGCAGGGCCGACCAGCACGGCGGCAGCGGTCACGGCAAAGGTCAGCGGCAGCTGTGCATAGACGGTGGGGATGCCGTTTTCATCAAGGATGCGTCCCCGAACCACGGCCATATCGTAGGTGTCACCCTCCTGCAGGACGGTGGCGGAGGGCGTTACCTCAAGATGCAGCCGGTGGCTGGGGCAGAGCGTGACGCTCTTTACTACGGTATCCCCGTTTTTGGCATCGAACCGCCAACGCGTAGCCGCGCCGCCCCAGTTGCCGACATACTTGCCGTACAGCGCCACACCGTCCGCAAAGCTCATCTTATAGCGCACCATGCACCACGCCAGCTTCAGCTTGTAGCGCAGCGGCAGCCCGGCCAAGCCGTAGCGCCCGGCTGCAAGCAGACAGTCGCGCAGCGTATCGGCCTTGGCCTTGTCAAAATGCTCCTGCGTTTCAAGCAGGACACCGATTGTGTCATCCACGGCCAGCGGCGGGTGCGGCAGCGCCGTCCAGCCGCTTTTGTGCAGGGTCGTCACAAACACATCGTTTTTGTAAAGATCCACCCGCTCGGCGTTGGTAAACACATAGACCGTGCCGATTTGCCCGGCAGGATAGTCACCGATGTCCATCGCGGAGCTGACCGTCAGCACCGGCTCCTCCCCGCCCTGCGATGCGTAGACGGACGCCGCCAGCTTGGGATTGCGGAAGCTGTCCAGCACGCCGTGATAGCAGATGCGGTCCCCGGAGCCGAAATCCTTGTGGGTGGCATAATCAAACATACACCAGCCAAAGCAGCCCGCATGCTCTCCATCTGCGTAGGCGGCATCCAACACCCGCGCATGGCGCAGGGCATGCTCCTGCCGGTGCGGGGCATCGTCACAGGACTTGGTGGGGTACATGTGGCCGTTGCATTCGGAAATCAGCAGAGCCTTGCTCAAATCAGGCGTTACATCCTTTTTCCGCTTGGCCCCGGCGTTTGAGCCGTTGTGGGAGAAATCGTTGTAGGCGTAAACATCTTCCAGGAGATGGCTCTTTTCCAGATACCGCACGCCCGAGGTCGCCCGGCTAGGGTCCAGTGCGTGGGCGATTTTATTGGTGCGCGTATAGAATTCGTCATCGTCTACGCTCTCGTTGATGCGCACACCCCACAGTATGATGCTGGGGTGATTGCGGTTTTGCAGCAGCATCTCCCGCAGCATGGCGCAGGCGCGGTCCTTCCATGCCCCATCGCCGATGTGCTGCCAGCCGGGCAGCTCGGTAAATACAAGCAGGCCCAGCCGGTCACATTCATCAAGAAAATACTGGCTTTGCGGGTAATGGCTTGTGCGCACGGCATTGCAGTGCAGCTCGTTTTTCAGGATGCGGGCGTCCTGCCGCTGCAGGCTTTCCGGCGCGGCGTAGCCAATGTAGGGGTAGCTTTGGTGGCGGTTCAGCCCGCGCAGAAAGGTCTTTTTCCCGTTCAGATAAAAGCCGTCAGCCCGGAACACAGTCGTCCGGAAACCGAAGGAGGTTTCCCGGCTGTGCAGTACCTGCCCATCGGTATCGAGCAGCTCTGCTATGCAGCGATAGAGATTCGGATGCTCGGTGTCCCACGGTGCGGCATCAGGCAGCGTAAGGCGGCATTCAGCCGATTCTGCCGGGGGCAGCTGGCGGCTCACCAGCATCTCGCCCGCACTGCTGCAGAGCCGGATGCGCAGCGCTGCGGCCTGCTCCGGTGCCTCAACGGTCAGCTGCACGGCAGCCTCCGTTAGTGTCGGTGTGTACACGAAAAGATCGCTCACACGGCTCTGCGGCGAGGTTTCAAGCCAGACCTCCCGGTATAGACCGCCGTAGGTCAGGTAGTCGATGACAAAGCCGAAGGGCGGCAGGCTGGGATCCTCGCGCGTATCCAGCCGCACGGCCAGCAGATTTTCTTTGCCGCGGTGCACAAGGTCGGTAATTTCGATGGTGAAGCCGGTGTAGCCGCCCTGATGCTGCCCGGCCAGCTGGCCGTTCAAGTAGATTTCCGCCTGATGGGCGGCCCCGTCAAAGCGCAGGAATACCCGGGGCGCGTCGGGAACGGTCAGTGTGCGACGGTAACCGCAGACCATCTCATAGTCAGAGGGGTCTGCGTAGTGGAGCGGCAGCTCCCGGCAGGTATGGGGCAGACGCACCGGACGACAGCCAACAGGTTCACCCCGACAGAAGGCATCGCTCCATTGCTCTGTAAATTCCCAGTGATTGCAAAGACTGTATCTCATCGTACCAACAACCCCTCCAGTAAAATGGAAATCATCTCATCCAGGGCATCCGTGTAGGATATGCCCTGCGCATCGAGCGTGCGGTCTGCAAGAAAATCCTCAATGGAAGCGGAGATCATCCGCTGCAGAACCGGCAGGGATACCCGGCGGATGACGCCCGCCCCCATTGCCTGCTCCAGCAGTGCTAAGGTAGGCTCCCAGCCGGTTTCCAGATGCTCCCGCACGCGCGCCGCGACCTTGGGATATTTTTCATCCAGCAGATCCATCTGCTGCAGATCCAGCGCGGTGTACTCCTCCGGCAGGGCGATAATGACTGCCCGCAGTTTTTCTGCAAGGGTGCCGGGGCCGTCAAGGATGCGCTGCTTGCGGGCGTGGATCCTTGTGAACGCATCGTCCACCATATCCAGCAGCAGTGCCTCCTTGGAGGGGTAGACTGCGTAGATCGTCTTTTTGCTGATGTGCATCATCGCAGCGGCCTGCTGCATCGTAAAGCGCAGCCCGTCCCTGCGGAACAGCTCCATTCCGACTGCGCGCAGTCTTGTGCGCAGCTCGTTGTGTTCGTCCATCACTTGCCTCCTGCGGAAACCCGATTTAGCTTTCCGGTTTCCATTGTAGTGCGGAAACCGGTGCAATTCAAGCGGTTTCCTGCACTTTCTACCTTTTTGCCAATCGGGCACAGATTTTTTCGTCATATCGCCCACACGCGAAAGCCGTAACGGGACAGAAAAACGCCCCCGCACAGTGATGCGGGGGCGCTTTGCAGGTGCCTCAGTTCGTTTTTTCAGTTTTTTGCTGCAGGCGGGTCAGCTCGCGCAGCTCACGCACGGTGAAAAGGCCGCAGACAATGGCGGCAGCGCCGTCCGCAATGGGGCCTGCGTACATGACGCCGTCAATGCCCATAAAGAGCGGGAAGATGACGATGAGCGGCAGCAGGAACAAAATCTGGCGTGTCAGGGACATGAATACGCCGAGGCGCGCCTTGCCAATCGAGTTGAAGAAGTTGGAGGTGACCGGCTGGATGCCGTTGATCAGCGTCAGGAACATATAAATGCGGAAGTACCGCTCCGAAAACTGGTAGTACATCTCGCTGCCGGTGCCGAAAATACTGATGATCTGCCGCGGGAAAAGCTGGAAGCAGGCAAACGCTGCCAGAGAAAGCCCGGTAGCCACAGCCAGCGCCAGCAGATAGCTCTTTTTGACGCGGCGGTAGAGCGCAGCACCGTAATTGAAGCCGATGATCGGCTGTACGCCCTGCGAAATGCCGATGACAAAGGACATAAAGATCATGTTGACCTTTGAGATGATGCCCGCGCAGGCCAGAGGAATATCGCTGCCGTAGATCGACAGTGCACCGTAGTGTGCAAGGGTGTTGTTGAAAACGATCTGAACAACAGCCATAGCAATCTGGTTGAAGAAGGCCGATGCACCGTAGCTGAAGATCTTGCGTGTTCTGTCACCGTCAATCGTAAAGCAGCCCCATGAGAAGGGTACAGATTTAAAATGGAAGAGATACCGCATACTGATGCAGAACGAGGCGATCTGCCCGAGAATCGTGGCAAGTGCAGCGCCAGTCATACCCATATCCAGCCCGAAGATGAACAGCGGATCAAGGGCCGTATTGATAAGTGCGCCGATGAGCATCGACATCATGGAATAGCGCGGGCTGCCGTCTGCCAGAATCAACTTGCTCATGCCGGTATTCATAATGAGGAACGGAAACCCCAGCGCTGTGATACGGGTGTAGGCCTCTGCGTAGGGAAAAACATCCGGCGTAGCGCCGAAGAATTTCAGCATCGGCGTCAGAAAAAGCAGCGTGACCGCCATCAGCACAGTGCCGAACAGCGCCATCAGGCACAGGCCGTTGCCTGCATATTCAGCAGAACGCTTTTCATTGCCTGCACCCAGCTGGAGACTGAAATTCGTCGCACTGCCGATACCGAGCAGCAGCGCAATGGCTGTGCAGGCAATCGAGAGAGGAAACGCAATGTTGGTGGCAGCATTGCCCAGCAGACCCACACCCTGCCCGATAAAGATCTGATCAACAATGTTGTACAGCGACGTCACCAGCATCGAGATAATGCAGGGAATGGCAAAGCCGACAAGCAGCTTGCCCTCCTTTTCATAACCAAGCGGGTTGGCAGCATCAGCCTGCGATGAAACCGTTTTTACGCTCATGCAGTTTTATCTCCTTTAATCCTGTTAATAATCGAAAATATAATAATAGTAACAAAATCCGGTGGGAAATGCAAGTCCGTTTGCCTTGAGGTGCTTGAGCTTGCCCTGCATGAGCCGGAGACCGTGACACAAACAAAACCGGGGCGAACTTTTCGTTCGCCCCGGCAGTACCTAAATGATTGGAGTCATAGCCTCATAACCTTTATTCGTTATTTTTCGGAGTTGGTTCCTATTTTCATGGGGAATCATTCCCTTTGCAGAATTTCAGGCTTTGAGATTGAGGATCAACCTCTGACACTTAGTACATTGGAGTTTCTCCTTATGGATCAGGTAGATTTCAGATACCCTCTGTTGGGTGGCGTGGAACCAGTCATGATAACCAGCCTTCTTTCATCCTGATCTATATGCTGCATGGGGGTCTTTGATGACGGCCCCTGAGTCTGCTGTTTAAAAGTAAGCTGCCTGACATCTCGTTCAATATTCTTTGTACAGGTTATGACCTGCGGCTTCGGATGCGGCGCTTTTTCATTCAGCAGGCCCAGGCCCGCCGGTGATGAATAGGATCTTTAAAGTTTGCCATTGGACTTGAGCCTCCTTCCTTACGAAATACTGCCGGCGGCCTTT
>OGFY01002488.1_pt1 | contig 10640 bp, 8 predicted proteins | sample 1570951 | NCBI WGS metagenome assembly OGFY01 (sample SAMEA2581942, study PRJEB24529) | metagenome | biome: Human gut stool | place: China | collected 2011
AAGCTGAATCCTACTAACAATATACCTATTAAATCGAGTAGGGTGTTAGCTTTTTTATCCATTCTTATTTTCCTCCGTTTTTAAACTTGCTATAAAAACGTCGCAAATTTCGTATTTTCCTTATTCCCGCTCGAATCTTCAACGCTGACGTACGCCACCAAGCCGTTCACGATTTTCAATTCTACTTTCACGTAATCCGCATAATCTCCGCCCGTAAGGAAATAATCGTTTGTGCGTATTCCTTCGCCGGCGTATACGTAAGATTTTTTCGTTTCGTCGTAAGTAAATTCCGCAAAAAATTTCGCGAAATTCGGGCATAAGCACGAATAATTCAAAAGCACAGGCATTCCGTCGCGCATAAAATATTCATCCGTCAGCGGCCACTCCGAAACTTGCCCGCCAACCATCATCATATATTTGCCGTCAGCGTTTGCGTAAAGATACATATCTTCATCGTGAGTATCCTTTAACCCGAAAAAGCCGGAAGTACCCGTAGATTTTTGAACCACGCAACTTTTTATAGAATCATAATATGCAAAAGCCGTAAAATTACTATACGAAGCGGGGTTAAACGCTTTCGCCCAACCCGCCGCGTCAACTTTTTCCGATTCGAGTGCCCCGAAATCTGTATTCTCCGTTAAAACTACGCCCGGTTTCTTTTCGTCGTCCTTCTTTATTTCGGGCAATTCCACAACCGTTGTGCCGAAATCGTAAAATTTCGTAGTTTTTCTGTTGTCCGGTTCTCCGTTATCTTCTACGTCTATGTATGCCAGCAACCCGTTCACTATTTTTAATCGCACGCTCGAATACGTAGAATAATTCCCCTCGGCGAAATAAGCGTTTGTTTTCAGACCTCCCTTATATTCGTAAACGCCTCTCGATTCATTATAGCTGAAATTCCAAAAATAATTCGAAAAATCGGGACACATGCAGGAATAATTCATCGTAATGGGAATGTCGTTCCGGATAAACACGCTCGCACACGTCTTTTCGGTCTTGCCGTCCGACATTTTATACGCGCCGTCCGCCCCTATGTAGCAATACAGTTCGTAAGAACCTATCTTCAGAAATCCGCCTGCTTCGGTTGCTTTCTGTACGGCATAAGAATTCGTCGTTCTGTAAGCAGTATAAGAGGTAAAATTCTTATACGAAGCGTAGTTAAACGCTTTTATCCACCCCGCCTCATCAACTTTTTCCGACTTCAGCGCATCGAAATCCGTATCCGCAGTTAAAACCACACCCGGTTTCTTATCGTCATCCTTCTTTTCGTCGTCCTTTTTATCCTCGTCTTTCTTATCTTCGGCGGGTTTGCCCATTTTTTCCGGCAACGAAACCGAAGTGGAACCTATATCATAATACGAAACTTTCATTTCCATAACGACTTTCTCGTCGCCTTCGCCGGACTCGTTTTTCATGATATATCCCGCGAATAAGCCGTCCGCGATTTTAATCGTCGCCGTGCCCTGTCCTTCCGCTTCATATAAGTAGCCTTTTGCGGTTTCGTCGTAAGTAACTTTATCGAAAGCAATCGTTTGAGCAAGCTGACTTACGGGAGCAATCCCCATTTCGCCCGAAACGATATGCTCGAACTCGGAATGATTTTCCATATCGTACGCGCTTTCGGAAATTTGCGCGCCGTTTTTATAATTTATGCCGTACGCCGCCCAGACTTCGTTGGTTTTCGCAAAGAAAACATCGTGCTGCTCGTTTTCGTCCGCACTCTTCTTCTGATACGTCGAATAGTACGCCTTATCCCCGGCAAACTTATACACAAGTCTGCCTTCTTGGGTAACGCCGGCTTGCCTTCTTTTTTCTTTTTCTTTCATCGAGAAATTCGTAAATTTCGAAACGTCGAACGCCGCTTTCCACGCCGCTTCGTCTTTCACCTGTTCCGACTTCACCGCTGCAATATCGGTGTTGCCGTCGATTTTGTCGCCCTTGCCGTCATCTTTACCGCAGGACGCAAATACCGAAACACACAGCGCAGCGGACAAAGCGCACACGCCGAATTTTTTGAAAAACCCACCAGATTTCATATTGTTTTCTCCTTCTTTTCGCTGCGTTTCGGCTTGTTTTAACTTATCCGCTTATTTGTCAGGATAAGTTAAAACAAGGGGGCGCGCCCCGCGAAAAAATAAATTTTTTATAACTTTATTATATCATCGCCGCACAAAACAGGCAAGCGATTTCACACTGTTTTCACAAGTTTTTTTAATTTTTTTTTCTTTTTCTCTTGCCTGCATAAAACAGTCAGCCTCTTTATGCCTTCCCACAGGGGGGGAATGTGCCGAGCGACAGCGAGACGAATGAGGGGCGCAACTTGTTTTCTGTTTGAAAATTTTCAAACAATAAGGCAGCCGCCCCTTTTTTTTCTCAACGGCAAAAAGCAATTACGCCGTCAAACGTAAAAACCGCCGTTGACGGGCACGTCCGCCCCGTTAACATATTCGCTTTCAATCAGCCCCGTTACCGCGTTCGCCACGTCCTCCGGCTTACCGATTCTTCCCAGCGGAATCTCCTCCCGCAGCGCTTCCATATCCTCCGCCGTAAGCCGCGCGTTCATCGTCGTATCGATCACTCCGGGCGAAACGCAATTCACGCGGATTCCCGAATACCCCAGCTCTTTTGCCAAAGCTTTCGTCAGCGCAATCAACGCGCCCTTCGTTGCCGAATACGCGCTTTCGCAGCTTCCCCCCGCTTCTCCCCACACCGAAGAAACGTTTACGATGCACCCGCTCTGCTCGGAAATCATCTTTTTCGCCGCCTCCCGCGCGCACAGAAACGCCCCGCGCACGTTCACGGCGTACAGCTCGTCCAGCATCTCCGCGGAAGTATCCTGCAACTGCGCCGCAACGGCAATGCCCGCATTGTTCACCAATACGTCCACATGTCGCAGCACCGAGAAAAACGCTACGATTTCCGCCTCGTTTCTCACGTCCGCCTTCACGGGAATCACGCCTTCGCCCTGCGCCGCGGCAGCCGACTTCTCGTCTTTCGAATACAGCGCGTACACCCTGTACCCTTTCTTTTTCAGCGCCAGAGAAATCCCCAGACCGATTCCCCGCACGCCGCCCGTAACCACAGCGATTTTTTCTCTTTCGTACTTCTTTTCTTCTTCCATACTCCGCCGCCTTTTCTACCGCGCCCTTGCCGCCGCTCAGCTTAAAAACACAATCAGCTTAAAAACACAAACTGCCCGCCGCGGCAATCCACCGTAACCCGCGAGCCCGCCGAAATCCTGCCCAGCAGAATCTCTTCCGACAATCTGTCCTCGATTTTCCGCTGCACCACGCGTTTCAGCTCCCGCGCGCCCAGTTCCGGCTCATAGCCCTCTTCCGCCAGCTGCCGTTTCGCCTCGTCCGTTACGCATAAAACAATCCCGCGCTGCTCTAAAAGCCGCGCCGCCAAAGAATCCAGCAGCTTCCCGCCGATTCTCTCCACGTCCGCCAAAGACAACCGATGAAACACAATCACGTCGTCCAGACGGTTTAAAAATTCCGGACGGAATCTCTCTTTCAACGCCGCCGTAATTCTGTCTTTCATCTCCGCGTACGCCCGCCGCTCCGCCGCGCTTTCTTCCGTGCCGTTTTGTGCGTTCGTACCGCCCATACCCCCGTTGTTTTCGCTTCCGTACCCGCCGTACGCACTCTGATTTCCGCCGCCCGGATATCCGTTTTCCCTGCCGAACCCAAGCGTGCCGGCACGCACCGTATCCGGCTTTTCCGCCGCCCCCACGTTGCTTGTCAGAATCACCACGGCGTTTTTAAAACTCACCGTCCGCCCCTTGTTGTCCGTCAGCCTGCCGTCGTCCAGAAGCTGCAGCAAAAGATTAAAAACGTCCGGATGCGCTTTTTCAATCTCATCGAACAACACCACGCAGTACGGCTTCGTCCGCACCTTCTCCGTCAGCTGCCCCGCCTTCAAATCGTCGTACCCCACGTACCCCGGCGCCGCCCCGATCAGCTTCGAAACGGACGATTTTTCCATATATTCGCTCATATCGAGTCGTATCATCTGCTCTTCCTACAATCTTTCCAAACCGAACAACGTCTCGGCAAGCGCCTTGCACAAATCGGTTTTTCCCACGCCCGTCGGTCCCACGAAAATAAACGAACCGATCGGTCTTGACGGATCTTTCAGCCCCGCCCTCGCCCGACGTATCGCCCTCGCCACGGCGGAAACCGCTTCGTTCTGCCCCACGATTCGCTTGTGCAGGTCCTCTTCGAGACGCATGAGTTTTTCGCCCTCCGCCTGCGTGATTTTCGTCAGAGGAATTTTTGTTTTCGCGCTGATAATCGCGGCAATCTGTTCTTTACCCAGCACATACCTGCCGTCCGCGCCGATTTTCATCTCGCTCACGCGCCGTTCGTTTTCCGCCCGTTCTTCCAGCTCCCGCTTCTCTTTCAGCGCCGTCGTCGCCCGCGCGAAATCCCCGCGCGCCATATACAGCCTGCGTTCCTGTTCCTTTTCTTCCGCCTTTTTTTCTATCTCCGCCGTCTCTTCGCCGCCGCCTTTTACGATACGCGCCCGCGAAGCCGCCTCGTCGATTAAATCAATCGCCTTATCCGGCAGGTATCTGTCCGTTACGTACCGCATGGAAAGCGTTACGGCGGCCTCTATTGCCTCGTCGGAAATGCGCAGCCCGTGATGCTTTTCGTAACGCGGGCGCAACCCTTTCAGAATACCGATCGCCGCGTCTTTCGACGGCTCCTCCACCATAATGGGGGTAAACCTGCGTTCCAGCGCGCCGTCTTTTTCGATGTATTTCCGGTACTCTTCTATCGTGGTGGCGCCCACAATCTGCATCTCGCCGCGCGCAAGAAGCGGCTTTAAAATATTCGCCGCGTCCATCGTGTTTTCCGAAGAAGCCCCCGCGCCCACCAGCGTGTGAATTTCGTCGATGAACAAAAGAATATCCCCGTCGTCCGTAACCGCCTGCATCAGATCTTTCAGCCGCTCTTCGAATTCGCCGCGATACTTCGCCCCCGCCAGCATCCCGGCAAGATCCACGGAAAACACTTTTTTATTGAACAGCTGTTCCGGCACGTTTCCCGCCGCAATCAACTGCGCCAGCCCTTCCGCAATCGCGCTTTTTCCCACGCCCGGCTCGCCGATCAGCACGGGATTGTTCTTCGAACGGCGGCACAGTACCTGCACCAGCTTTTCTATCTCTTTTTCTCTGCCGATTACCGGGTCAAGCTTGCCTTTTCTCGCCCGCTCCGTCAAATCCACGCCGAACCGCATTAACTTTTCGTCCGCAAACAGACTCTCCTCCGAAGCTTTTGCCGCGCCGCCTTTTTTCGTGCCGACCGAATCGTTTCCGACGTCGCCGAACGCGTCCGTTCCCTCGTCCCGTCCGTTAAACGCCGTGCCGCCGAAGCGATAGTCCGCCCCGGAATCGCCTTTCGTATACCCGTTGCCCGCGGCATACCCTTTGTTTTCGCCCGAACCGTCGCTCCCTTCCTCGCCGGAAGAAAGCCCGCTGCACTCTCCCCGTGAAAGGTTAGTCCCCCCCTCGTCAGAGGGAACTAATCTTTCACGCAATTCTTCTGTAACCCGCCGTTTCATTTCGGCGGTATCCACGCCCAACAGGCGCAAAATTTTCACGGCAAAACAATTTTCCTGTTCCAGTACGGCAAGCAGAAAATGCGCCGTACCCGCTTTTTCTCCCGATTTCGAAGCCAGCTGCACCGCACGCAGAAACATTTCTTTCGTCCGCGGCGTCAACCCCTGCGCGCGCGTATTTTTATCAAGATTGCGAATAAACGCCTCGGAATATTTCGTAAACGAAATCTTTTCCGTCAGCACGCGGTACGCCACGCATGCGGGCATCGATAAAAAGGCATAAATCAGATGTTCGCTGCCGATGTAAGTAACGCCGTTCTGCACGGAAACGTCGTTCGCCACACCCATCGCCTGTTTTAAATTCGCCGTCATTTTTTCTCTGTAATCCATATTCTGCACCTTTTGTCCGGGCACCGCCCGCTCCGATGATATTCACAAAATCGCCTTGCGAAAACGCTTTCCCCGTATTCTCAGCCTTCTATGTGTATAAACCTCATCTATTTTTATGCCCGCACGCCGCGGAATCGTTCCTGCCTTCCCGGCTTCCCCCTTCGGGGAAGCTGTCTGCGCAAGCAGACTGAAGAGGTCTGCTCCAACCGCCGCACCAACCTTTTCCCCGCTTTGCCCTATCCAACGCCACGGCTGTCTTTCGTTCCTTTCTCGGTTTTCCTCACTGTAGAAGTTCTCTGCGCAATTCGCCTTTTCCCGGCTTCCCCCTTCGGGGAAGCGCTCTGCGCAATGCCCCCTTTCTCGGCTTCCCCTTCGGGGAAGCTGTCTGCGCAAGCAGACTGAAGAGGTCTGCAACCATCAACGCCTTCCGCGCAGCAACAACGATACGCGCCGCTCCGCCTTATATCCCGTCAGATCGGCTTTTCTCACAAAGCGCGGACAACCAGCTCCGGCAGCACCTTTCCCACTATCTCCGCGCGCCGGATATTGCATTCTTCCTCGCCGCCCGTTACGCGGTTGCCGCGGCGGAACGAAAGCGGGCGCATATTATACAGAAAATTCACCAAAGACACCGAATCCGTCGTTTCGAAGTAATCCAGCGCGATTCCGAGGCGCACGTCCAGAATTTTTTCCGAATACTCCTCCCACGGCAGCACGGCGCAGTTTAAAAGCGTTCCGTACGCGCGCAGGCACCTGTCTTTCAGCTTCGCGCCCCCCTCTTTTTTCATCCGTTCGCGGTGCCGTATTTCCAGCTCCGTCAAAGAAAGCGCCACTTCTTCCATATGCGATAATACGTCCTCTTCCGAAAGTCCCAGCGTGCGCTCGTTGCTCACCTGATACGAATACCCTTCCGCCCCGGAACCTTCGCCGAAAAATCCGCGCACCGTCAGCCCGTTTTTTCGCAAATTCGGCAGAATCTCTCTAATCACGCCGTCTTTCGAAAGTCCGGGCAAAAACATCATCACCGAAGCCCGCAGCCCCGTTCCCAAATTGCTCGGGCAAGCCGTCAGATACCCCAGCTTTTCGTCGAACGCAAACGGCAGCTCCGCGGAAAGCGCGTCATCTATCCCGCTCAGACGGTCGTACGCCTTGTACAAATCGTACCCTTTCACGATATACTGTTCGCGCAGATGGTCCTCTTCGTTCGCCATCACCGAAATTTCGTCGTCCCGCAGCGCGTTTTCGTCGAAACACACAAACGCCGCGCCGCTCTTTTTTCCCGCCAGCGCAGGCGAAATCAGGTGCTTTTCCACCAGAAGCTCCGCGTCGTCGCGCGAAATTCTGCCTATATCGTACTCGCGGAAGTTATCCAGCTTCTTCAGCGCCCGTCGCACAAGCCCCACAATTTCCCGCGCGTTTTCGTCCGATAATAAATGAGGAAAGTAATATCCGCGCACGTTTCTCGCCAGCCGTATCCGCGTGGAAGTTACCGTTTTCTGCAAATATTCGGGGGTTCCCGTATTCATCGCAACCTCTCCTTTCCCGCGCCGCGCGCGACGGATTTCCCGTTCCTTTCCGTGCCGAAAATCGTCAGCTGTTCCGCTTCTCCGTACCCCGCAAAATTTCCGTTCCGCGTCGGCGCCGACGGCGTTTCCGCGGACGTTCCCGCCGGACTTTTCCCCCGGTGCGGCTCGTCGCCCTGCATCGCAAACACGCTCTCTTTAATTTCTTCAAACAGGTATCGGTAACACTCCGGGCAGCCGAGCAGTTTCGTCTTGTAATACTCTCTCGCCCCGGTTCCGCAAAAAGGACATCTCCGCTCTTTCTTTTCTTCCCGCGCGTCGTCGGCGCCGCCTTCGTCCCGCTTCGATTTCGGTTCGAAAGAAATTTCGGGAAACAGCCGCGCAAAACAAGCGGAACAATAATATTCGCGCACGGTTTTCCCGTCCGCCTCCCGCTCGTGCATTTTCACGGCTCTGTTTTTTCTGCAAACGCAACACAGCATCGTCTTTCCCTTTCCCCGAACCCCGCATTATTCCGGTTTCCGCGCCGTATAAAACCGCGCTTTTTCCGTTACTCAAAACGTTTCGTTTCCTCTTGCCGCCGCTTAAGCGGATCTTTCCTTGTCCGCTTCCTCCGCGCTTTTTAAAAGCTCGTTTCCGGCGGTGCCGCCGTAAAGCGCCTTCTGCCTCGCCCGCGCGCGCCGCAGGCAGAACCATAACGTTTCCGCCACCTGCAAAGGAATACCCAACAGGAAAATAAACCATAAATCGCCCGCGCCCGCGGTCCCGTTGTTTTTCGAAATCACAAGCGACGTTAAAAACGTGCTTAAAATCACACCCCATATCAACACCGTAATCGAAACGAAACGGGTTGTACGCTGCCTGAACGCCGCGGCAAACACGGCAAGCATCGCCGCGTTCGCGGGAATCGCATATACGAAAACAAGCCACCACGCACCGTGCGCGGAGGCAAAAATTTTCATCGCCACAAACGTCGCCGTGGCAATCAGCCATATCAGCGCGCTGGAAATCAGAAGCACCATCACCCGCATAAAGGTATTCGAGGCGCGTTCTTTGGGGCTTTCGCCCACCAGCTCGTTCACGCTCACGCCGAACAACTCGGCAAGCCGCATCAGCACCAGCACGTCCGGAACGCCGTTTCCCGATTCCCATTTGGAAACGGATTTATCGGAGTAATTTATCTTCCGGGCAAGCTCCGCCTGCGTAATGCCCGCATTCCTGCGGTAGGCGGCGATATTCTTTCCGATTCGCTTATAAACATCCTCTTCTTTTTCCATAAAAATATCATAACATTTTTTTCCGTTTTCGTCAAGCGACTATGCCTTTATTTTCCCCGAAAGCCGCAAAAATACGTAAAAAAACGGCGTTTTCTGCCGTTTTTTCACATTAGTATATTTCGCATTTCAAATTCAACCGCGACTCAAACTTAGTAAGCGCGGGCAAAAATCACCATATGCTCCGCCTTTTCGCCGCACACCGCGCATTTTTCCGCGGTTTCTCCCTCGGCGTAAACGCGTGCCGTAGCGGCGGTCTGTTCCTTGATTTTATCTTCGCAGCAACGCTTACCGCACCAGCCCGCTTTCACGAAATTGCCGCCTTCCACGCCCGCGAGAATCCCCGCCACGTCGTCCGCATACACAATCCGCTTATCCCGCCGCGCGCGCGCGCTTTCCAGCATATCCTTCTGCACGTTTTCCAGCAACGCCGTTACCACGCTTTCCGCATTTTCCAGCGCATATTCCGCCTTCTCGTGCGTGTCGCGCCGTACGCAAACCATCTTTCCGTTTTCGATGTCGCGCGGACCGAGTTCCAGCCGCACGGGCACGCCTTTCATTTCCCATTCGTTGAACTTCCAGCCGGGCGAGTTGTCCGAATCGTCCAGTTTCACTCTCACGCCCGCCGCCGCAAGCCTCTTTTCCACCTCGCGGCACTTATCCAGAACGCCCGCCTTATGCGCCGCCACAGGCACAATCACGCACTGAATCGGCGCCACCACGGGCGGCAGCACCAGCCCGCGTTCGTCGCCGTGCGTCATGATAATCCCGCCGATCATTCTCGTGGAAGTGCCCCAGGACGTCGTATACGCCGCCTTCTGCACCCCGTCCGCGTCCAGAAATTTAATGTTGAACGCGTTCGCGAAGTTCTGACCGAGATAATGCGAAGTTCCCGCCTGCAAGCTCTTTCCGTCGTGCATCATCGCTTCCATGCCGTACGTGGCAACCGCGCCCGCAAACTTTTCCTTTTCCGTTTTTTTGCCCGTAATCACGGGAATCGCAAGACAGTTTTCCGCAAATTCCTTGTACACGCCAAGCATGCGCATCGTCATTTCTTCCGCCTCTTCCGCGGTGGCGTGCGCCGTATGCCCCTCCTGCCACAAAAATTCGCTTGTTCTTAAAAACGGCCGCGTGGTTTTCTCCCACCGCATTACGTTGCACCACTGATTGATTTTCATCGGCAGATCGCGGTAAGACTGAATCCATTTCGAATACATGCTTCCGATAATCGTTTCGGAAGTGGGGCGGATGACAAGCGGCTCCGCAAGCGTTTCGCCTCCGCCCACCGTTACTACGGCAACTTCGGGCGCAAAGCCCTCCACGTGCTCGGCTTCCTTCGTGAAAAAGCTCATGGGAATCAGCAGCGGAAAATACGCGTTCTCCACGCCCTGCGCCTTGAAGCGCTTGTCCATCTCGCGCTGAATGTTTTCCCAGATCGCATACGCGTACGGGCGGATCACCATCGTCCCCTTTACGGGGCCGTAATCCACCATTTTCGTCTTTAACACCACGTCGGTGTACCACTGCGGAAAGTCCTTTTCGATGTCGGCAATCTGACCGACGAACTGCGAATCTTTAGCCATAAATAAAAAACCTCTTTAACCCTTGTTTTCCCGTCCGTTCTTCCGTACGGGAGCGCCTCTGCGTCCTGCGCATGCGCGCAAATTTTTCAAAACCATAAATTATTATACACTATCCGCGCATATTTTTCAACCGTTTTTACATAGCCGCACAAAAATAACCGCGAATTTCGCCTGCGCCGCCCGACTTTCCCCCTACTTTTTCCTTGCTCTCCCTTTTTTCGTATTCCTCTCAACAGATAAAAGCGCGAAAAAGCCTTCCCCTTGGGGGGAAGGTGGCAAGGCTTTGCCTTGACGGATGAGGGGCA
>OGFY01002490.1_pt1 | contig 10617 bp, 8 predicted proteins | sample 1570951 | NCBI WGS metagenome assembly OGFY01 (sample SAMEA2581942, study PRJEB24529) | metagenome | biome: Human gut stool | place: China | collected 2011
ATTACAGCGTCTGAGAGTGTACGGATATATGGACAATGTTTGGGTATTCTCGAAGAGTAAGACTTATCCCGACCCGGAAAATATCAATACCAATGGTTATGCCAATGGTTCGGAATATCCTCTTCCTCACAAGTTTACTTTGGGTGCAGAGATAACCTTTTAATTCGTAAAATTTGAGACCTATGAAGATGAAATTTAGATATTTAGTAAATTCAGCGATGCTATGGACAGCATTGGCATTGGGATCTTGTGCCGATTTCCTCGACCGGGAGCCGTACAGCGAGCCGGTGGACGAAAGTTATTGGAATAGCGAGGAAGATGTGGAAGCGGCGGTTGCCGGTGGATATGGCTTGTTGAGGGCAGCTTTGGCCAATCATTCAGCTTATTATGCTTATGGAGATATTGCCGGTACCAATGTATTCAGCAAATTCGAGTATGAAGATGAAGACTGGAATCAAATGAATCAGTTTAAACTGGATTATGCGATTGCTGCCAGTGAAACCTATCGGCCCTTGAAGCAGTTGCGTAATTATCAACTGTTCTATCGGGTCGTCAATCAATGTAACCGGGCTTTGAAAAAGGTCGGGCAAATGAGCGACGAGGTTTTCGATGATGGGGAGAAGGAGAAGTATATCGGGGAATTGTACTTTTTGCGTGGATATACTTATTTTTATATGTACCGGATTTGGGGTGAGCTGCCTATCGTGACAACTTCTCCGGATAATGTCATCAATGCGGATTATGTGGCCCGTTCGCCTTTAGCCGATGTCGCTGCTTTGATTTACAGTGATCTGGAGGAAGCACGTGTTCGTTTACCCTGGGAGTATGAAGATAATGCCAATTTTGCCGTGCGTGCCAATAAAGGAGTCGTATTCGCTACCTTGGCACATATGGCGGCTTGGGATCGCGATTATGCCAAGTGCGTGGCGGCTTGTGACTCTGTTTTGAATAGTGGCGTATATACTTTTGAAGCTCGTGAAACCCTGGAAAATATTTATAAAAATGATTCCAAAGAGTTGATATTCCAGTTGTTCTTCAATTCGGAAGAAGAAGCTCCCGATGCTTCTTCCGGTATCCAATACACGACGGTATTTTTTCTGGATATCCTGGCCTCTCCTTACTTGACTACTGCAATCAACAAAGAAAAACCCAATAAGTTTTTGAATACCGGTTTTATATCTTCTGTTTTCCCGGATTCGACGGATTACCGGAGAAAGACGTTTATCGGCTTGGCTGCCGGTGGAGATATCATTCCGATTAAATATACGGATGTGCAGATCGAGTCGGCCTCCAGCGGATCGATTTATCCGGCTAACAATTATGTTATTTTCCGTTTATCGGATATCATGTTGCTGAAAGCCGAGGCATTGACCGCTCAGGGAAAAAGCAGTGGCGTGGCTATCGGTTTACTGAATCAGATACGGGAAAGGGCCGATATCGGCGATTTCGACGGTTCGGTGTCTTTACAACGTGCTATTCTGAACGAACGTGCCCGGGAACTCTTTCTCGAAGGCCATCGCTTCTTTGATCTGGTACGTTATTATTATGAAACCGGTACTTCTTTACTTTATAATGTTACAGAAGCGAATATGGCGAAGAGAATCCATTATTGGCCGCTGGATCCGGATTTATTCGAGAATAATAGTGTGATACGTCAAACTTCCTATTGGCAGGGTAAAATCTAATTTAATAACAGCATATTATGAAAAAATTATTGTATATATCCGTTCTGTTTTTATTCGGAATGACATCCTGTATTCAGGATTACCTGGACGATGGTGGAACCCATTCGGCAGAGTCGAATACTACGCCTTACGAATACTTGTCTTCGCATACCTACCATATGTTCGATACGTTGATTCAGATCATCGACCATTATGGGTTGGAAGAAGAAATGAATCGTGCAGCTACTGTTTTCGCTTGTTCGGATTTCAGTGTTAAAGCTTTGTTGAAAAAACGCTCCGATCAGTTGGCCGATGAGCATGGTGACGAAGGGTGGGCCTATACCCTCGACTCGCTCTATCGTGATTTTACCGCCGATTCGATCCGGATCTATTTTTTCCAGGATAAGATCGAATTAGCGACTGCCCCTAAAATACCCACCGAATTTCTCAATTATTCCGGGGATGGTTCGGGATATGCCGTTTATCAGCAGGAGTCCACTAACGAAAGTGACTGGACGGTACCCGGAACCAGTGTAACTGTGGTGACCAAGCCCTCTTTTCTGTATTTGCGCAAGATTATCGGTGATGAAATCGATCCGATCGGCAAGGAATTCGATTCGACGGCCGAGCAATTGAAAGAACAGGATATCTCGGTGAAATGCCAGACAACAGGTATTATTTGTACAAAAACAGGTACGATTTTGCATGTACTCGATAATTCTCACGTTTTTTCTGCATTTAAAGTTGGAAATGATTAAACACCGAAAGTTATGAAAATAAAGAAACTGATATATGGACTGTTGGGCGCCGGAGGTGTTCTGGTGGCTTGCGACAAGATTGAAGAAGGATACATGAGCAGTAATATTTACTATGTGACCGATCCTTTTACGGTAGAACAAGGGCTGACGACTTATTCCGAAGCATTGGAGCTGGATAATTCCACCGGTCCGGTAAATGTCGAGCTATTGGATATTCGTAATGTAGAAACCGGAAAAACCGAAGAGGCCTGGTATTCCGAAAGTGAGATTACTTTCTGGAAAGAAAAGATTAATTCGGAAACGGATACAACCTGGGAACAGGTAGCCGCTAAATATTCTATGCAGCCTTATCCGACCTTTCAGGTCAATCCGGTGGGAGGACGGTTGGAATTTTCCGAGGGTACTTTGAACGTACCGGTAGGTGAATATGAAATCGATATCAAAGTGTCGAATGTGAAAGAGACCCGGGTGATCAGGAATGCTTGTACCATCATTCTGACCGAGAGTTCTTCCTTTATAAAAGAAGGTACCTATGATTTGTGGAATTCCAGTAATTCGGGTACCCGTCCGAATCCGGTTGTGACCTACAAAGAACTGAAAGGAGACGATCTGGAAGCTTTTAAAAGTAAATTGGCAGCAGCAGGGGGAGAATATAACGAGGACTACGGTTATATGATTCTGAAAGTGCTGGATCATTATGGAGAGGCTTTCGATTGGACACCGAATACGGGTGCGAATAGCGGAGGAGAAATCCGTCAGCGGCAATCGGATTTGGGAAGCTACGAAAAACGGAGCCCCTGGCAGAAGATGTATTATACTTCGGATGCGATGATCGCTCCTTTCCCTATGGCTCCTTTCCCATTGATCAATGCACCGACGTCTACCGACGATCTGTCTTATTATCGGATCATTCCTTCGGCGACGACCAAAGGGGTTGATATCTGGCTCCGTTTCAGCTGGTTTATACAGCGTAAAGGAGTTTTTGAAATTACCTATCAGCTGAAAGGAGCTGATGATACCGGTATTGTTCAAAGGGTAAAGAAATAATTAAAACCGAAGTGTATGAAAAGATTTAAATATCTGGCATTTTTGTTATGGATGATGCCATTGGCTTTTGGGGCCTGTACGGATGACGATAATGAAGAGATCACCGATGAAGAATATATTGCCGGAGCTGCCGTTGTGAATCTGACGGTGGTCGACGGAGAAACGGATTTACCGATAGCGGCGGTAACTTTGAAGCAGACTGCTTTGAAAATTTCGGAAACGACCGATGCCCATGGTAAAGCGACGCTGACCTTCGATCAGGCTCCGCGGGCTGTCGCTAATCTGGTATTTTCTCATGAAGCTTATCAGGATTATACAACGACGGTAGCTATCGGGGAAGTAAGCGAAGGAAGTACGAAAAATGTGGAGGTAAAGATTGCTTTGAATCCCAAAACGGTGTCCTATGTGATCAATTTTACCGTTTTAGACGATTCTACTTTCCTGCCGATCACAGGCGTTTCTATTTTGGGACTGGAAACCGGGGCCGATATGACCGATGCAGATGGTGTTGCAACTGTGAAGGTGCCGGGGCCGGGAGATTATACGTTGGGACTAGCCATGACCGGATACGATACGGCTTATGTCTCTGCAACGATGCCCGATGAAGGGATGCCGGGAGAAACGATAACGGTGGATTGCGGAACGGTCATGATGACTGTAGCCGGAGGGTTCAGGATAGAAGAGGTCGATCTTTCATCGTTCACCTGGCAATTGGATAGTATGGTGGTATTGAGCCGGGATAGAGGGACCATCGGAAGCATTATTCTTTCTAAAGAACAATATATGGCGGGAGAGGGATATACGGTAGATTGGGATAGGAGAAGCGATTTCGGAACCTATGATTTCGACTACATTATTTCGGCTTCCGGTGCTGTGGATTTCCGTTATCCCTTGTGTTTCAAATTACACTATGAGGAAGCTTCTTATGCTCCGGGATGTTACCGGGTGGAGGTGGTGAAATTCCTCGAACCGGGAGACAATAGTGTAGTGAAAGATGAGTCGTATTACGACTACAAAAAGAAAAAACTGGTATTGCGTTTCTTATTCCACGAAGATTGGTGTAGTGCGGAAGACTGGGATGCTTATTATTATTCAGCAGTAGAATAAATATGGGATATAAAGTATTAAAACAGGGGTGGAGGCTTATCGCTATCCTGGCGATAGGCTTCTCTTCCGGGTGTTCCGGTAACGAAAAAATCAAAGGGATCGATCTGGATGAGGTGGGATACGGTTCCTCGGTCTTTTCCGTGCTCAAAGGAGAAGATTATGAATCTGAAGCGTTGAAACTACCGGAGGGAGTCGGGGAGGATATCACGGTAAAGATCAAAGATGTCCGTAATTTTTCGACCAAAGAAAGTGAACCGCTTTTTTTCGAGAGCTGTGAGGTTATCGGGTGGTCTTCGCCTGTCGATCTGAATACGGATAAGACCATGGAAGCGGTGCTGGCTAAATATAATCCGGTTCAAAAGGCGACACTGTCGGTCGATGCTTCTACTGGAAAACTGATATTGTATGGGGCCGGTACCAAAAATATTCCGGCGGCAGTTTATCTGGTTGATCTGGAGATTAGCAGTGGAGGCGTCACCCAAGTCAAAGAAGGCGTTTGTCGCATCCAGTTGAAAGACAATTCGGCTAAGGCCGTCACTGTATCGGCAACCTGGGGAACGACGGATAGCGATAAAGCTCCTGCCGACGTGAGTAGTAAAGAACTGAGCGAGGAAGAGCTGCAGGAATTCGCCGGGGCTTTAGGCAGTGCTTATAATAAAAATTATGGTTATTTGATACTGAAAGTTAAAGACAGACGCAATCAGAGCATTAGTTGGAAAGATCGTTGGGTGACCCGGACAAATAAAAATAATTTTGAAACGGCTAATCCCTGGGCAGAAATTATCTATACCGACGAAGCGGTGATCGTTCCTTATCCCGTTCCCTCTTATCCGGTTGTATCACAATCTACCGGTAACGCGGTACAATATAAGGTTGAGAAAGCGAATACCGCTTTCAGGAAAGATCTCTTTTTCGATTGTAATTTGTCTGTGACTCAGAAAGGAGTCTTTGAGATCGAGTGCCGGCTTACCGACAGTGAGGTACAAGGAAAAGCCACCGTATTGCCCAGTGGAAAGAAGCTGTTTTTCCCGGTCCAGGATGATTTGCGGTCTATGGATTTTTATGACGATAACAGTCGGCTCAGTTATCACCGGATGGTTTCTTCCGAAAATTTTGTGGTATTCTGGGAAAAAGGATTCGGTGACGATCCCAAAAGTGCTCCGCCTTTGAATGGGGTGGATATGACTGTCGATCTCGACGATTTACTCGAAAAAGGAGAGCGTTTCTATAAATTGTATCATGATTCCCTGAATTTTGTCACTCCGGGAAATTCGAACGTCGATTCGATCCGGATGATGGTGATCGTCCATTATACGACCACGTGGACGGCATATGGCGGAGGATACGATGATGTGATCGGAGCTTTGTGGGTCAATCCGGCGACGATGAAACCGGTGGGACAGACGATCGCCCACGAGTTCGGGCATTCGTTCCAATATCTCCGTTTATGGACGACAAGGCTCCGGGCAAATATCATGTGTATTGTGACGATCCGAACAAAGAGGCCGGCTTCCGTCAGGGGCAAAGCGGAACTTCGCAGGATGGCAATAGTTTTTGGGAGATGTGTGCCCAGCATATGGCGTGGCAGAATATCGCGCTTTTCCCGGAGTGGAATTGTGATGTACCTATTTATCTGGCCAATCATCACCGCGGATTTATGCATGAATGGTTGCGTTACCAGGCTTTTTATCTGATGGAATATTGGCGGATGAAACATGGGGAAGATATGTTGGGACGGGTATGGCGGGAGTCTGAAAGCCATGAAGACCCGATTACGGCTTATAAACGGATTGCAGGTCTTTCACAGGATCAATTCAATGCCGAAGTGTGGGAATCGGCTTGTCATGACATTACCTGGGATTATCCTTTGGGCGGTTATTTGCGGCGTATCGTCGATAGACAAAGCGAGGCCGACCGGCAAACCTGGTATACCCACAAGACCCGTCTGATCGCTGAGAACGGATATTATCGTTCCTATCCGGATACGGTGACTGCAGATCACGGCACGGAGCAAAATATCGCTTTTACACCGCATGATTACGGCTATAATGCTTTTCAGTTGAGCGTACCGGAAGGAGGAACGACGGTGACTGCCGAATTCGAAGGGATTACAGGTGACAGCCGTTATCGGACAGTCGGTGATAGCAAAGCAGGATGGAGGTTCGGTTTTGTCGGTGTGCAAGGAAGTTGGACACCTGTATACGGGGATATGGGGGAGGCAACCGGGACTGCTCCGCAAGCATCCGTATCTTTTACCGTGCCCGGTGGAGGGCTGAAACGGTTGTGGTTTGTGGTATCGGGAGCTCCGACCCGGCATGAACCTCATGTTTGGGACGACGATTTCAGCAATGATGAAGAATATCCTTATCGGGTGAAATTTGTCAATACGGAGGTGAAAAACTAAGTATAACTTTAATGATGAATCTTATGAAGAATAAAATATTTTCCGTTTTAGTAGGTCTGCTGGCCGTTTTTTTAGGAGCCTGTAGCGATGACGACGATGTGTTGACTACATCCTCGGTACATGTGAATGGCGGGCCGCTGGAAGAATCGATCACGCCGACATCTGCCCGGGTACGGATCCGCCTGAATGAGACGGCCGGTATCGGTGAAGTGGGAATCTGTTATGGAGTACAGACCGATAAGAGTGCTTTGTTATCTTATGGGGATGTTTTAAAAGTAGAAAAGGTCGATTCTGTGATGTATCTGGATTTGACCGAATTGGAATCGGCTACGACTTATTCTTATGTCGCTTATGCCAAATATGAAAATGCTTCTGTTGCGGATGTACATTCGGTAGTACGTAGTTTTACCACTCAAAGTGCCGATTTGTATCTGACTCCGTCCCGTTTGAACCGTTCTGCAACAGGAAGGCTGGATACGGTAAAGATTACGACGACTTTCGACTTCTGGGCGGTGGCGGAATACGATTACGATTGGATTACCTATGAGAAAAAAGATACTTTGTTGATATTGAAAACCCAGGATAATTCAGGGGCTGAAATACGTTCGGCTATATTAAAGATACAGGCCGGTAGCCGGACACAAAGTCTGGCTGTCATGCAGGCTGCACCTACGATCAGTTTATCTGCCGACACCCTGGAAGTCAGTGCTAAAGGAGCTACGGGTTCGTTTATCGTGCGGTCGGATGTTGCATGGAGTATCGATAAAGATGCCGATTGGGTGACCTGTTCCGTAGAAAAGGATTCGATCGTGAATTTTACAGCAGAAGTAAATACCGGCTCTGAAGAACGTTTCGGACATATCACGGTGTCGGTATCGGATCAGCTTTATAAAGTATTTACGGTTGCTCAGCGGTCGGGAGCACTAGCGGTTACGAAGACGAATTTGAGTTATGGCTTAAAAGGAGGCGAAGAGGGTTTTGTGGTCGAATGTAATACTGACGATTGGACCTTTAGTTCGGATAAGTCGTGGTGTAAACCGGAACGGATTCAGGGCACCGATTCGATAGCCGTCAGGGTGGACCCGAACGATACGGAGGCAGCGGTACGGACAGCGACGATTACGGTACAGAAAGAGCAGTCGGTAAAAAAAGTGACGGTTAGTCAGGAATCCGGACTTATGTTAAGTGATGTCAGCCTGGAAAACTTGGTTTTTTGGGGAGGAAATGGTGATATTAAAGTGAAAGCCTATACGGATAGTTGGACTGTAGAAAGCGTAACGGACGATTTTACAGCTAGCCGGACCAATGATTCTATCGTGACTGTTTCGGTGGCGAATTTGAATACGACCGCTCAGGAAATCACCGGTTCTGTAACGATTAAGGCCGGGAATCTGACCCAGACGATGACTTTGGTACAACCTTGTGCGGTGATTGACTGGGGAACTGAAGAAGTGAAATTTTCATATACGGGAGGTACAAAGTCGAATACTTCCGGAAATTATATCGGTATGACGAAGTATAAAGTAGAAGGGACCGGTGTGAGTTGGTTGACTGTCGGTAGTGAGGGAGTCAGTTTTGTACAGGGTACCGACGGTTATATGGTTGTCGCTGGCGAAGACGATGCTTTTGTGACTCTGAATTTGACGGCTACAGCGAACAATACCGGAAAAACCCGCTCGGCTACGATTACCGGAGTGTGGGAAGGGGTTACCGAAAGCTTTACGGTGACCCAGATGGATGCTTCATCGGTAGTCGTTTTACCGGCTTTGGAGGCCGGTGTATTAGCCGGAAACTATACATTGACAGAAGAAGGATATACCGGATATGTTCATTTCGGTGATAAAATCTATACGAAAGCAGAGTACGATGCGATAACAACCGAACTGGAAGCTGCAGGCACTAGCCTTTATGACGATCGCTATGCCAAATTCAGGGCTGCCGATTACGACTATGCTATGGGGTTGGATAATGGAAATACTGCTTATCCACTATTATTTAAGATTAATCAGGTGGAATCTACTGCAGACGGGGCTCCTTCAGGAGCTTATGAAGTTGAAATCGTGACGATGTATGAACCGGTGAATACGGCTCTCGAATCGGATTATATCGCTTACTATGATAAAAATACGAAGACTTTATATTTTGAGTTCGACTATTATTCATGGGCATCCGGTCAAACCGAACATTGTATCAGAACTTTGGTTTTTGCAGAATAATTTTCTCCGATACCGGATGCTATTTTAAGGTTAAAACGGTGCCGACAGTTAAAACGGTAATAACGGTTTAAAACTGGACATGCACCGTTCCTTTTTTATTAGGAGGTTTTGGGGGGCAAGTCAACAATCGTATGTATGATTTTTATATGCTATTTTCCTTTTAAAAACTCGATTTGTACAATTGTTGTATTTTTTTGCATATATGTTTTATTGAAAGTTAAGGGAATGTCATTCCTTTGTTTAGGTGATTTGAAAAAGGAAAAACCGGGACGTAATAAAGTGGGGAGGAAGGTATTAAACCGGTAGGCGGATGAAAATCCGGATGCTAATGATGTACCTCTGCATGGCGTGCTGGTGGGCAGATTGTCTAACCCTAATATGAAAGTGTTATGAAATATGTGATGTGCATTGTATTTTGTTGTCTGCTGTGTCTGGGAAAGGCGCAGCAGAGAGTAACCGGACAGAAACCGGAGATTACGGCTCCACCGCTAGAGCTGAAGCTGAATCCTTTTACAAGAAATACCTGAATGCCAACGGGATTCATATTATAGCTTCCTGGCGGGTTCCCGATTCGGCGATGTATGCGGCTCACCGTACGTTGACGGCGTTGACCGGATATCTGCCTGCCGGGGTGTTGAAGGCGATGACAGATATCGATACCCGTGTGGGCGTCATGGCTCGTTATGAAGGTACGACCGATATCCCCGAACATGCTCATTTGGCTCGGGATACCTCTTTGAATTGGGACTTGAGAGCCAGGGGATTAGGAGGAACGAAGTGGTTGCCTTTGACGACTTGTGCCGAAGAAAATATTTTGGGATATCAGATCGATAAATACCATGCTGAAGATATTCTGGTCCATGAATTTGCCCATTCGATTCATTTGATCGGAATACTGACTGTATATCCCGATTTTAATGAACGTCTGAAAAAAGCTTATGATGCCGCTTTGGCTGCCGGAAAGTGGAAAGATACCTATGCCGCGACCAATATCGAAGAGTATTGGGCCGAAGGAGTACAGGATTGGTTTAATGTGAATGCTGAAGTTCCTAAACCGGACGGAAAACATAACCAGGTGAATACCCGCAAGGAATTGAAGGCATATGACCGCGGTTTGTACGATATTTTGAGCGAGTTTTTCCCGGCTACGAACGAGCAGATTAGTTGTCATAAATACATCAATAAATATCGAAAATGAAGAAGAATAATATCGTTTTATTCGGGATAGCGGTGCTTTGTGCATGTTCTGTCCCAAAAGAGTGTCAACCTTTGACCGGTGGACAGTGGGGAGAAATAAAGAACGGTTCTGCCGAAGAGGTCGTTTCTTCAGAAGTGCTCTATTGGCAGGCTCCTCCTGCCAGTAAAGAAGTTTTGCACTTCTATGATGCAACGGCTCATGACGGTACCCGGAGTTTATGTAT
>OGFY01002506.1_pt1 | contig 10546 bp, 7 predicted proteins | sample 1570951 | NCBI WGS metagenome assembly OGFY01 (sample SAMEA2581942, study PRJEB24529) | metagenome | biome: Human gut stool | place: China | collected 2011
AAGATGATGAATATTTTAAAAATAAAATTATTTTTCTTGAATTATGCAAGCAAAATTTTATTCCTTCAACCTTAAATAGCCGGGGAGTGAACATCGGTTTTAATTTAATATTCAGATCTATGAAAAAGAACATGGAAAAAGTAGTCACTATGCTGGCAGTAATAATGGGGTTTTCTGTAATAGCATTAGCTAATATTTGGATTCCTTAGGAAATGTGGGAGATAGACAAACGAAATCCTTGTAAAAATGGGGTCTTTGTTCCCGATGGTGGGGAAGAATTTATTGATCATATTCCGGCTATTTCCGGAAATTGTATTTGTGATCCGGGATATTGGGGACCACTTTGTGAGTTTGAGGTGGAAGATTAAAGTATTTGTAACACGAGGGGGACTAAAAAGCCAAAATGTCTCTCAGAGAATTGAATATTCGAAAGGAATCTCCATCAGGAGTACGAATAAAAAGAGGATGGCTAAGACTTTATATTATAATCCTATCTTTTATATGAATTTTGGGCCTGATCCTAAAAAGAAAGCCAAATTCTTAGAGAAAGTGAAAGGAGGACATTTGCTAAATATTGTACCGACTTCTTCCGGGCGTGAAGTACTTTCCTATTTTGAGGGAGATGAGTTGATAGCCTATCAACTTACAGATAAAATATATATTTTTCAGGATACTTGTCGTTTTTATATCGAGAAAGCCGGGATCGTTTATGATGTTTTTCCGGAAGGAATAAAACCTCGTTATCGCATAAATAAAGGAGAATGTCAGGGATTTCTAACTAAAGAAGAATTTCTGACACAAGTTTTTACAAAAAAATGTCATGTGTTCGTTAAATGAAGCGGATAAATATGTGTGGAAAGAATACTGATTTAATGTGCGTTATTATATTTTTATTTTTGATAAGGCCACTGGTCACACCCGGAATTGATACAATAAATGAGGGTGTCCAAAAAGTATTTGGCACCCTCGATTTATTCGTATCCCTATTGGAGACTGAAATCAAATATCCGATTCTACAAGGGGGTATTTTGCCTTTTTGGACACCCTCATTTATTGTTTTCGTTTAATACATATAGTCGTAAACAGGCAACTGTACCGGTTTGCCTTTCAGGGCTTCGATGGCTTTGGCGTTGAGGTAGTTTTTGCGGATCACGATACGGAACATGTATTCATCGAACCATTTGTCGGTGAATGTCAGATAGCCGTTGTGGCCGGAAGCTGCTCCCCAGCTGTTTTCGAACTCCCATTTTACGGGTTTGTCGTTTTCGTCGGTGTCGCAGGCCACCAGAGTCATGGCGTGGGAAGAACCGCTCTGACGGGTGAGGATACGGGCTTTTTTATCCATATCCAGTTTCACGCCTAACAGGGATTCATAATCGTACATTTCGGGATCGAGGATACCTTCTTCCCGGTTGAACTGTTTCCCTACATCGCAGGAGGCATACATCGGCTCGTTGTTTTTAATGGAAGCCAGGGCGGCCTCTTTGATATCTTCGTTGGGCAGATTGAGATAAATCCAGTTGATTCCCTCGATGGTATTCCGGTAATTCTGAATTTCGTATGTTTTGTAATATTCCCGGGTCGGATCGTTCATGATCATGATATAGTTGGAAGGACTGTAGTCGGCCGGGGTGATTTCTTTGTAGAACTGTTTCGGCGTGTAATTGGCCAGCTCTTTGATATTCCCGTCTTTATCCTTATATCTCCACGTAAACTGATGAGGAGGCTCACCCAGGCAGAGGGCCAGAATCCGGTATACTTCTTTCAGCGTAGCCATTTTAGCGTTTGTAAGTTCCTTCCCTTTTTTGCCGGCAGCAGTCATTTCGCGCAGTTCATAACCACCTTGGCGCAGTCTTTCATTGATGATGCTCACCATCTGGGAAGTATTGTTGGAATGAGCGGTTTCGGGCATCACTTCCTGAGGCACTACTCCGTATTTCTCGGCAGCATTGTAATAAAGGTTCCATACTCCGCCGTCTCCTACAGGAGCTTTGAAGTATTCCACTACTGTCCGGTCGTCCATCGGTTGCTTGGCGGTTGCGATGATGTTTTCGAGGAAAAGATTCGACTTTTCGAAGATATCCCAGAAATACAGGTAGTTGTGTGAAAAATCGAATTGGCTGAGGTTGTATTTTTTCATGATCGACGGGCGTAATACGTTCATTGAGGTAAACATCCAGCACCGTCCGGAACTGAGCTGATTGGTAATGCCTTTCACATCTGCCCGGTATTTGAAATAATGGTCGATTTTACCTTGCAGATCACGGTTCAGGGCATTGCCTTTGATGTCTTTGTCGGCAGTCAGTATGTTCTGAATGGCTTTCGTAGAAGCATCCTTTTTGAAACTACTCTGGATTTCCTGCAGGTCTTTTTCGGAGAGCCCTTGTGCGAAACCTCCGGAGCAGGCCAGAAAGAGGGTCGTTGTGATTAAGGTTTTCTTCATTGTATCGGTATTTGAATTAAAAAATTACAGATGGATTACTTCGTCATAGGCAGCTGCTGCAGCCTCCATTACGGCTTCACTCATCGTCGGGTGCGGGTGAACGGTTTTGATGATATCGTGTGCGGTAACCCCTTTCTTCCGGGCTAAAACCAGTTCGGCAATCATTTCAGTGACGTTGGCACCGACCAGATGTGCACCGAGCAGTGTATGGTCCTTGGCATTGAAGATCAGCTTTATAAATCCATCGTTAGCTCCGGCTGCACTAGCTTTCCCTGAAGCGGTAAAAGGAAATTTACCGATTTTCAGTTCGTAGCCGGCTTCGGCGGCTTTCGCTTCACTCAGGCCGACAGAGGCTACTTCGGGCGAAGTATAGGTACAACCCGGAATGTTGCCGTAATCGATCGGTTCGGGAGTCAGGCCGGCTAATTTTTCTACACAACAAATGGCCTCTGCCGAAGCAACATGGGCCAGAGCCGGACCGTGTACGATATCTCCGATGGCATACACGCCTTCGACATTGGTACGGTAGTAGCCGTCTACTTTAATTTTACCTCTTTCCATTTCGATACCCAGTTCTTCCAACCCGATGTTTTCAACATTGGGAGCGATACCGACAGCCGACAATACCATTTCAGCTTCGTAGGTCTCGATTTGATCTTTCTTATTCCGGATATTGATTTTCAATAATTCACCACTGGTATCGATACTCTCGACGGTAGATTTTACCAATACTTCGATACCGGCTTTCTTGAACGAGCGTCCCACCTGTTTAGATACTTCTTCGTCTTCGACAGGCAGGATCGTAGGCATAAATTCCACCAGGGTCACTTTAGTCCCCATCGCATTATAGAACCAGGCCAGTTCCGAACCGATAGCTCCGGAGCCGACTACCAGCAGTGAAGCCGGTCGATGATCGAGGGTCAGCGCTTCACGGTAACCGATAATCCTTTTCCCATCCTGAGGAATGGCCGGCAATACCCGTGAACGTGCACCGGTAGCCAGGATAATATGTTTCGCTTCGTATATCGTTTGTTCCCCGGCGGCTGAAGTAACCGCTACTTTTTTATCTGCCGTCAGTTTCCCATGTCCGGGAATTACGGTAATGTTATTTTTTTTGAAAAGATACTGGATGCCTTTGCTCATTTTGTCGGCAACTCCCCGGCTACGGGCGATGATTGCCTGAAAATCGGGCTCTGCATGTTCGATCTGGATTCCGTAGGCCTCTGCATGTTGTGCATATTCGAGTACCTGAGCCGATTTTAATAAAGATTTGGTTGGGATACATCCCCAGTTCAGGCAGATTCCTCCTTGTTCGGCACGTTCCACTACAGCGACATTAAAACCCAATTGAGCACCACGAATGGCAGCCACATACCCACCGGGGCCACTCCCGATGACGATTAAATCGTAATTCATATTTCAAACGTTTTAAATTTTCTTTGCTGCCACAAAACTAATAAAAGATCAGGGATAAAACAGCGCTTTATCCGATTTGGTAGAAATTTTTTCAAGGAAACTGGAGAAAAAAGGCGAATAATTTAAAAAAGTAGGTATAATTAGTTCGTAAAGTTCTTAAAGTTGCTCCTTCGTTGCTTAAAAGTTCATAAAAAAAGCACCCGCAGGATCCGGGAACTTTATAAACTAATTTAATTTTACAATTGAACGGATGGTTATTTTTTTGTTATCTGATTTTGTTTATCAGCCAGCTGATCAGGAAAAAGAGAAGGAAACAGATTACGATGGTGGCACCGGTGGGAATATTCAGAAAGGCAGAAAGGAATAGTCCGGTAATCGAACCGGCGGTACTGACCAGGGCGGAAGCCAATAGTTGCTGTTTGAAGTTTTTGTAAAAGATGCCGGCGATAGCCTGAGGAATAGTCAGATAGGAAATGACCAGAATGATTCCGGCTAATTTCAGGGACAGCACGATACAAAGGGCGATGATCAGTGTGATGGCGATGTCTATCCGGTTGACATGCACATGGTGAGTACGGCTGTATTCTTTATCGAAAGCGATGTAGAATAACGGACGGTAGAAACGGGCGAAAAAAAGGATGATACCCAGACATAGAACCACGGAAAGGATAATCTGTTCCCGGGTAACGGTCAGGATATTCCCGAAGAGATACGACATCAGATTGGGGGCATACCCTGGAGTGAGGTAAATAAACAGGATACCGATCGCCATACCTGCCGACCAAAAGATGCCGATCAGGGAATCTTCCTTGAGCTTTTTACTGTCGGAAAGGAACAGAATTCCCAGGGCAGATAAAATCGAGAAGGCTGTGGCACCTAACATAGGAGATAACCCGAGGTAATATGAAAGTCCTAAGCCGCCGAAAGAAGCATGGGTGATTCCGCCGCTGATGAATACCATTCGTTTGGCAACGATGTAGGTACCTACCAATCCACAGCTGATACCGATCAACAACGTACTGATCAACGCATTCTGAAAAAAATCATATTTTAAAAGTTCCAGCATCTTCGATTCTTTTTATTCATTATTTCTTCTTCCTTTTTTCCTCAACTCTCCTTTTTCGTCTTTTCCCTTTTCGTCTCTTTGCCTATAGCTTTTAGTAGCTTCACCGCCTGCTATTGTTTACCTTTTTCGTGTTCCTTCAGCACCCGGTGCGGAATTTTTCCGTGAGTGATCAACTCGATGGGACAGTGGTACGATTGCAACTGTTCTGCACTGATCAGGTTAGAATTATGATAATGCAATTCCCGGTTGACACAAGCGATAGTCTTCACATAGGAACAGATAGTTCACAGATCGTGAGATACCATGACTATGCTCAGCGATTTATTGAGTTCTTCCAGGATGGTGTAAAATTCCTTTTCGAAATTACTGTCTACATAAGTTGTCGGTTCGTCGAGGATCAGGATGCGGGGAGACGCAATGATCGCCCTGCAAAGGAATACCCGTTGCATCTGTCCGCCCGATAAATCGCCGATCGGTGCTTTCTTATATGCTCCCATACCGTATTGATCGAGTAAATCCCAGGCTTTTTGTTTTTCGGCTCGGGTATAGGATTTGTAAAGTCCCTTTTCGGACATCAGGCCGGAGAGGACTACTTCGGTGACATCGATGGGAAAACGCTGGTCGAAACGGCTGTTCTGTGGTAGATAGCCGAAGAGATTTTGTCTGGAGACGGGGTAAATGACCTCTCCGCTATAAGGCTTCAGTAACCCCAGTATCACTTTGAGCAGGGTGGTTTTTCCGCCCCCGTTGGGACCGATGATGCCAAGAAAGTCATGCTCATAAATTTTCAGATTGACTTGATGAAGAATGACTTCATGGTCATATCCGGCGCTTACATTTTTGAGTTCGAGTATGGGGGTCATGTTATTTTTCAGGCAAATATTTATCCAGGGTATCGATCAATCGGTTCATTTCAGCTGCCCAGTTTTCGGTCAGCGGGTCGATCTGAATGATTTGGCCTCCGATTTGTTTGGCTACGGATTCGGCATTATTGACATCGAATTGACTTTGGATAAAGATCATATGGATATTTTTTTCCAGGGCCAGATCGATGATTTTTTTCAAATGGGCCGGATTGGGTTCTTTCCCTTCGTCTTCGATCGAGATTTGTTCCATCCCGTAATCGGCAGCAAAATAAGTCAAAGCCGGATGATAGATCAGAAATATTTTGTCTTTTTTATGATCCAGTACTTGTTTGGCACGATCGGCAATGCTGTCGATCTTCTGGAGAAGGGCCTGGTAATTTTGTTCGAACTGTAGTTTTTGTTCCGGATATTTTTCCGATAGTACTTCATAGACGGTAGTGGCCATAGTGCGGGCATGTGCCGGAGAAAGCCAGATATGAGGATCTACTCCGTCGTGTTCGTCACCTGCGGCATGCGTATGCCCACAGCTTCCGTGAATCAGTTGCAGGTTGGCGGAGTGATTTACGATTTGGATATCCGGGCGGTTTTCGAGAACAGGAAATAGATGGATTTGTTCGAAAGGTAAATAACCGATGGTGAAACAAAGGTCGCTATCGTATAACTTCTTCAGTTGTTCCGTACTTAGATCACAGGTAGCCGGATTCATACCCGGAGGTATCATGACATTCACCGTCAGGTAATCACCGGCGATTTGTTCTGTCAGGTATTTTTGAGGAAGAATACTGACGCTCACCAGCCGGGTAGAAATGGATTTATTTTTACAGGAAATCAGGAGGTTCCCGATCAGAAAGAAAAAAAGGAATAAACGAAAATATTTGGTAATCATTGTGTTGAATAAAATATGTAAATCAAGTTATCTGTGCTATTTAGATTCGGTAAAGATAAGCTAAATTATCGGAATTTGAAACAGTAGTGTCATTTTCCAAATCTGTATTTTGTTAAATTTTCAATCGGCATTTTTATTTTTCGATTTTTACTTTATATTTGTCATGAATGAATACGAGCCATGGTCCTTTTTAATTCTAATATCAACCTGAATAATAATTGCAATGCAGAGCGGTTGCAAAGGGGAGGTTATGGTTAAAAACGGAACAGATCAGATATATGGATGAGCCTTCCCGATGCGGGGAGGCTTTTTTGTCGGTTATAAACTTAAATTTTTACCCTTATGAAGCAATTATTTTTACCGGAAGACTACACTTCGGTCTTGGATGTATGGCAGACAGAGCATGCCATTAAATTTATCAAGGACACCTTTCAATTGGCGCTGGCTGCGGAATTGAAGTTGCGCCGGATTACAGTACCTATTGTCGTTCCTTCGGGGAAGGGCTTGAACGATAACCTGAGCGGTACTGAACAGCCGGTGAGTTTCGGAGCCCGTGTATTAGGAGGACAACGAGCCGAGATCGTACAATCGCTGGCCAAATGGAAACGTTATGCTCTTTGGCGGCATCATATTCAGCCGGGTATGGGAATTTATACCGATATGAACGCTTTACGTCCGGATGAGACGATCGATAATATTCATTCGGTGTATGTCGATCAGTGGGATTGGGAGAAGGTGATTACCCCGGAAGAACGCACGCCGGAGCGGTTACAGCTTTGTGTCGAGAGAATTTATGCGGCCTTGAAACGTACCGAATTTTTATTGAGTGAACAATTCCCGGTATTACAACCCTTTTTACCCGATCGGATTCATTTTATACATGCCGAAGAGTTGAGAAAGCAATATCCCGGTTTGTCCCCCAAGGAAAGGGAAGAACGAATAGCCTGCCAGTTCGGGGCGGTTTTTATCCGGGGGATCGGAGGAGCTTTGGGGGATGGAACGATTCACGACGACCGTTCACCGGATTATGACGATTGGTCCACTGAGGCGGAAGACGGTTCGGTAGGTTTGAACGGAGATATCATTGTATGGAACCCTGTATTACAGTCTGCTTTCGAGATTTCTTCGATGGGGATCCGGGTGGATCGGGCTGCCTTGGAAAAACAATTGTGGCTGAAAAATGCAGGGGACTGGAAAAAATTGTATTTCCACTCTCTTTTGTTGGAAGGGAAATTACCCCAAACAATGGGGGGAGGAATCGGACAATCCCGGCTCTGTATGCTCTTATTGCAGAAATGTCATATCGGAGAGGTACAAGCCGGCTTATGGCCCGATGAGGTATTGACCGAATGCGAAAAAGCCGGGGTGTTTTTGTTTTAATACCGATAAAACAGAAAAAACGGTAACAACGGAAAGCATTATTGCTATTACCCTTGTTACCGTTTTATCGGTTGGCACCTGATTATTTTATTTCCTTCATCAGGCTTTCTACAGCTGCTTCCAGTTGCAGATCACGGCCTTTCATGGCGCTGGCCGGGTCGTTGGTCACTTTGATGTCCGGTTCGAGCTGCATATTCTCCAGGATGCGGCCTTGGTTGTCTTTCATTCCTACCTGAGGAATACCGAATACCAGGCTCGGATCCATCAGAGTTTCCCACCATACGGCGGTCATCGTTCCCGGTACAGGCATACCGATTACTTTACCGAGTCCCAGTTCTTTGTAGGCCCAGGGGAATCCGTGAGCGTTACTGTAGTTGCTTTCGCTGACTAATACGGCCGACGGTTTGTTCCATTGAGTGAACGGATCTTCACCGATGAATTGGCCACGTGGAACGAATTCGGCGTATTTCTTACCGCTCAGCAGGTGTAACAGGTCTTCATGTAGCCAGCCTCCGCCGTTGTAACGGGTGTCGACGATTATCGCTTCTTTGTTCCGGTATTTGCCCAGTATTTCAGAATATACTTTACGGAAACTGGGACTATCCATGCTCTTCACATGTACGTAACCGATTTTCCCATTGGATAGTTTTTCAACCATTTCCTGGCGTTGTTTTACCCAGCGGTTATATAGTAAACCGTTTTGGTTGCCGTAAGTGGTCGGTTTCACATATTCCTCCCATTCCTTTTTGGTAGAAGGATCGTAGATTGTCAGCATTACCCGTTTACCGCTCAGGTCTTCCAGTATCTGGAAATAATCCTGTCCTTTTTTGATTTCCTGATTGTTGATTTTCCGGATAATCATACCGGGTTTGATTTTACCACTGGTTAGATCCAGCGGACCTTTCTCCAGGATTTCCTTGATCTTCAGGCCATCGCCGTCGAATGTCTCGTCGTAAAAAACACCCAGGGCTGCCGTCTGTGAAGAACTGCCGCCTCCTTTGTAGCTGGCACCGGTATGGGAAGCATTCAGTTCGCCCAGTAATTCGGCCAACATTTCGGCAAAGTCGTAATTGTTGTTGATATAAGGCAGGAAGCGGGCATATTCTTTTTTATAGAAAGCCCAATCGATATTGTGAATGGCAGGATCGTAGAATTTATCTACTACTTGCTGCCAGACGTGATCGAACAGGTAAGCCCGTTCTTCGGGTTTCTTCCATTCGAACTCGGCATTGTAGCTCATACCTTTCAACTGGCCGGAATTCATATCCACTTTAGAGATTTGTCCGCCGGAAAGCAGGTACAGGTTTCTGCCGTCTTTACTCATAACGAGAGCACCGCCTCCTTTGTTCAGTTTGGATAACATACGGGTACTTCCGTTTTTAAAGTCTCTGACCCAAAGGTCGTAACCGCCTTCAAAAGCGCTCAGGTAATATAGTTTTGAAGCGTCGTTGGTCAGTACGGCGTCGCCCAGACGGGAAGAATGGATGGTCAGGCGTACCATCCGGTCTTCCAGGTTTTCAAAGTCGATTTTGAGTTCGGGGAGCTTGTTTTCTTCTGCTTTCGCTTTTTTACCTTCTTTTTCTCCTTCGTCTTTTTTATCTCCCTCTTCTTTTTTACCTTTTTTCCCGGCTTTATCTGCTTTGTCACCTTTCTTTTCCTGTTTCTTTTCAGCTTTGGCTTTTTCTTCGGCTTCTTTCCTTTTCTGTAACTCTTTTATTTCTTTATGAAGAGCCAGTTCTTCTTTGTTCATTCTGAATTCATCCCAGGCTTCCGGATCCAGGAATAAGGCATAGATGTCGTATTGAGCTCCCCAACTACCGTGGCTACGCATACCTTGACGGTCGGTCGACCAAATGATGGCTTTTCCGTTCATCATCCATTTGGGATTCTGATCGCTATATCCACTGTTGGTCAGGTTGTGGATTTCTCCGCTGCCGTCGGCTTTTACAAGAGCGATATCGTTATGCTGCCAGCCGCCGTGTTCGAAATATTTAGCCAGGATCCACCGACCGTCGGGAGACCATTGATACCATTGGTCGCCGTCTTGATAGGAATAGTTGTATTTAGCCGGAAGTACCGTTCTCGATTTTTTGCTTTTCAGATTGATTACCTTGATTTCGGTCCGGTTTTCGAGGTAAGCGATTTCTTTACCATCCGGAGAGAAAGAGGGTTGGAAACAAGCATTAGTACCCTTGGTGATCTGCTCTTCTTCGATTTCTTTGGCATAAGCGAAAGATTTATCGTCTTTGTCTTTGATCCGGGCGACATAGATATTCCAGTGACCGTTCCGTTCACCGGCATATACCAAAGAACGGCCGTCCGGTGAAAATTCGACTGAACGTTCCTGAGTGGCCGTATTGGTGATTCTTTTCGTCGTACCGTATTCGGCGTTAGCTACATATACATCTCCGCGAACAATGAAAGCGAATTCTTTGCCGTCGGGTGACAGAGCCATCTCGGAAGCTCCCCGGTTCCAATTCATTTTAGCA
>OGFY01002509.1_pt1 | contig 10540 bp, 9 predicted proteins | sample 1570951 | NCBI WGS metagenome assembly OGFY01 (sample SAMEA2581942, study PRJEB24529) | metagenome | biome: Human gut stool | place: China | collected 2011
CCTGCGACCTCTTGATCCCAAATCAAGCGCTCTAGCCAAGCTGAGCCACACCCCGGAACAAAGTGTTTGTCGTTTTTTTATGTTCGTCATATCTCTGACGCAAGACATATTATACATAAACACCCCTTTGATGTCAACAATAAATTTTATTTTTTTTTGCATTTTTTTTGACAAAGCGGATTTCCTTAGGTTTTAAGCCACTTTCCAGTATTTATTTTTTTGAATATTATATATGGACTGATGATAATCTCATACATTTTAGCATTAATTTAAAGTTTTCGAGATCTGGCAGGTATGTATCTGTTGCATATAGATCTTTTAAAAAAATCGGATAAAAATTGAATCGGGTAACAAGCTGTGCTATAGTAAGGGCTGCGACAGTTTAATTAAGAAAAGAGAGAATGGAATGAGTGATTTTTTATTTAGTATAAATGCGACAGTGCCGATCTTTCTGGTGATTCTGTTGGGGTGGTTTCTGAAACGGATTGGGCTGATCAATGATGAATTTGCAAATATAGCAAATAAATATGTGTTTAAGGTATCCCTTCCGGTGCTTTTGTTTCGGGATATCGCAACAACCTCGGTATTAAAAGACGTAAATATGAAATTTGTGGCGTTTTGTTTCTTCGGAACTTTTATTATGTTTGCATGTGCATGGTGCTTTGCAAAGATATATTGCCGGGATAAGACGATGGTCGGAGCGTTTGCGCAGGCATCGGCAAGAGGAAGCGCGGCGGTGCTTGGAATTGCCTTTGTAGAAAATATCTGTGGAAGCTCAGGGATGGCTCCGCTTATGATCGTTGCGGCGGTACCATTGTTCAATATCCTGTCCGTTATTATGCTGACCTTTGGGGGCAGAGATAATATCCATGGTGCAGACGGAATCAAAACGGCATGCATTAATATTTTAAAGAATCCGATCATAATCGGCATCGTGCTCGGAGTTCCGTTTTCATTATTGAATATTCCGATTCCTGCGATACCGATGAAGACGATCAATTATATCGCACAGACGGCGACTCCGATCGCATTGATCGCCATAGGAGCAGGTTTTAATACAAAAGCAGCACTGGAGAAAATGAAGCCTGCGGTTACAGCAGCTCTTATGAAGCTAGTCGTATTTCCTTTGATCTATATGCCGATTGCGGTTAAGCTTGGGTTTGCACCGAGTGAATTGGCAGCAATCCTGATCATGACAGGCTCACCGTCCACGGTAACCTGTTATATCATGGCTAAGAATATGAATAATGATGAAGTCCTGTCATCAAATACGATCGTGCTGACAACCCTGTTTTCATCAATCACGATAACGGTATGGGTATATGTCCTTCGCGTTATGGGATGTATATGACACAAGTAATAATAAAAATCCTTGAATAAACAGAAATGGGATTAAATTAGAAGTAATGAATACAGAGAACAAATGAAAAGATTAGGATAATATAGAAAATTAAAATACAGAGAATGGAGAAAGAAGATGAAAAATATAGTTTTGATCGGAATGCCTGGTTGTGGAAAGAGTACGATCGGTGTGGTACTTGCCAAGGTTCTTGGATTTGATTTTGTAGATGCAGATGTGTTGATCCAGAAGAAGCATGGTAAGCTGCTTCGTGAGCTGATCGCAGAATATGGAGATGATGGGTTCCTTCAGATAGAAAATGATGTAAACAAAGAAATTGACTTAAAGAATACGGTTATTGCAACCGGAGGAAGTGTCGTATACTGTGATGAAGCCATGCAGCATTATGTAAAAAATGATATTGTAGTATATATCGAGCTTCCATATGGAGTGATCGCTTCCAGACTGGAAAATGTAAAACGGCGTGGCGTAGTGTTAAAGGATGGTCAGACTTTAAAGGATCTTTATAACGAGAGAATCTTATTGTATGAAAAATATGCACAGATCACGGTAAAAGCCGAGGGACTTTCCGTAGAAGAACTCATGGATACGATTGCAGAAAAAGTGTTGGCATATGAGAAGACACATTAATGTGAAGATCGAGCGCAAACAGCATAGATCCAAAGTAATGATATGAATTTGGATCTATGCAGCAGGTTTATGAAGTGCTAAAAACAGATTGGAAAAACGACTTCTGAACAGCAGAATGAAATATTTGGCGAAAGCTGAAAAAATATCTGCAAGGAAGTCGTTTTTTATATTGACGAAAATGGATGTATCCAATATAATCTATTTTGTGGTTAAAAACGTAGAACCTTAAAGCCGCTTGACTTCAACGCAATAAAGCAAAATGAGCCGGATTATGTCAGAATTCGAAAATCAGAAATTATAAGATGCGCTATTGTTGGTGGAAAGTTGACTGTAAAATTCTGCGAATACAAAAATGAGAAGTGACGGGAGGTCGACATGGTTATTAAAGTGATTATGCTTGTTGTATTCTTTGGCATAATGATCGGTGTAGGATTTTATGCAAGAAAACAGGCCACAGATGTGAACGGATTTGTACTGGGAGGAAGAAGCGTAGGCCCATGGCTTACAGCATTTGCATATGGTACGTCCTATTTTTCGGCAGTTATTTTTATTGGATATGCAGGACAGTTTGGATGGAAATACGGAATTGCATCCACATGGATCGGAATTGGAAATGCAATCCTTGGGTCTCTGCTTGCATGGGTAGTGCTTGGCAGAAGAACCAGACTGATCACGCAGAAGCTGGATTCCAGAACAATGCCGGAATTCTTTGAGAGAAGATATAACAGCAAATCCATGAAGATCATTTCTTCCTGGATCATATTCATATTCTTGATCCCATATACGGCTTCATTGTATAACGGTCTTTCCAGATTGTTTGGAATGGCGTTCGACATTGATTACAAGATCTGTGTTGTTGCTATGGCAGTTCTTACCGGTATCTATGTAATTGTTGGCGGGTATATGGCGACAGCGATCAATGACTTTATTCAGGGACTGATCATGCTGGTTGGTATAGTAGCAGTTATCTATGCAGTATTAAACGAGAGAGGCGGACTTACAGGTGCGTTAGACAAGCTGGCTCGTGTAAATGATCCGGCGGTTTCGGATACACCGGGTGTATTTGCATCCTTCCTTGGACCGGATATCTTCAATCTGGTATGTGTTGTCATATTAACCTCACTTGGAACATGGGGCCTTCCTCAGATGATCCAAAAATTTTATGCGATCAAAGATGAGAAATCAATCAAGCATGGAACGATCGTATCTTCTTTATTTGCAAAGCTCGTAGACGGAGGATGTTATTTCCTTGGTGGTTTTGGACGTCTGACCGAGACGGATGTAGCAACAGAAGGATTTGATGCGATCATTCCACACCTGCTTGAGAATCTTCCGGAAGTATTGATGGGACTGGTGGTTATCCTTGTATTATCTGCTTCGATGTCTACCTTATCTTCATTGGTTCTGACCTCAAGCTCCACACTTACGATCGACTTTATCAAAGCATCGATCGCACCGAAAATGTCAGAGAAGAAGCAGGTCCTTACAATGCGGATCATGCTGGTAGTATTTATCGCATTATCGGCGGTCATTGCAGTCATTCAGTATTCCAGCAAGGTGGCATTTATCGCACAGCTTATGGGTATTTCATGGGGTGCGATCGCAGGTGCCTGTCTAGCTCCGTTTTTATATGGTCTGTACTGGAAACGCACGACAGTGGCAGCCTGCCTTGTTAGTTTTATCTGGGGCGTAGGCATCATGACACTGAACTTTATCAGTAATACATGGCAGTTATTTAGTTTTCCACAGGCGTTACAGTCACCTGTAAACTGTGGTGCAGCAGCGATGATCGGTGGATTGATCCTTGTTCCGATCGTCAGTCTGATCACAAAGAAACCGGATCAGGAGCGCGTAGAGGAGGTCTTCTCCTGCTATGAAGCGACAGTAACCGTACCTCAGAAGGAAGCATTGGATTAATATTATACATAAAATATACATAATATGCATAAAGCCGGCAGACAGAAAAACATTCTGTCCTGCCGGCTTTAACATTTGTGTGAAATGTGTAAAAATGTGTTTGTACAAGAGTTTTTTGAATGTAAAATCAGTTTTCAAAACAGAAAGAAAGTATACGGACATATTAAAAATGGAATAAAAAAATAAATATCAAAATAATTTTTTGTATATTTATTAATTAATGCTTGAATATTATGCATAATAACTGTATAATCATGGAAGATTATACGAACTGTATTTTCCTATGAAAGCGGTTGACGGAAGAAAATGCAGAGAGTAAGATAAGTGAATGTGTAGAAATACAAATAGGACGATGGCTGTAACGGAAAATGACCGGTTGCAGCAGATTGGAGTAAGATATGATAAAGGCAGGAATTATTGGTTCAACCGGATATGCCGGTCAGGAAATAGTAAGAATTCTTCTTGGACATAAGGATGTGGAAATTGTCTGGTATGGTTCCAGAAGTTTTATAGATAAGAAATATTACGAAGTATTTGGAAATATGTTTCAGATCGTGGATGCAACCTGTCTGGGCGAGAATATGGATGAGCTGGCTGAGAAGGTAGATGTTATTTTCACTGCAACTCCACAGGGCTTATGTTCTTCTCTTGTAAATGAGGATATTTTATCAAAGGTTAAGATCATTGATCTGAGTGCGGATTTCAGAATTAAGGATGTTGCTACTTACGAGAAGTGGTACAAGATCGAGCATAAGAGTCCGGAATTTATCGACGAGGCCGTATATGGTCTGTGTGAGATCAACAGAGATAAGGTAAAGGGATGCAGACTTCTGGCAAATCCGGGCTGTTATACAACCTGCTCCATTCTTTCCTTATATCCGCTTGTAAAAGAGAAGCTGATCGATCCGAATACGATCATTGTAGATGCTAAGTCCGGTACATCAGGAGCAGGACGAGGAGCAAAGATCCCGAACCTGTTCTGTGAGGTAAATGAAAGCATTAAGGCATATGGAGTAACGACTCATCGCCATACACCGGAGATCGAAGAACAGCTGGGATATGCATACGGCAGTCCGATCATGATTAATTTCACACCACATCTGGTTCCGATGAATCGTGGTATTCTGGTTACGGCCTATGCTTCATTAAAAGAAAAGGTAGATTACGATACTGTTCGTGCTGCATATGACAAATATTATGCAAACGAGAGATTTGTCCGTGTTCTTGACAAGGATGTATGTCCGGAGACACGTTGGGTAGAGGGCAGCAATTATGTAGATGTCAACTTTAAGATTGATGAAAGAACCGGACGTATCATTGCAATGGGAGCACTTGATAATCTGGTAAAGGGAGCAGCCGGTCAGGCAGTTCAGAATATGAATATTATGTTTGGACTTCCGGAAGAAGAAGGACTGCTGATGGCTCCGGTATTCCCATAAAGAGTAACGGCATCGGATATCGTGGAAGAACAGATGATATAAGGCGGTGATCGGTATGGAGATCATTTCCGGCGGAGTGACAGCTCCAATCGGATTTCTGGCAGCAGGTATGCACGCCGGAGTAAGAAAAAATAAAAAGAAAAAAGACATGGCATTACTAGTCAGCAAGTGTCCGGCGAAGACAGCTGGAGTATTTACACAGAATGTAGTCAAGGCTGCACCTGTTATGTGGGACAAAGCATTATGTGACGATATCGGCTTATGTCAGGCACTGGTTGTAAACAGTGGAGTGGCAAATGCGTGTACCGGAGAAGCAGGAGATGTTGATGTGGCGCATATGGCAGAGCTTGTGGCAGCAGAACTTCAGGTACCGGTTGATCAGGTTGCGGTTGCTTCGACCGGAGTAATAGGTATAAGGCTTCCGATGGAGACGATCGCGCATGGAATCCGCGAACTTTCAGGGATGCTTTCCGATGATTTGGAAAGTGGAAGTCATGCGGCGGAAGCCATTATGACGACCGATGTATATAAGAAAGAGATCGCGGTAAAGCTGCAGATCAAAGGGAAGACAATTACCGTCGGAGGCATGTGCAAAGGTTCCGGTATGATTAATCCGAATCTTGGAACGGTGCTTGGATTCCTGACAACGGATCTGAATATCAGTCAGGAGTTATTGCAGAAAACACTGAGAAATGAAGTCATAGACACTTATAATATGTTATCTGTCGATGGGGATACTTCAACGAATGACACTGTTATGATATTTGCAAATGGCATGGCAGAAAATGATGAGCTGCTTGAAACGGATGCGGATTATCCGGCATTTGTGGAGGCGCTTCGATATATCAACACCTACTTCGTGAAGCTGATCGCAGCGGACGGAGAGGGAACGACGAGGATGTTTCAGGTACAGGTAGCAGGGGCGGAATCCAAGGAGGGCGCAAGGAAGCTTGCAAAATCCGTGGTGACCTCAAACCTTGTAAAATGCGCCGTATACGGCTCGGATGCGAACTGGGGACGTCTGGTGTGCGCGATGGGACAGAGCGGGATCGCATTTGACCCATATAAGGTAGATATCATAATATCCAGTGAGGCCGGTTCCTTAAAAATAGTTGAAAACGGGGTCTGTACCGATTATGATGAAGAAAGAGCGACGGAGATCCTGTCGCCGGATCAGGTATGTTTTCATGCGGATATGCATGCCGGTACAGAGACAGCTTCCGCGTGGGGCTGTGACCTTACATATGAATATATCAAGATAAATGCAGAGTATAGAAAGTGAGGAAGTAAATAAGATGGTAAAGGGAGATTATACAGTAGATCAGGTAATATCAAAAGCACAGACACTGATCGAGGCTTTGCCTTATATCAAGAAATTTCAGGGGAAAACAATTGTTGTAAAATATGGCGGAAGTGCTATGTTGGATGAGAATCTGAAATATAATGTGATTGAAGATGTTGCATTATTAAAGCTGGTTGGACTGAAACCGGTTATCGTGCATGGTGGCGGTAAGGAGATCAGCAAATGGGTAGAGAAGATTGGAAAAGAGCCTGAATTTATCAATGGACTTCGTGTAACAGACGGTGAGACAATGGAGATTGCTGAGATGGTATTATCCAAGGTAAATAAGAGTCTTGTCAGCATGATGCAGAAGGTTGGTTTAAAGGCTGTGGGTATCAGTGGAAAGGATGGTGGATTGTTCACCGTTAAGAAGCGTCTGCCGGGCGGAAAAGATATCGGTTATGTAGGCGAGATCACAAAGGTTGATACAGAGGTGATCGATGCACTGGTCGATCAGGATTTTATACCTGTTATCGCTCCTATCGGTGTCAGTGAAGAATATGAGGATTATAATATTAATGCTGATGATGCTGCATGTGCTGTTGCAACAGCATTAAAGGCGGAAAAGCTGGTATTCTTAACAGATATTGAAGGTGTATTTATCGATCCGACAGATAAGTCTACCCTGATCTCAGAAATGGACATCCACGAGGCAAAGGATATCATTGAGAAAGGTGTTGTCGGCGGTGGTATGCTTCCAAAGCTTAATAACTGTATCACAGCCATGGAAAATGGTGTATCAAGAGTTCATATTTTGGATGGCCGCCTGAAGCATTGCCTGCTTCTTGAGTTCTTTACTCAGAAGGGTATTGGTACTGCAATCTTAAAAGAGCCATTATTCTAAGAAGCACATTCAATGAAAAGTTAAAAGTAAAACAGAAAAAGACCGGAGCTGTGCACCGATAACGAGAAAATCGGATGCCGCAGGACTGGTCTTTTTCTATTTTGCTATTGTAAAAGGAATCGAAGTTCGTTAAAATGGGGGTGTGCATGAGTGTACCGGCATATCAAGGAGGTATGCAGGTATGATAATAAAGAAAAAACTGTTATATGTAGGACTTGCCGGATGGATGTTGTTGTTCGGGATTACTCTGGTCGGATGTCGAAAAAATGGCATGATACTTGAGACAACAGAGCAGAATACCGGTTCACAGAATGATACGGCATATGCCGAAGACGCCGTGGTAGGTTCTGTTACAGAAAGGGATCAGGAAGACACAGAAGCCATAATAGACACAGAAGCTATAATAGACACAGGAATCTGTGTATTTGTCTGTGGGGCAGTAAAACAAGAAGGGGTATATGAACTCCCGATAGGTGCAAGGATCAATGATGCACTTCTTGCAGCAGGCGGATTTGCAGAGAATGCTGCGGAGCAGGTGGTAAATCTTGCAGACTTTATCGAGGATGGACAGAGGATTTATTTTCCGACGGAGGAAGAGGTGCAGGAGCAGCCGGAACGCTGGCAGGATCCGGAAACAGAAACGAACGGACAGACAATGGAAGCGGGAGTAGTGAATATCAATACTGCCGGGAAAGAGGAACTGATGTCATTGTCCGGGATTGGTGAAGCAAAGGCGGAGAATATCATAACTTACAGAGAGACACAGGGTGCATTTGAAAAAACAGAAGATATTATGAATGTGAATGGTATCGGAGAGAATTTATTTCAGAAGATAAAAAACGATATTTGCGTGGGTCGGTAGAGATATAGAAACAAAGGAAAGGTGGAAATCTGGTATGAAAAAGGTATTGGTCGTAGATGATGAGAAACTGATCGTGAAAGGTCTGAAATTCAGTCTGGAACAGGATGATATGGAAGTAGACGTGGCATATGATGGCGGAGAGGCATTTGAGAAGATCAAAAACAATGATTATGATATCGTTCTGTTAGACATCATGATTCCGGTTTATACCGGGATTGAAGTATGTCAGATGGTGCGTGAATTTTCCAATGTTCCGATCATTATGCTGACGGCCAAGGGTGAGGATATGGATAAGATCATGGGTCTTGAATATGGTGCAGATGATTATATCACCAAACCATTTAACATACTGGAGGTAAAGGCAAGGATCAAAGCCATCTTAAGAAGAAGCGGAAAAAAGGCAGAGCCTGTAAAGCCGGTAAATATTTTAGAAATCAATGGCATGAAGGTAGAATTGGATAGCCGCCGTGTATTTGTTCATGGAAAGGAACTGAATCTGACAGCAAAAGAATTCGATTTGCTGGAGCTTCTGATGGCGCATCCGAATAAGGTTTATTCCAGAAATGAACTGTTAGATACGATCTGGGGCAGTACATATCCGGGAGATTCCAGAACGGTGGATGTTCATGTAAGAAGACTTCGTGAGAAGATTGAGGAGAATCCGGGTGAGCCGGTGTATATTCATACAAAATGGGGCGTTGGCTACTATTTTAAAGGATGATGAGACAGGGAATGCGTAAAGCATTCCTATCTTACTGGATTTTTTTGGAATGGAAAAAAGTAAAGATGAAAATGTAGAAAATAAGAATAAAAATATCTGGAAAAACAGCAGGCGGAGGATCAGTCTTCAGGTTGTTATCTTTGTAATGATCATGGCAGGTTTTTATCTGATCTCAATCAGTATGAAAACGGTTCTGCTACAGTTGATGTGGAATCAGAGATATAGTGATTGTGAAACACTGTTGCAGGAAAACGCAAAAAATCTGGAATATCTGATCAATGATATTAATTCGGAAACAGAAGGTACAAGCAAGACTTTTCATGGTATGAACACTCTTGCGTACAGCCTGTCTGCCAGAGTTATGATCGTAGATACTGATTACAGGGTAGCCTATGACAGCTTTCGTCTGTTGAAGGATACCTATATCATGAATAATGATATCTATGAGATCATGAAGGGAGACAGAGACGAACGGCTGGTACGGGAACAGTCCTACATTGAGTATATGTTTCCTGTGGTGAACCGGGAAGGTTATATTGATGATGTAGCTGTGATCGCAGTCAGTCTGGAAAGCATGGAAAATGAAAGAGGATATTTGTCATACCGTGCCAATATCTTGATCTGTATTTTTATGGTGATCGGGGTGCTGACAGCATTTTTCATTTCTTATATGGCGGTTCGCGATACCAGAAAGATCAAGAGTCAACTTGTAAATATGAAGGATGGATTTCTGGGACAGATTTCATCGGATGGTTTATGGCGAGAAGCTGGGAGCGTTGTTGACAATATGAATGGGATATTTGCCAAATCGCAGTTGTTGGAGGAATCCCGGCAGGAATTTGTATCAAATGTATCACATGAGCTGAAAACACCGATTACTTCAATGAAGGTTTTATCAGAATCGATCTTGATGCAGGATAATGTTCCGGTTGAGATGTACCGGGAATTCATGAACGATATTGTTTTAGAGATTGACCGTGAAGCGCAGATCATCAGTGATCTGCTGACGCTGGTCAAGACAGATAAGGGATCAGACAGCCTGAATATCGAGCGGGTGGATATCAATGAGCTGATGGAGGTTATTCTGAAACGGTTGACGCCTCTGTCAGAAAAGAGAAGCAGTGAGACCAATCAACATACAAAGATTTCCTGTGGTACTAAGCGTCAGATAATAGCATAAAAGATTGGTAACGATAGCGACTTCCAATATGCCGATACGGACAATGCTCCATTGCACATAACATTTCAAAGCAAGCGTGATCGTCATTTGATCTATTTTCTTTTTAAGCACCAGGCTGAATAATTTAAGAGAAAGGGGAATACACAAGGCCGTTAGCAGAATCCCTAATGTCTCAAAATAATAAACGGCTTGTGCATTGTCTGCCAAACTTCCTACGGGAAGGAGTTCAAACTCCCCTGCTCCAA
>OGFY01002514.1_pt1 | contig 10516 bp, 10 predicted proteins | sample 1570951 | NCBI WGS metagenome assembly OGFY01 (sample SAMEA2581942, study PRJEB24529) | metagenome | biome: Human gut stool | place: China | collected 2011
ATCAAGGCGGTAATTCTTACGGATGTTTGCCGGTACCGTTTCTACGCCATTCCTACCACCCTTCAAATCTATAACCATTATAACACAATAGATTTGGGGGTGGTAAGGTTGGCTGCGAATTATTCCATTTTCAGAAATTTCCTATACTTTTGACCCCGGCATCATGTCATTAAGTTAAGAAAAGCTGGGGCTCGCAGAAATGCGGGCCCCAGCTTTTTTAACAATTTTCAAATTACACTTGACAAACAGGGTAAAATATGCGGCCTTTTTACTAACTGCGGTTACCCTCATACAACTTCTTGAAGATGACGGCCAGTTCCTTTTCAATCCTGCGGATCAAATTCTAAATCATTTTCTTTTGGGCATGGAAAGCACGACCATAGGCATCGGCTGCCATCAAAGCCTCGTAAACCATGGTGGCTGTAACTTCAAAGGGCATATTGTGGATGGTGCTCGTGGGAACGCAGGCCTTCTCAGCGGCAGTACGCACTTCCTCTGGCATCACATCAACATATCCCAGATCTGCAAAGCAAATAGGCAAGCCAACAGAGTCACTGAAATCCATGACTTCCTTCAGTTCGGCCAAAGAGTTCTCCAGCACTAATTGCGCCAGTACGCAAAAGGCCACATTAAAGCCGTGAAGTTGTTGATGCAATGCAGGAATGAATGTGAAGCCCTTCTGGATTCCGTGGGCAGCAGCAAGACCGCCACTTTCAAACCCAACACTGGAAAGATATGTGTTAGTCTCTACGATGGTTTCTACCGCCTCAGTACATACATGCGCATCTACCGCCAGCTTAGCAGCAAGGCCACTATGTCGCAGATTATCCCAGCACATTTGTGCAAGGCCAGTAGCAGCATAGGTAGGCTTAGCATGTACCTGATTATTTTTGCCAGATGCACGACAGGCGCGAGCCTCAAACCAGGTGGCCATAGCATCACCCATGCCAGCCACTAGCAGTCGAGACGGAGCCGCCACGATGACAGATGTATCCACTAACACCATTTCCGGGCATTTATCTAAGAATAAATATCGGTCAAAAGATCCATCCTCGTGATATAATACACTGACAGAGCTACAGGGCGAATCAGAGGACGCCACTGTGGGCACGATGACCATTGGTCGCTCTGTGGTGTGAGCTACAGCCTTAGCGGTATCCAACACCTTACCACCGCCAATACCTACCACTGCCGTGCAATTATTCTCAAGGACAATGGCAGAAATGCGTTCCACCTCAGCTTGTGTAGCTTCACCTTGAAAAACCACATAAGTCACTTCAAAATTCTTTCCAGCAAAGGTTTTTTCCAACGTACTTTGCAGCCGTTTCACACCGCCTTGGCTAAGAATCACCGTGAGGCGTTTCCCCATTCCCTGTAGGTACCGATCGAATTCAAAAAGAGTGTTTGCGCCTTGCACATATTTTGCAGGGCTTTTTAAAACCTTAGCCATAATTTCCTCCTACATCTCTTTTGATGTAAACACGGGTAAAGAGCGAAAATAGCGCCCTTTACCCGTGCGATCAACTATTTTTCGCTTTCAACCATTTTACTCTACTTTTCATCACACTGACATTCCCATCAGTTGAGGCAGGAACGTACTGATTTGCGGAATATAAGTAACCAGCATCAAAACAGCAACCATGACGAAAATCCACGGCCAAATAGCTTTTGCAAGAGTTGTATATTTTACATTGGAAATCTCACTGGCCATAAAGAGGTTCGCACCAAACGGCGGTGTGATGAAACCGATCGCCAGATTCAAAATCATAATCATACCGAAATGTACGGGACTTACGCCAACGGCCTTAACGATGGGAAGTAGGATAGGCGTGAGAATGATGATAGCTGCGTTTGTCTCCATAAAGGCACCGACAAACAGCAGGAGGATGTTGATCAGCAGCAACAGGAGAATCTTGTTGGTCGTCAGTCCCAGAATCGCTTCAGCAATCATCGTCGGGATATCTGCGATTGCAAGAACTTTGCCAAAGCCGGAAGACATACCGATCACGAAGAGAACCGGAGTGCACAGCATCACAGCCCGGAACCCCAGATAAGGCAATTCAGAAATCTTGACTTCCTTATAGACGAAGCAGCTGATGATAATTCCAACAAAGCAGGCAAAGGCCGCAGCTTCTGTGGGGGTGCAGATACCGCCATAGATGCTGCCCAACACAAGAACTGGAATCAGCAAAGAAGGGATAGCATCCACAAAAATTTTCCAAATCTCTTTTCCAGTATAATGGTGGACTTCTTTGGGATAGTACTTCCGCTTTTTGGCAACAAAGTAGGAATAAACGCACAGTGCAATGCCGGTAATAATTCCTACCGGGAAGCCTGCAGTAAACAGAGACGTAACCGAAGCATTCGCCGCAACAGCATAGACTACCATACAGACACTGGGCGGAATGATCGTTCCGATTGTACCCGCTGTCGCTACTAAGGAGGCCGAATAGGGCTTATCATAACCGGCATTTACCATGACAGGAATCATAATCAAACCGATGGCCGCCACCGTAGCAGAACCGGTACCAGAAATCGCAGCAAAGAACATACATGCAACGATTGCAACCATGCCAAGGCCACCTGTAAACCGGTCAAAAACAATCCGACCCAAGTCAAGAAGTCTCCGGGAAATGCCGCCCTTTCCCATGATATCGCCCGCAAATGTGAACAATGGAACTGCGGCAAGCGTGAAGGAGTTCAGTCCCGCTGTAATACCTTTGACAAAGCTCTCTCCAGAAATGACATCTTCCACGCTCATCAAAAAGAGGGATGCAAGGCCTTGAGAGAAAGCAATGGGTACAGAGGCAAAAATTAGGACTACAAAAGGAATTAACAGTTTCGCAATCATTTTACTGCTCCTTTCTTTCTAGCAATGAATCTCTCACACTCTTTGACGACCTCGGAATCCATCAATGCTTCTTCTTCCTCTCTCGTGTGTGCCGGCATGAAGAAAAGCTTTGTGGCGCCTGAATAGCGGCCATTGGTGTTCTGGAAGAGATCATACGAGCTGTGAAGATGCCGCAGTTTCCAAATCAGAGCTTGAAGCATTCGGATTTCCATCAGAGCATATCCTATGACCGCAGCACTATAGACCACGCTTAGATTTGCGTTCAAGGTCTGAGCGGTATCTCCGTAGTAAAGCGCATGTTTCACCACCAGCACGGAGTCCTTCAGAAACAGTGCAAACATCATTAAGGCTACAGCATCCACAATGATCATCACTGCTTTTTTTATTGGGACAGGCAAAAATTCTCGAATAAAGTCAATGCTAATGTGTCGGGCATTCCGCACCGCATAGGGAATAGATAAGAATACCAGCCACACAAAAATAAAACGCGAAACTTCTTCGCCCCATGCGAATCCTGTATGGAATGCAAATCTCAGAATGACTTGCAGAACCATCAGCCCACTCATCAGATAAAACATAACCGTCATACAGAGGGGCTCAAAATTGATATCAAGCCAACGAAGGAACTTTTTCATTGCGTGCCTCCCTTTTTTCTTCAACATTCAACAATTTCCGCAAAGACTACGTTCTCGTTTTTTCTACCCATTCTTGAACGAAGTCGAAGGTCTCCTCGCCAGCCATTTCGATGATTGCCGGATTCACAACCGCATCCACAATCTTTTTCATATTGTCTCGTGTCTCTTGTGGAACAGTGGTGACTCGACAGCCGTACTCCTCAAATGCCTGAATATAAGAATTTTCCTGCGAGGTCAGTGTCTCACGGTGATACTGAACGGCGTTTGCGACCGCTTCAGTAATCAAGTTCTGATCTTCAGAAGTCAATGAATCGAACCAAGTCTGATTGCAAACAAGGATATCGGAAGATATCAGGTGGGATGTCAATGAGATATAATTCTGCACTTCGTAAAATTTTTGCTCGAAGATGGAAGACAATGCGCTCTCTTGTCCATCTATTAAATTCTGTTGCATGGACGTGAACAACTCATTCCAGTTTACAGCGGTCAGGTTGAGTCCAAGAGCTTCCCATGCAGCGATCTGCACCGGGCTGTATCCTCGAATTTTGAGACCTTTCAAATCTTCAACTGTCTCAATGGGACGCTTGTTGTTGGTAAACTGGCGGAAGCCCGTGGGGAAAAAGCCCATTCCCTGCAAGTCCATACGTTGGTATGCATCCAGCATCTTCTGACCACCAGGGCTGTCCATAAAACGAAATGCGTGATCGTAGTCATCGAACATAAAGTAGCTTTCCAACGCCGCAAGAGTTCCGATTGTACCCGAAACATTCAAGTGCTGGCTTGTAACCATTTCGATATCTCCCACACGAGTCAGTTCCAGCATCTCCTGCTCGCCACCAAGTTGTCCTCCAAAGTAGATTTGTACATAAAAGCGGCCGTTTGACTTCTCTTCAAGTTCTTCTTTCATTTTCAAAAGAGCCTTGGAAACAGGGGCATTCTCAGAAGCGACTGTTCCAATCTTGATGTTGATTTGATTTTTGTCAGCATTTTCATTGCTACACCCCGCCAGCATAGCAACCATCAATGCTGCGAGAATGAATAGAAAACAGTTTCTTTTCATGAAAGCCTCCTTAAACATGACAATTGAGGACACTCCGTTGTCCGCGTCAAAGCGCCGCAACGGTCAAATAACATTTTATATGTTTTGGGGGTAAAGGACATTGTTTTGCGCCCCCTCTTTAACTTATCACCCATACCGAAACAGTTGTTGTGAGCATCGTCCACTGCACACAACAACGCATCGATGACTACAATCCATCTTGTAGTTAGGGGAAAAGATCCGAGTATCTGCAGCTGTATTCACGCAATGCCATGGCGGTCATAGGCCTCCATGGCATTGCGGTAACAATTGCAGTTAATAGGTAGGACGGCCCTTCTCATCATGGTCGGCGTCGTAGTGGATGTACTGGCCGCCGTTAAAACCGTTGAAGCCCAGCGGATTACGGAAGCCCAGAGGATTCTTACCAACGGGGTGACGCTCCATCAGCTCATTGATCATCTTGGTGTAACCCTCAACAACGCGCTCCACCAGAGCGTCGCCCTTCTCCTTGGTAGCCTTGGTGGGGTTGCCGATAACACCGTGATCCAGATCGTCCTTCTCGAGCAGAGCCCAGTTGCCGAAGCCGCCGTAGCACTGCCACTCGTGAGAAGCCTCGCCGGGAGCCATCTTCCACTCAGCGCCCATCAGAGGCGTGCCGCCGCCATCGATGGCCAGCTCCTGATGCATCAGCTCGGGATACAGGGACAGGCCCATGGAGGACTCGGCCTCATCGGCGTGCCACATGAAGTCCTCCAGGATGTGCTTGTTGTCACGCAGGAAGTCATACCAGGTGGAGGCGATACAGAAGTAGCCCTCCATGCCCAGCTTATGGACCACAGGCAGGATGGAGCTGTCGGCGCCGTGGGCAACCAGCAGGATGAACTTGTTGTAGCCGACGTTGGAGGCGCTGGCCACGATGTCGTGAATCAGAGCCATATTGGTCTCATAGTTCAGAGTGATGGTAGCAGGCATGCCCATGTGCATGTAGGGATGGCCGCCGTACATAGGGCAGGGCAGGACGGTGGCACCGGTGCGCTCAGCCACCTTCTCGGCCAGACCGATGGCGTTGAAGCTGTCCATGCCGTTGGGGCAGTGGGCACCATGCTGCTCAATGGCGCCCAAAGGCAGGATAGCCACGTCGCACACTTCCTTGGCATATGCGATATTCACGGGTGCGGTGTTGTCCTCAAAATGGACAGAGTCTCTCTTATTCAGCTTAAAGCTGGTCTGCTTCATCTTCTCGTACATAGTTCGTTTCCTTTCTTTTCTTAGAAATTTCTTTTTAATCGGTCGCGCCGATGATTTGATTTACCTGAGTTCAAGGCTTCAGCAGTACCTTGATCCGCATTTCTTTCTTGCCGCGGATCATCTTCACAACATCTGGCAACTCCTCCATGGGCTTGACATGAGTGATAAGGGGCTTTACCTTCAGTTTGCCGGAGGCCATATACCGCAGCACCGGTCCGAAGGAGTTGGGACTTGCCAGAGAGCCTACCAACTCCGCATCCTTCACGATGACCGTATTCATCGCCACGTCCACATTGGCTCCATTGTACCAGCTCACCGCCACGATCCGGCCCGTGGGTTTCAGGGCCTGCACAGCCATGTTCAGCGCTGCGTTGCTGCCAGAGGTCTCGATCACGATCTCAGGGCCGGCTTCCGTCAACTCCTTCGCCCGCTGCACCACGTCCTCCTTGTGGTAGTTGATGGTCTCGTGGATGCCGCACTCCTTGGCGATGGCCAGCTTCTCATCCCAGCTACCCGCCATGATAACCTTGCTGGCTCCCGCAATGTTGGCGAGCTGGGCTGCCAGCTGGCCGATTGGGCCGTCGCCGATCACCAGCACCTCTGCCCCTGCGGGGATCTTCGCCTTGCTGACGGCGTACATGGCCGTGGCAGCAGGCTCTGCCAGGGCTGCCTCCTCCATGCTCAGACCGTCGGGGATTTTGTACACATGCCGCTGGGGCACCGCCACATACTCGGCGAACACGCCCTGACGGTTCTTGTAGGAGCCGATGACCTCCCGGTTGGGGCACAGGTTGTAGTGACCCTTCCGGCACTCGTCGCACTCGCCGCACCCCAGGCTCACGTCAGAGGTGATGCGGTCGCCGACCTTGAGGTCCCGAACGTCCCTGCCCACAGCCACGATGGTACCGCTCCACTCATGCCCCGGAATGATGGGATACTTGGTAAAGCCGTTTTTGATGTGGATCATGTCGCCGGTCAGCAGCTCGATATCCGTGGCGCAGAAGCCTGCGTACGCGATCTGCGCCAGCACCTCATTGTCCTTCGGCTCGGGCGTTGCCACCGCAGAATACTCGACGCCCCCCGGCTCCATAAAACGAATTGCTTTCATTAAGCCGATTCCTCCATTTGCTGAAATAGTCTTTTGCAGTCCAATGTCTGGGCTTCTCCCTGCCGGAAGCAGACCGGAACGCAGCGCCCGCCCCGCAGGCATTCACAGAACAAGCCGGGATCTCCCCCGTGTTCCGCAAAGGTCCAGCAGTGACACGGCACCGCATACCGGGCGCCCGTCAGCTCCGCCGCTCTGGCGCCCTCCTCCGCATTCATGTTGCCGAACTTCCCGTTGACGGACATGAACACAATCTCCGGCTGGAATTTCGCCACCCCGCAGAACAGCTCCTCATGGAAGGCTGTATCTCCGGAGAAATAGAGCCGGTGCCCACCCATCTCCAGCAAAACCCCGATGGCGTCCGGCGCCATGGTGCCGTGGTCAGCGGTGGCCGCCTCCACCAGCACCCGCCGGTCCCCATAGCGCATCCCCCGATCCAATCGGTGGCAGCGGCTCTTCTCCACTCCCATTTCTGCCAGCACATCCAGGCAGCTGGTGGGGCCGAAAAACTGTGTCTTTGGCGACCGCTCTTTCACTACGGGGATCGCGTCGTAGTCCAGATGATCGAAGTGGGTGTGCGTAATCACATAGTAATCAGGCGCAAAATCCTCCGCCGGCAGCAGCATCGGCGAGAGCCGCTTGAAGCCGCGGATCCGTTCACCGCAGTTCGTCAGGTAAGGATCCACAGCCAATGTGCAGCCGTGTCCATCTTTTAAAAGATAGCCCGCCTGCCCCAGCCAGCAGATCATCAGCTCTCCCTGTGACACTTGTGTCCTGCGGATTTCCTCTGCGAGATTCATCCTACTACCTTTCTCAGTTCCTCAATATAAGCAGCCCTCAAGCCAGGAATACCGCTCGTCAAACTGGACCTTGTACTTCTTCGTATCGCCGGCCAGGCCCCACAGCAGATACGCACGGGTGCCGGGCAGTGCCACCGTGGTGTGGTAGCCGGTGGGCAGCGCCACGGCGGTGTTGTTCTCCTCGATCACATTGACCTCGTCCCAGATCTTCTTGTTCTCGTCCGTCAGATCATAGCCGTGCTGCATGACGCCGCCGCGGCCAGGGCCATCCTCGGTGGAGGTCATCTGGAAGGAGAAGATCTCATCCAGCACGCACTCCTTGCCGGGGCGCTCGTAGTCGTGCCGGTGCGCCGGGAATCCGATCCAGCCGCCGGGCACGGACACGGTCTCGCCCACGATCAGCAGCTTGGTGATGTGGTCGTTGTGCTTGCCGGGCTGGCCGAAGATGAAGCGGTACTTCCGCTTGTAGATGTACTCGCCGGGTTCTCCCTCCTCGATATTTTCAGGCGGGCAGAAATAGGGGGCATTGCCCTCCTCACAATAGGCGGTGAAGACTCTCGCCTCCATGCCCTTCTCGCTGTACAGCTTCACTGTGGCTTTGGGCGGCACATACAGGGCGGTGGGCAGATCGTCATAGACATTGCCGCGCTGGCCCTTGGCGCCGTCCACAACGGTCACGCCCTCATACTCCACCCAGCAGGTCATGTCGCCCTGCTGCAGCACGATGGCCTGCTCCTCACCGGTGACCTTGTACTCCAGCGTCTGGCCGGGGTTGAGAAGGATTCGGCCGAATCCCTCATAGGTCATATCCGAGTTGGCCTTGGAGATCACGCTCTCATAGCCGTTCAGGTCCTGAAAGCGGTATACAGTTGTGTAAGACATTTGCGTCCACTCCTTTTTCCTTGATTTGAATGCAATTATTTCAATACTTCCTTGTTGACGGGATAGGTGACCGGTTTGCCGGTGAGATACTCAGTGATCCCCTGGGCGCTGTCCATAGCCATAGCCCGAAGCGCCCCGTCGCTGAGCGCGGCATTGTGGGGAGAGACGATCACATTCTCCATGGAGAAGAGCGGATTGTCATCAGCAGGCGGCTCCTGCTCAAACACATCCAGGCCGGCCCCGGCGATCTCGCCGGACTTCAGGGCCTCGATCATGGCGGCCTCGTCGATCACGGCCCCCCGGGCGGCGTTGATGATGAAGGCGGTGTTCTTCATAGCCTTGAACTGCTCCGCACCCACCAGATGGAAGGTAGAGGGGAACAGAGAGGTGTGGACGATGACGAAATCGGACTTTGCATACAGCTCCTCCGGCGTCGCCATGGTGATCCCCAGTCCCTCGACATCCGCCTGCTTCACATAGGGATCCGTGGCCAGAATGTTCATCTCAAAGCCGGAGAGCTTCTTCACCACCAGCCGGGAGATCTTGCCCATGCCGATGATGCCCACCGTGGCGCCCTTCAGCTCGATGGTCTGGTAGGTGTTGCGCTCTTTGAACTGGCCGGCCCGGGTCAGCTGATCCATCTGCACCGTCCGCTTGGACAGTGCCAGCAGCAGCATCACGATATGCTCCGCCACGGCGTTCAGGTTGGAGAAGGGGGCGTTGACCACCAGGATCCCCTTTTCCGTGGCGTGATCCACCGCGATATTGTCCACGCCCATGCCGTGCTTGGCGACTACCTTCAACGTCGGGATGGCGTCCATGATCTCCGCCGTGATCTTCGCCGAGCGGATCAGGATCGCGGAGCAGCCCTGCGCCTGCCGGATGATCTCGCCGCTCTCCGTGGAAGTGCCCTGCACGACCTCGAAATTCTCCCGGAGATACGCCACCGCATCCGGGTGGATATGCTCGGTCAGAAATACCTTTTCCATGTTTATGTACGCTCCTTCTCAGCCGCGGATCCCACTTGACGATGATCCCTTCGTCAGAGGAGAGCAGGATGTACTGCACGCCCTTGGCGATCAACGCCTTGGCCGCCTCGGCGGAAGCCGCCGTGGTGCCCACTGCCTTGCCGGCTGCCAGCGTCTTGGCGGTGATGGTGTCGATGGCTGCCTTCACCTCTGGGTCCGTGGTCTTGCCGGGTACACCGTAGGACTGGGACAGGTCCATGGGTCCGATGAAGATGACATCGATGCCGTCCACCTTCAGGACCTCGTCCAGATTCTCCACACAGGTCTTGGTCTCACAGTGGGAGACGATCATCGTGTTGGCATTGGCGGTGTCGATATACTCCTGCACGCCGCAGGTGCCGTAGTCACAAGCCCGCACGCTGGGGGACAGGCCCCGCACGCCCAGGGGGGTATACTTCACATAGGACACCAGGTTGCGGGCCTGCTCCGGGGTATCTACATTGGGCACCTGCACGCCCGCATATCCCAGGTCCAGATTCTGCAGGATCTCCACCTGCTGGTTCTCCCGAACCCGCACAATGGGCGTGATGCCGGCCGCGTCCGCTGCCCGGACGATGTTGGTCAGCTGTTCCCGGTCCACCGCCACATGCTCTGTATCCAGTACGAAGAAGTCGAACCCCGCCAGGGCCAGCAGCTCCGGAACCGCCGGATCCGTCAGCTTCACAAAGGTGCCGATGGCACTCTCGCCATTGCGAATCTTCTCCTTGAGCATATTCTTGCGCATTTGTATGACTTCCTTTTGTGTAAATTACAGGTTCCGGGGCGAGGCCGGATTTCGGGGCAGCGCGTTCGGTGTCTTACTCTAGAAAAGCCGCCGCCTTCACCAGAAAAAGATTCTGCTGAATAGGGACATTGCTGTCGCGCAGCAGTGCATCCGTTTTCTGTCAGCCACCTTGTCTAAGTTTCTCCCGCCTCCTGCGGTTGCTGT
>OGFY01002530.1_pt1 | contig 10453 bp, 11 predicted proteins | sample 1570951 | NCBI WGS metagenome assembly OGFY01 (sample SAMEA2581942, study PRJEB24529) | metagenome | biome: Human gut stool | place: China | collected 2011
CCCACAAGCATAATGGAATTGTGCACCACGAAAGCTGATGTCTGCCAGAATACCAGCCACAGGCAGATAATCAGCAGTTTCTTCGTTTGCGCAACATGGGAACAGTAGCGTTTCTTCCGCTTACTCATGCAGGTAATAGAAGCCGTCATCCGGTACCTGGCCGCCTACGGAAGAAGGATCTAGCTCAAAAAGAGCTTCCAGATAACCGGACAGTCTGGTCTTCATATCCTCCCCATCGATGCAGACAATGCTGCAGTACGGAATCGCTTTTGCAGCGATCGGAGCCTTCTCGATGATTCCTGCCGCTGCTACCAGCTCTGCGGCATCGGTCACATTGGCATTGACCCATTCAGCGGATTCTCCATGCTCCTTCACAAACAGCTCTGCTGCCTCCGGATTCTGTTCCAGAACCTCTTTACGGCATACTGTAACACCGGTAACCAGGGAGCTGCCATTTTCCGGCTGGGTCTTATCCCACTCCTCTGTCAGGTCCAGGGCCACCCGCAGGCCCTCCACCTGGCCCATGGCCACCACCACAAAGGGCTGGGGCAGCATGGCCACGGCGCTGTCCTGGGCCGCCATCTGGGCCACGATCTCCGTGGGCTCGCTTTTCCACTCCACGTTCACGTCCTTGCCCAGCTCCAGGCCGTTCCGGGCCAGCAGATAGGTCAGAGCATACTCGGGAGTCGCGCCCTTGCCGGTGGCATAGATGGTCTTTCCGGCCAGGCTCTGGATATCGGTGACGGTCTCGCCGCCCTTTTCCACCATATACAGCACGCCCAGGGTGCTGACGGCCAGCATCTTCACGCCGCCCTGGGTCTTGTTATACAGCACGGAGCCCAGGTTGGCGGGCACCGCCAGAATGTCCAGCTCCCCCTGCAGCAGCAGCGGCGTCAGCTCGTTGGCGCTGGCGGCCATCTGAAAGTCAATGGCGTTGGCGGTTTTCTGGTTTTCGGCGTCGTCCAGCAGCTTCACCAGGCCCATGGACGTGGGACCTTTCAGGCCGCCTACCCGGATGGTGACGGCCTCCTCCTGGGGCCGGTCGGGGGTCTGGGGCTGCCTGGCGCAGCCGGTCAGCACCGCAGCGGTCATCAACACCGCCAGCAGCAGGGATACAAATCTTTTCATTGGTTTTCTCCTTCCCGTGAAATGACGTTGGAATACTGTGTCTTGGCGCTGACGCCGGGCAGCCGCCCGATCTTGCCGGACAGCGCGGCGATCTTGTCCTGGGGCGCGTCCAGCACCACCGAGATGATGTTCACGCCCCGTTCCCGGTACGGCAGGCCCATGCGCCCGATGATATACTGACCGTACTGGTGCAGAAGCTCGTTGAGCGGCTGGACAGAGCTTCCCCCGCGGACGATGATGGCCAGCACGGCGACTCTCGTTTCCATTAACGCATTCTCCTTTGTCAAAATAAAAATCATCCCTTCCGCCGTTCAGCAGAAGGGATGGAAACAGCAAATGACGACGCAGCAGGGCTGTGTCTTTGTTTTCCCTCTTCTTGTGGCTCGGAACGCATCCTCGCTGTCAGAACGGTAGAATGAATCTGGTTCGCCGCCGGTCAGAGTAGTCTTCCCAGAAGGCAAAGCGATGATACCACACTTTCGCCGCAGCGTCAAGATGGAGGGACAATGGTATCGGATAAGCTGGAAAAAAGGCCAAAAGAAAACGTCCGCGAATAGTGCAAGGCATATAAATTCCATTGACTTTTTCGACGTTATCTTATACGATATGATAAACGTACAAGTTTTATACGCAGGGCTGAATTCCGGCCCCGGGAAGTCAGCTCTGTGATCCACAGGGCTGATTTTTGCTATTTGGGGAGAAATGAGAGGGAAGCGCATGCCATATTACGCACACATCCGGCAGGATGAAAACGGCCAGACCATCTATCAGACCGTCGCGGAGCACCTGACAGGTACAGCCGCGCTGTGCCGAGAGTTTGCCGCCGACTTCGGCGCAGAGGCGGACGGAGATCTGATGGGGCTCGCGCACGATCTCGGCAAATGCACTGACGCATTCCAGAAGCGCCTGCTTGAAGGTGGTCCCGTTGTCGACCACACCACGGCGGGGATGCTCACCTGTATAAAGATGAAGCGGCCCAGCGCCGCCGCGTGCGCCGCCGGTCACCACGGCGGACTTTTGGATGTCGGAAATCTGAGGACCGACCGCGCGGGCGAGGCCACGCTCTCCGGCCGGTTCAAAAAGGGCGTGGAGGGACACTATCTTGAGCGCTGCGGCGAGAGCGGCGTGACACTGCCAACTCTTCCGCCTGAGACGCCGGAACGGGATCCATTGAAAGCGTCGTTTCGGACAAGGATGCTCTATTCCTGTCTGGTGGACGCGGATTTTCTCGATACGGAGCGGTTCATGGACGGCGAACGCGGGCGCGGCGGATATGACGATCTTCCGACGCTGCTAAGGCGGCTGAAAGAATACATCGCGCCGTGGCAAAATCCCAAAACAGCGCTCAACAAGCTGCGCTGCAAAATTCTAAACAGCTGTCTGGATACAGGCAGTAAACCAAAAGGCATTTACACGCTGACCGTGCCGACCGGCGGCGGAAAGACGGTCGCGTCGCTCGCCTTTGCGCTGCGGCACGCAGTGGCGCACGGGATGAAGCGGGTGATCTACGTCGTGCCGTACACGTCGATCATCGAGCAGAATGCCGAAGTATTCCGCGAGATCCTCGGCGACGGCAATGTGCTCGAGCATCACTCAGGTGTGCAGTTCGAGCTTTCCGACGGCGCGTCGCCCGAGGAGGTGCGCCGCGCGCTGGCGGCGGAAAACTGGGACATGCCGGTCATCGTCACAACGGCGGTGCAGTTTTTTGAGTCCATTTACGCAAACCGTTCGTCAAAATGCCGCAAGCTCCATAATCTTGCCGACAGCGTCATCATTTTTGACGAGGCGCAAATGCTGCCGCTTTGCCATCTGCGGCCCTGCGTGGCGGCGATGGCATCGCTTGCCGAGCAATTCCGTTCAACGCTTGTGCTGTGCACAGCCACGCAGCCGTCGCTCTGTGACCTGCTGCACACCTATGCGCCAAGCTGCCCTGTCACAGAACTGTGCCCGCAGACGGCGGAGGAATACGACAGCTTCCGCCGCGTGACGTTTCGACAGGAGGGCATCTTGGAGGACGACGCGCTTGCGGAAAAGCTCAGTGAGCACCGGCAGGTGCTTTGCATCGTGAACAGCCGCAAGGCGGCGCAGAGCATCTTTGCGCGCTTGCCGCAGGAGGCGAGCTTTCACCTCTCGACGCTGATGGTGCCCGCACAGCGGCAGACGCTTCTCGATGAGATCCGGCGGCGCCTAAAGGCGGGGGAACCGTGCCGCGTCGTATCGACCTCTCGGACCTTACGCTGTATGATGAGCGGACAGGCCTGACTCTGGAACCGGAAACCGGAAAGGCATTTTTGATCTAAGAAAATAGCAGAAGGACGGAAGACCGTCCTTCTGCTTGTAAGCATAATTGCTTTTCAACATATTTCAATCCACGTCTTATCTGACGACTTATTTAATATAGCATATATATTCCTCCTTGTCAACTTTTAATTTCTTTTTAACATGAAGTTGACATTATAAACATATTGTATTATGATCAAATAAAGTTCAACTAAGAGAGGAGTGATCCAATGCCGATCCAAGTGGAGGTCTGGGGCGATTACGCCTGCTTCACGCGGCCTGAGATGAAAACGGAACGCGTCAGCTATGACGTGATGACGCCCTCAGCGGCGCGCGGGCTGTTGGAAAGCATCTACTGGCACCCAGGGCTCCGTTGGGTGATCGACCGCATCCATGTGTGCGCCCCCATCCGCTTCACCAACATCCGCCGCAACGAGGTCAAAGATGTCATCAGCGACCGCAGGGCGAAGACCGTGATGGAAAAAGGGCAGGGGGAGCTGTACCTCGCCGCGTCGGAGAGCATTCAGCAGCGCGCGGCTATGGTGCTGCGGGACGTACACTATGTCATCGACGCGCACTTCGACATGACGGACGCCGCTGCGCCCGGCGACAATCCCGGCAAGTTTCAGGACATGATCAAGCGACGGCTGGAAAAGGGGCAGTGTTACAGCATGCCGTATTTCGGCACGCGGGAGTTTCCCGCGCAGTTCCGGCGCTGCACGGAATTGCCGCCGTGCCCCGATAAGCTCAAAGGCACGCGCGACCTCGGCTGGATGCTGTGGGACCTCGATTACAGCGATCCAGCGGACATCACGCCGAAGTTTTTCCGCGCGAGCCTTGTCGACGGCGTGATGATCGTTCCGCCGCCGAACAGCGGGGAGGTGAGGGGATGATCCTGCAAGCGCTGACGCGGTATTACGAAGACCTCCTCTCGCGCGGTGAGATCGCCGCGCCCGGCTGGGCCCCTGCGAAGATCAGTCTCGCACTTTACATAAACGAAAACGGTGAGCTGACGCAGATCGTTCCGACAATGGTGGAAGGGACAAAGGGTAAAAAGACGGTCATGCAGCCGCAGCTGATGGTGCTGCCGGCAGCGGTGAAACGAACGGTCAGCATTGCCTCGAACTTTTTGTGGGACAATTCCGCTTATTTGCTCGGCATCGACCAGAAAGGGAAGCCTGAACGCAGCCGCGAGTGCTTTGCCGCCGCGGCAAAGCTGCACCACGCGGTGCTGGGTAGCGTCGATTCGCCCAATGCCCGCGCAATACTGGCATTTTTCGACACTTGGGAACCGGAACGCGCGGCAGAGCATCCGGCGCTCATCAGGCAGCTCGACGATGTGACCGCGGGCGGCAACCTCGTCTTTCGCGTGGATGGCCGCAAGGTCGAGGAGGATGCCGCTATCCGCGAGGCATGGCAGCGGTATCGGGACGGCGGCGAGAGCGGCGTCAAGATGCAGTGTCTCGTGACCGGAAAAGAGGATGAGATCGCTGCTGTGCACCCGTCGGTCAAGGGCGTGCGGGACGCGCAGTCCAGCGGCGCGGCGCTGGTATCGTTCAACGCGCCGGCGTTCTGCTCCTACGGACGGGAGCAGAACTACAATGCCCCAGTCGGCAAATACGCCGCCTTTGCTTACACCGCCGCACTGAATCATCTGCTTGCGGACAGCGACCACGTCCAACACATCGGCGATACGACAGTCGTCTGCTGGGCAGAGGGCGCAGATGATGCCTATCCCGGCTTTTTCAGCGCCGTGATTGGCGGCGGCACATACGGCGGCCTGTCGGACAATGATCTGCGCGCGGCGCTCAAACGTCTGGCGAATGGGCTGCCGTGCGACGACCTCGGCGTCGACCCAAACCGGCCGTTTTACATTCTCGGTCTCGCGCCCAACGCGGCGCGCCTTTCCGTCCGCTTCTTTCTGCGCGACAGCTTCGGAAAGCTGATGGAGAATGTGAACGCGCACTATGAGCGCATGGAGATCGTGCGCCCCGCCTATGAAAAATTTAACTACCTGCCATTGTGGTCGCTGCTGAGGGAAACGGTGAACCTAAACTCCCGTGATAAAGCGCCTTCTCCCGCGATGGCCGGCGCGACGGCGCGCGCCATATTTTCCGGTGCGCGTTATCCCGCATCGCTGCTTGAAGCGGTAATGCTCCGCATCCGCGCAGAGCGGGACATCACTTGGGGCAAGGCCGCCATCATCAAGGCATATTATCTCAAAAATCCGCATGAGGACTGTCCAAAGGAGGTTTTGACCGTGAGTCTCAATGAAGCGAGCACCAACCCCGCCTATACGCTTGGACGGCTGTTCTCCGTCTACGAGGCGGTGCAGCAGGCCGCGAACCAAGGCATCAACGCAACGATCAAGGATAAATATTTCAACTCTGCCGCGGCGATGCCCGCAAGCATTTTTCCGGTGCTGAACAATCTTTGTCAAAAGCATCTGCGCAAGCTCGACGCAAGACAGCACGTCTACTATGACAAGCAGATCATGAAGCTCAAAGGCGTGCTCAATGAAAACTATCCCGCGCGCATGACGCTCGCTCAGCAGGGCTCGTTCGACCTTGGCTACTATCATCAGACGCAGAAGCGCTATACGAAAAAGGAGGAGAAAGAAAATGTCTGATCCCATCAAGAACCGTTATGAATTTGTGGTGCTGTTCGACGTGGAAAACGGCAATCCGAACGGTGATCCCGATGCGGGCAATATGCCGCGCGTCGACCCCGAGACCGGCTATGGCCTTGTGACGGACGTTTGCCTCAAGCGCAAGATCCGCAATTATGTTGAAATGGCAAAAGAGGATGCAGATCATTATCATATCTACATCAAAGACGGCGTACCGCTGAACTCGAGCGATAAAGAGGCCTGTGCCTACGTCGGCGCAGACCCCGATAAGCTGAAGGAAGCCAAGAAAAAGGACGAGCATCTGGATGAAAAAATTCGCGACTTCATGTGTTCCAATTTCTACGATATCCGCACGTTCGGTGCGGTGATGACGACCTTTACCAAGGGTGCGCTCAACTGCGGTCAGGTGCGTGGGCCGGTGCAGCTCGGCTTTGCCCGAAGCATCGACCCCATTCTGCCGCAGGAGGTGACCATCACGCGCGTCGCCATCACGACCGAGGCGGACGCGGAAAAGAAGAACACCGAAATGGGCCGCAAGTACATCGTGCCTTACGGCCTCTACCGCGCGGAGGGCTATGTGTCGGCGAATCTCGCGCGCAAGACGACCGGCTTTTCGGAAGAGGACCTCGAACTCCTGTGGACGGCTATTTTGAACATGTTTGAAAACGACCATTCTGCCGCGCGCGGCAAGATGGCCGTGCGCGAGCTCATCGTCTTCAAGCACAACTGCGAGCTCGGCTGCGCTCCGGCGCACAAGCTCTTTGACCTTGTCAAGGTCGAACACAAGGACGGCGTGACCGCGCCGAGAAGCTACGGCGACTACACTGTCAGCGTGGATGAAACGCACCTTCCCTCCGGCGTGACTTGTACGCGGATGGGGTGATCTATCAGGACGAGGACTTCCTCCAGCTTTCCGGCTTACAGCATTTCAAATTCTGCCGTCGCCAGTGGGCACTCATCCATGTAGAAAAGCAATGGGCGGAAAACTACCGCACAACGGACGGCGCGATCATGCACGAAAACGCGCACGACGGCTCATTCACCGAAAGCAGGGGCGACCTCGTCATCACGCGCGATATGCGCGTCTTTTCCCGCACGCTCGGCGTATCAGGCGCGTGCGACGTGCTGGAATTCCGCCGCGGCGAGACGGGCATTCCGCTCAAAGGCCGCGAGGGCCTGTGGCAGCCCTATCCCGTGGAGTATAAGCGCGGAAAGCCGAAAGAGGGCACGGAAGACACGCTCCAGCTCTGTGGACAGGCGATGTGCCTTGAAGAAATGCTCTGCTGCGAGATCCCGCGCGGCGCGCTCTATTACGGCGAGCCGCGGCGGCGCACGGAAGTCGACTTCACCCCTGAGCTGCGGCAGGAGGTGCGTGCCCTCCTTGAAGAGATGCACGCGCTCTACGTGCGCGGCAGCACGCCGAAGGTAAAGCCGACAAAGGGCTGCAACGCCTGCTCGCTGAAAGGATTGTGTCTGCCAAAGCTGATGAGAAGCAAGTCCGTTTCCGCGTATCTGCGCGGCGCAATGGAGGGAGAGCAATGAGACAGCTTTTGAACACGCTTTTTGTCACATCGGAGGATATTTACCTCTCGCTGGACGGGGAAAACGTTGTGGCGAACCGCGGCGGGGAAGCGGTCGCCCGCTATCCGCTGCACACGCTGCAAAGCATCGTCTCATTTTCCTACGCGGGCGCGTCGCCCGCCCTGATGGGCGCATGCGCGCAGCGGGAGATTGGACTTGCGTTCTGCTCGCCGCGCGGGAAATTTCTCGCCCGTGTAGCAGGTCAGGCGCAGGGGAACGTCTTGCTGCGGCGGATGCAGTACCGCGTGGCGGACGACCCGTCGCAGAGCTGTCGCGTCGCCGGAATGATGATCTTCGGCAAGGTCTACAACGCAAAATGGAGCGTGGAGCGCACGCGCCGCGACCACGCCATGCGCATTGACGAATCGCGCTTTTCAGCCGTGTCCGACCAGTTACAGGGGCTTCTGCCGCAGATCGCAGCGGAGACGTCGCTCGACAGTCTGCGCGGCCTCGAGGGTGTCGGTGCGGCGGCATATTTCAGCGTGCTGGACGACATGATCTTGCAGGGAAAAGAGACGTTTTTCTTCCGCGAGCGCAGCCGCCGTCCGCCGCTCGATGCGTTCAACGCGCTGCTGTCGTTTGCTTACAGTCTGCTCGCGCACGACTGCGCCTCGGCGCTTGAAAGCGTAGGGCTGGACGCCTACGTCGGATATCTCCACCGCGACCAGCCAGGGCGGGAGTCGCTGGCGCTCGATTTGATGGAGGAGCTGCGCCCGTGCTTTGCCGACCGCTTTGTGCTCACGCTCATCAACAACCGTGTGCTCAAAGCGATCGATTTTGACTTCCGCGAGAGCGGCGCGGTGCTGCTGACGGACACAGGGCGCAGGACGTTCCTGCAGAAGTGGCAGGAGCGAAAAAAGGAGACCATCACGCATCCGTTTCTCGAGGAAAAGATACCGTGGGGTCTGGTACCGTATGTACAAAGCCTGCTGCTCGCGCGGTATCTGCGCGGCGACTTGGACGACTATCCGCCGTTTTTATGGAAGTGAGGCGCCTATGCTGGTTCTGATCACCTACGATGTGAACACGAGCGACGCCGCCGGACGCGGGCGGCTGCGCAGAATCGCAAAGGAATGTGTCAATTACGGTCAGCGCGTGCAGAATTCGGTGTTCGAATGCCTGCTGGACACGGCGCAGTGCCGGAAGCTGCAAAATGAACTCTGTAAGATCATTGACCCAGAAAAGGACAGCCTTCGATTTTACTACTTGGGCAAGAAGTACGAGAATAAAATCGAACACTTCGGCTGCAAGCAGACGTATCTGCCCGAGGAACCGATGATCTTATAGTGCGAAGCACAAGTGCGCAGAGATCACTTGGGCGGTTCGCACCCAAAATCCGCATGGCTTTCCTGCATCAAAAAGGAGCAGAATGCCCTGACAGGCGGCATTCTGTGCAAAAGCATCTGAAATTTGTCTGTTATCGCAAAAATGTGCATAGTGATTTGTACACTTTTGCTGTCGCGCCCCGCAAGGGGCGCGTGGGTTGAAATAAAAAATGCTCTCTCAAGCACAAGATCGGGACGCAGGAGAAGTTCTGCAACAACTATCAACCGTGCAAAGAGGTGTGGGCCAGCGGCCAGCGCGTCCACAAATACATCGGTTACGATGCCGGGGAGACACGGCGCATCCAACACGCCGCGCCCATCGACGAAGCGGACAAAAAGTACGAAAAGCATTATCCACTCTACGAATGGGGCTGGACGCGCGAGGAATGTGTGCACGTGATCGAGCGGGCCGGACTGCCGAGACCGGGGAAAAGTTCATGCTTTTTCTGCCCATCCATGAAGAAGAAAGAAATACAAGCGCTGTGGGAGAACTACCCCGATCTCTTTGAGCGGGCTATCGCGCTGGAACACGGGAGCGCCAAGACAAATGTGAATGTAAAAGGTCTTGGGCGCGACTGGTCATGGGAGAGCTACTACAACGAGTTCATGGCAAACAAGGAGTTCGAGGAGGCACAGTTGACCTTTGACCAGTTGTTCCCGGACAGCCCCGGCGGGTGTATCTGCGGCGCTCCGTGCGGGTGCTATGACGGTTAAGGAGGTGGCGGAATGAAACTCTGTGATCGGTGCCGGGTTGCTGGCTGCTTGTTGAACTACGGCGGGAAAGCCTGTAAAAATGCCCGGAAACAGAACTGCCCGGATGTGGTCTTTACCAACGCGGACAGGGTTCGAGAAATGAATGACGAGGAACTGGCAAAATTCATGCTGAGCAGCGGCGGCGCGGCCTACTGCAAGAACAATGATCGTGACAGTACGTGCTACCTGAAAGGACGCGACGGAATGACGGCGTGTGAACTGTGCGCACTGGACTGGCTGCGCGAGGAGGCGGAGGAATGAAAATCTTGATCGGCGGCTCGCCATGTACGCGCTGGTCTATCGCACAGACAAAGAACCGTGAAACCGAAGCCAGCGGCATCGGCTGGGAGTTGTTTTTGAATTACCGCATCGCGCGGGACAAGTACCAGCCGGACTATTTCCTGTATGAGAACAACAAGTCCATGTCGCCCGCCATCCGGGCGCAAATCACGGCGGAGCTGGGCGTGGAGCCGGTGCTGATCAACTCTGCGCTGGCCCGGCGCAGAACCGCCAGAGGATCTACTGGGTCGGTAAGCGTGAGCCGGACGGTACATACAGCCAAGTTCCTGTGGAGCAGCCGGAGGACAGGGGTATTCTGCTGCGGGATATTCTGGAGACAGGCATCTGCTGGCGCGAGAAAGGCTATGCACTAACAGCATCAAGCCATAGTGCCACAGCGGAAGATATGTTCGCAAGACGGCAACGGAATGGAGTTGCAGAGCCTATCCGCATCGGCACCATCGAAAACGCCGCAAAG
>OGFY01002532.1_pt1 | contig 10449 bp, 8 predicted proteins | sample 1570951 | NCBI WGS metagenome assembly OGFY01 (sample SAMEA2581942, study PRJEB24529) | metagenome | biome: Human gut stool | place: China | collected 2011
CGATACAACCACCGATTTCAGAATATCTGTCAAAACCCCTATGATCACCGGCTGGATTGGTGTCGTTGTCATCCTGGCTGCTTTAGGTGCCGTTTACTATCTGTTTCGCAAATACGGAAGGAGGTAGGCTATGTGTGAAAGCATTATCGAATTGGTTCAGTTAACAAAGCGATACGGTCATTTCACAGCAGTCGACCGATTGGACCTAAAAATTCACAAAGGTGAAATCTTCGGGCTTTTAGGACCGAACGGAGCCGGTAAATCGACAACGATCCTGATGATGCTGGGCTTGACCGATCCGACTTCCGGCACTGTGCATGTTTGTGGTATCAACTCTACGACTTATCCGGTCGAGGTCAGAAAAAAGGTAGGCTATCTACCCGAAGATGTCGGTTTCTACGACGACATGACAGGGCCTGAAAACTTATTATATACCGCCCGGCTGAATAATATCCCGGAACAAGAAGCCCGGCAGCATGCAGCCCAGCTCCTCGAACGGGTAGGGCTTGGCAGGGAAATCGATAAAAAGACCGGTAAATACTCCCGGGGAATGCGCCAACGTCTGGGCTTGGCAGATGTACTCATCAAAAATCCGGAAGTGATTATTTTGGATGAACCCACCTCGGGGATCGATCCGGCAGGCGTACAGGAATTCATCAGTCTGATCCGGCAATTACGGGACGAAAGAGGACTGACCGTACTGTTCTCTTCCCATCACCTGGACCAGGTACAACAAATCTGTGACCGGGTGGGTTTATTCTCTCAAGGCCGGCTACTGGCTGATCTCTCACTCAACGATCTGCAACAGGAAGAACATGGATTAGAATACATTTATAACCAATATTTCGGAGGAGGACAAGGTCATGAATAAATATCACAGTCCCTTTTGGACAATTGTCCGCAAAGAAGTCGCCGATCACGTCAGAAGCTGGAGATTCCTTATCCTGATAGGTATTATCGCACTAACGTGTATGGGATCGCTCTATACCGCCCTAACCAACATCGGAGCAGCGATAAAACTCAATGATCCGGACGGTTCGTTTCTTTTTCTCAAGCTGTTCACGGTCAGCGACGGAACTTTACCTTCTTTCACGGTTTTCGTCAGTTTTCTCGGTCCGCTGTTAGGAATCGCTTTAGGCTTCGACGCCATCAATTCGGAGCAGAATAAAGGAACCTTAAGCCGTATTTTATCGCAGCCCATTCACCGGGATTATTTGATCAATGCCAAATTTGTAGGTGCTTTGATCGTCATCGGAGTCATGCTTTTCGTTCTGGGATTTCTGGTGATGGGCTTCGGGCTGATCAGCATAGGTATTCCTCCAACTGCAGAAGAATTTTTACGGGTCATCGTTTTTATCCTGATCAGTATCTGTTATGTGGCTTTCTGGCTGAATCTTTCGATCTTCTTTTCGATCAAATTCCGTCAGGCTGCAACTTCCGCCCTGGCTTGTGTCGCCATCTGGTTGTTCTTCAGTATTTTCTATAATATGATTATCAACCTGATCGGTAAAGCCATCAGTCCATCGGAAATGGCTACCACCTATCAAATGATCGGTTATCAACGGTTTATGCTCAATTTATTGCGCTTTGCTCCCAGTATGCTTTTCAACGAAGCCACAACCACTTTGTTGATGCCTTCTGTCCGTAGTCTGGGACCGTTGACGATGGAACAGGTACATGGGGCAATCCCTAGTCCTTTGCCTCTAGGCCAAAGCCTGCTGATCGTATGGCCTCAACTTACAGGCCTCATCGCAGCAACGGTCATTTGTTTCGCTTTGTCTTACGGTTCTTTTATGCGGAAAGAAATCCGGTCCAGATAAAAAAAGAGCCTTACGGCTCTTTTTTAATCTTCATATCTGATAATCGTCTGCTCACGGTCGGGACCTACCGAGACAATCTTCACCGGTACTCCCAGCTCCTCTTCTAAAAAGCTGACATAAGCATTGAATTCTTCCGGAAATTCATCTTCCGAAGTCATTTGGGTCATATCTGTTTTCCATCCCGGTATTTCTACGTATACAGGTTCGACTCCGTCACAAATATCGAACGGAAATTCATAGGTCTCCTCTCCATTTATTTTATAAGCGACACAAGCTTTAATCGTATCGAAGCTGTCCAATACATCACTCTTCATCATGATCAACTGACTAACCCCATTGATCATCACAGCATATTTCAAAGCCACGAGATCGATCCAGCCACAACGGCGTTTCCGGCCGGTAACAGCTCCGAACTCGTGTCCCAAAGCACACAACTTCTCTCCGGTTTCGTCGAATAATTCTGTCGGGAAAGGACCGGCACCCACACGGGTACAATAGGCTTTGAAAATTCCGTAAACTTCACCGATATTTCCCGGAGCGACTCCCAAACCGGTACAAGCTCCGGCACAAATAGTATTCGACGAAGTCACAAAAGGATAAGAGCCGAAATCCACATCCAGCATCGTTCCTTGTGCCCCTTCGGCAAGTACGGATTTACCCTCTTCCAGCAAATTATTGATAACGTGCTCACTATCGATCAGCTGAAAACGCTTCAGGTAGGCGATCGCTTCGAACCATTCTTTTTCCAGTTCCGTGATATCGTATCGATAATTCAAGGCTTTCAGAATGGCTTCATGCTTTTTCTTAGCAGCCGCATACTTGTCTTCAAAATGATACAACACATCCCCTACTCTCAACCCATTACGGCTCACTTTATCCGTATAAGTCGGCCCGATCCCCTTACCGGTCGTTCCGATTTTCGCATCTCCTTTAGCAGCTTCATAAGCAGCATCCAGCACCCGGTGAGTAGGCAGGATCAGATGTGCTTTCTTGGATATACACAATTGTTTGGTCAGATCATGTCCACTGGCAGCTAAACTCTCAGCCTCCTGACGAAACAGAACCGGATCCAGTACAACTCCATTCCCGATAATATTCTTTTTCCCACCCTGAAATATCCCGGAAGGGATAGAACGCAATACATATTTTTGCCCTTCGAATTCTAAGGTATGTCCGGCATTCGGACCGCCCTGAAAACGGGTCACGACATCATATTTCGGTGTTAATACATCAACCACTTTTCCTTTCCCTTCATCTCCCCATTGCAATCCAAGTAAAACATCAACTTTCATCTGTATCTTTATTTATTCGTTTACAGTAATTCTTTCTCCAAAACTTCCCGTCGGATTTCGGGAAACACAAACGTGCAAAAGTAAACATTTTTTTCTATTGTAAACAGAAAAAACCGCTAAAATCACTCACTCTCCCGACAGGCCTTACACAATCCATAAATATACAAAAGGTGGTGATGCACAGAAAATTGGTATTTATCTTCAATATGTTCGACGACCTCGTTGATCCGGGAATCGGCAAACTCCTCCACTTTACCACATTTCTGACAAATCAGATGTTCGTGGTAACGGTTGTTAAAAGCTTTCTCAAACTGGGCGATATTATTCCCGAACTGATGTTTGATCACCAACTTACAATCCAAAAGCAACTCTATGGTATTGTATAAAGTAGCCCGACTCACCCGATAATTTTTATTCTTCATAAAAACATACAGGGATTCGATATCGAAATGTCCTGTATGCGAATAGATCTCATCCAGGATAGCATATCTTTCCGGAGTCTTCCGGTGTCCTTTTTGTTGCAAATAAGTTGTAAAAATCTCTTTTACAGTTTCTTTTATTTTCTCCATATTTGAACAACTTTCGTCAACCATCTTTTCCATCCTCATTCTTTTTTCTCTCTTCCTATCTATTTCTCACTCTAATCTTCACCTCTCTTTTTCTCTCCTCCTTCCATCTATCATCTCTTATCTTTCCTCATTCTCCACCCTCATCACGCTTTCTACCCCTTGTATCTGGGATATACGGGAAACTATATTATTCAAGTCGGCTGTATTATGTACATACAGATGAATGAATCCTTCAAAAATACCGTCCCGGGTATCGAAATGAATCATTCGCATATTCACCTTCCCTTCTTTTGCGATCAGGGCGGTGATATCGCTGACAATCCCCGGTTTATCGATTCCTGTCATTTTTATCACTGTCAGGAAAGACATCAATTTATGGCTCACCCATTTAATCGGGACAATCTTATCTCCAAAGCTGGCCATCAAGCGGATCGCTTCGGGACAAGAACGCTTGTGAACCGTAACCTTCGTACCTGCAATATTCATACCACCCACCTCGTTTCCCGGAATCGGATTACAGCAAGGAGCGATCACGAAATCCGAATTGACATCCAGCTGGACATCGTTGTCGTTCTTCTTTTTTTCCTCTCCGTCTTTCCCATTCCATAAGAACTGGAGTTTCCAGTATTTTATAAATTTATTTTCCGCTTTCTTCTTGAGTACTTTTTCAAGATCTCCTTCCGTAATGATATTTTTAGCGAGCTCGACATACAAATCGTCCTTATTGGTCAGGTTGTAATCGGTCAGTACTTTCTTCAATGGCTCGGAGGTAGGCGGTAAATCCAATTTTTTCACAACAGCCTCGAAGATCGTGATACCGGTCCGGATCTGTTCTTTCCTATACTTCTTAAAGGTGGCGTTGATATGCGTCCGGGCTTTCGCTGTCACCACAAAATCCAGCCACTCCCTTTGAGGTTTCTGTTTATCGCTCGTCAAAATCTCCACCTGGTCTCCACTCGTCAGTTTATGGCTCATCGGCACCAGCTTATGATTCACTTTCGCTCCGATACAGGTATTTCCGATTTCAGTATGGATATCATAAGCAAAATCAAGTGCCGTAGCTCCCTTAGGCAAGGTACGCATATATCCTTTAGGCGTAAATACCCGGATTTCCTTTGCGAATAAGTTCAGTTTAAATTCGTCGAGGAACTCCAGCGCACTGGCATCCGGCTGATCGAGAATCTCCTTAATTCCCGCCAGCCATTTATCCAACTCCGAACTTTCGCCTTCATTTTTATATTTCCAATGGGCAGCTAACCCTTTCTCTGCAATCTCATCCATACGTTCCGAACGGATCTGCACTTCGAACCATTGTCCTTCAGGTCCCATAACCGTCAAGTGCAAAGCTTCGTATCCATTGGCTTTAGGCACACTCACCCAGTCGCGAATCCGCTCGGGCTTGGGACTATAAATGTCTGTAATCAAAGAATAAATATTCCAGCACTGCCATTTTTCAGGCTGATCTGCTTTGGGTTTAAACACAATCCGTACGGCCAGCAGGTCGTAGATTTCATCGAAACTGATATTCCGTCTCTGCATTTTCAGCCAGACCGAATACACACTCTTCGTACGGGCGGTGATGGTATATTCGTAGTGGTTCTCGCTCAGACTTTTACGTATCGGCTTGATAAATTCTTCAAAGAGTGCCGAAAATTGTTTCTCGTAAGCTTCGATCTTTTTATCGATAACCTCATATTCTTCGGGATGTTCGTATTTCATACTGAGGTCTTCGAGCTCGGTTTTGATGGCATGTAATCCCATGCGGTGAGCCAAAGGGGCATAGATATACAGGGTCTCGCTCGCAATCTTCACTTGCTTATGCTCGGGCATAGAAGCCAGCGTACGCATATTGTGCAAACGGTCGGCAATCTTGATCAGGATCACCCGGACATCGTCGGCCAGCGTCAGGATCATCTTTCGGAAACTCTCGGCCTGCCGGCTGGTATCCGATCCCATGACCCCACTAATTTTGGTCAGGCCATCGACTATAGAAGCCACTTTCGGCCCGAATAAATTAGCGATATCTTCAACTGTATAATCGGTATCTTCCACCACATCATGCAACAAAGCAGAGATGACAGAAGTCGTCCCCAAACCGATCTCTTTCACAGCAATTTTAGCAACAGCCAAAGGATGAAGAATATAAGGTTCACCGGACCTTCTCTTCACACCTTTATGAGCTTCATTGGCAAATTCGAAAGCTTCTTTGATTTTTTGTCTGTTCTCTTTAGAAGTCTCTTTTCGTAACGATTTCAATAAATCTTCAAAAGCTTCTTTAATCTGTTCTTGTTCTGTCATAGATATTAGCTGCCTCCGACAACGATACTAATTGTTTTGCACGACATTTAATCTTCCAACCGATACCTTGTCAAAGATAGTGAAAGGCAAGAGCAAAAACAACAAACTTGTTTGATGATTTTACCGAGCCGCATCCTATCTTATCCAAAGATATAAAAAAATAATTGAGATACTGCTAAAAGATTTCAACTTAACACATAAAAATTCTTTGTGAACTAATTTCTTCCTTCAAAAATAAACCGGCCATCCGATCGAACAATTCTGTTTTTTCAGTGGTTAAATAACTTCGCCTGCTGTCCTTACCCAATCTCCGGTCGATCTCAGGATGCCGTTTCAAATAGTCGGCCAGACTCCCGGCAACGATTTGTCCCTGTCCGATAATTTTCACCCGTGAAGGAACAAAACGGGCGATCAGCGGCCGTAATAACGGATAATGTGTACATCCCAGGATAATCGTATCGATTTCAGGATCGGTACCCAACAGTTCCTGAATGTATTTCCGGACAAAATAGATCGCCCCTTCTCCATCCAGTTCGTTATTTTCAACTAACGGTACCCACATCGGACACGCCAGCTGGGTAATCCGGAACCTCTCTTCACCATATAATTTCCCGACTTCTATCGGATAAGATCCGGATGCTACGGTTCCCCGGGTAGCCAGAATCCCGACATGTCCGTTTTGCGAATAGGTATTCAGCGCTTCTACGCTGGGACGGATAACCCCCAATACCCGTTTTTCGGGATCCCATTGCGGTAAGTCCACTTGCTGTATAGTCCGCAACGCCTTTGCCGATGCCGTATTACAAGCCAGGATCACCAAGCGGCACCCCATTTCGAAAAGTTTATGAACAGCCTCCCGCGTATATTCGTAGACCACCTCAAAAGAACGGGCACCGTAAGGGGCCCTGGCATTATCCCCCAGATACACATAATTATACTCCGGTAATTTCCGGACAATTTCTTTTAAAATAGTCAGCCCTCCGTAGCCGGAATCAAATACGCCGATACTCTCTTTGTGTTGCTCCATATCCTTGAATCAGAAACGACAAAAGCCGCCTATCCCAGGCGGCTTTTTATCCTTTTACACTCCTTATTGCAATCCTAATTTTTTCTTTACCAACGGCAGGACATCCTGTGAATTTTCAGCGGCATACAGGATACCGGCATTCATGTCGAAGATATAAGTAAACCCATTTTCTTTACCTACTTCCTTGATCGCGTTCAATGCTTTTTCCATTACAGGCTGCATCAGATCATTTTGTGTTTTTTCCAGTTGAGCCATAGCCGTTTCCTGAAAACGTTGGATTCTTTGCTGCAATCCTTGCAATTCTTCTTCTGTTGTAGCCCGCATAGCCTCTGAATAAGTCTTCATTTTTTCAGAATATTCGGCTAATTTAGTCTGGAATTGTTCTCTCAAACTATTCAATTCTGTATTTACTTTTTTCTGTTCCTCTTCGAAAGTCTTTTGAGCGGCAGTCCATTCCGGCATAGCCTGAATCAACTTCTGAGTTTCAATGTGGCCCAGTTTTACCTGTGCAGAAACACTCATTGCAGCCAATGTCAAAGCTACAAGTACAAACACTTTAATGGTATTTTTCATCATTTTTCTGGTTTATAAATATTATCATTAAATTATCTAACTCTTCCGGATCTGTTTCATTCAGACGACCGGTTTATTCTTCTTTCTTTTTGACGCTATACCCCAATTTCCGCAATACGACATTGCTTTTATCGAGTTTCGGGTCGAAATAGACAACTGAATTATCGGCGGCAACATCGATAATCATACCAAAATTTCCTTCTTTAGCGACATCTTTAATGACCGCTAAAACTTCGTCCTGCAAAGGTTTCACCAGTTCTTCGCGCTTTGCGAACAGATAACCGTCGGTGCCGAAATATTGTTGCTGCAACAAACGGGCTTTATTCTCTTTCGCTGCAATTTCTTTCTCCCGGTCTTCGCGCATCGAAGGAGTCAGAAACACTTTATCGGCATTATATCTGGATTGCATTTCTGCTATTTCCGCGTATACCGCATCGATATCGGCCTGCAACTTCTGCGAATAATCGTCCAGTTCCTGCTGGGCTTTTGCATAATCGGGGATACAGCTGAAAATATATTCCATATTCACGAAAGCATAGCGTGTTCCGCTTTGCGCCTGTGCAGTACTCCATATGCAAGACAAAAATAATAAAATAAATCCGTTTTTCAATTTAAAATGTCCTATCATAAATCGTAAACCGCAAATCCATTTTAGAATTCCTGTCCTAATACGAAGTGGATCTGTGAACCGGCAGCTCCCGGACGTCCCGGTACAGAGTCGAATCCATACCCCCAGTCGATACCTAACAACCCGAACATCGGCAGGAATACACGCAGACCGACACCGGCAGACCGATACAGGTTGAACGGTTCGAAATCTTTCAGTTCATACCATGAGTTACCGGCTTCCATAAACGCCAGCGCATAGATCGTCGCCGACTGTGCCAGCGAAATCGGATAACGCAACTCCATGGTCAGCTTGGAATACAAGCTGGCATCGGAAGCATTCGGAGCGATAAAGCTAGAGCCTGCATTTGTCAGAGAACCGTTTTCATATCCTCTCAAACCGATATATTCACGTCCGTAAAGGCTATATCCCGACATACCGTCACCCCCCATTTCGAATCCTTCGAACGGCGAACGCTTGTTTTTGTCGAAGTGACCGAGGTAACCGTACTGTACCCCTGTATACAACACAAATTTTTTATTTTTATCCAGAGGCATAAATACTTTTCCCTGAAATTTCCATTTGTGGAACTCGATCCAACGGTATTTATCTTTATCTTTAATATTCGGACTGGCATAATTCTTATCGGTAAACCAGGAATAAGGCGGCGTAAACGTCAATCCGAGAGTAAAGTCGGAACCTTCACGGGTATACAACGGATTATCGATAGAGCTTCTTCTCAATTGTACTGCAAAAGACAGGTTGTTCGAATTTCCTTCGGAAAAAATATAATAAGGCCAGTTTTTCAAGGTATACCGCTGATAGGAAGCCTCGGTATATAAGGTAAAGAAATCATCCGGCCAGGTAATCCGTCGTCCCAATCCGGCACTCAACCCGAAAGTGGTCATCAACTGATCGGTATCATACATGTCTTTGGCACTATTTCCGGCATAATAGGAGTTATAATAACTACGGCTATAACCGGTCTGACGGGAATAATAAGCCGACACACTCAATGAATTCGGTTTTTTACCTCCCAGCCAGGGCTCCCGGAAAGAAACACTGTAAGAGGGATAATATTTTCCATTGGTCTGTGCTTTCAAACTCAAAGTCTGGCCATCACCCTGAGGCAAAGGACGATATGACTCCCAATTAAAAATATTCCTCATAGAGAAATTGGTGAAAGTCAATCCGACAGAACCGATAATCATACCGGCCCCCCAACCTCCGGAGATCTCGATCTTATCATTTGCTTTTTCCTCTACTTTGTATTCCAAATCTACCGTTCCGGCTTCCTGGTTCGGTAGTGGAGTCGGACTGATTTTTTCGGGATCGAAATGTCCCAGATTGGCTAATTCCCGTACACTCCGAATAACATCTTCCCGGCTGAACAATTCTCCCGGATAAGTATACAATTCACGACGGATTACATGCTCGTGAGTACGATCGTTTCCTTTGATAATTACCCGATCGATCGTCGCCTGTGGTCCTTCCACCATACGAATCTCGACATTGATCGAATCGTTCCCCACAACAGTCTCTACCGGCATCGCCCGGAAAAACAGGTAACCGTTGTTCAGATAGAAGTAATTGGCTACAGCATCTTCATCCGAATTCAAACGTTTATCGAAATAGCTCTTATTATAGACATCACCTTTCTTAATATTCAACAATCGGGATAATTTATCGGCATCGACCACCGTATTTCCGACCCATGTAATATCATTATAATAGTACTTATTTCCTTCTTCGACGTCGATATAGATTTTCACCCGTTTCGGACTTTCCTGTACAACGCTGTCGGCGATAATAGCGGCATCCCGGTAACCGAGTTCGTTATATTTATCGAGCAGGTTATATTTATCGTCTTCATAACTCTCCTGAATATATTTTGCCGATTTAAAGAAATTCCTCAACGACTTTTCTTTGGTTTTCTTCATCGCTCCCTTCAGCTTGCTGTCACGCACTTTTTCGTTTCCGGTGATAATCACATCGCTGATCTTGATTTTATTCTTCCGTTCGACCGTCGCATCCAAATACACAAAATTCGGTCTTTCAGGGTCATCCCGCTGTAAAACCTTCACAGAGATATTGTAGTATCCTTTTTCTTTAAAATATTTTTCGATGATGCGCTGTACACCGGCGATCATATTATCGGTAACCTGGCTTCCGGGCAATTGATTGATCTTCTCTTTAATTTTACTTTCTTCCGATTTTTTGAGTCCGATATAGTTAATCGCAGACAAACGGTGGCGTTCTGCCA
>OGFY01002538.1_pt1 | contig 10415 bp, 10 predicted proteins | sample 1570951 | NCBI WGS metagenome assembly OGFY01 (sample SAMEA2581942, study PRJEB24529) | metagenome | biome: Human gut stool | place: China | collected 2011
ATATCGCTCAGCCATCCCTCAGTCAATTTATCAGCAAGGTAGAGAAGGAACTCGGCTACGAACTGTTCGACCGTATGGCGACTCCGCTGAAGCTGACTGCAGCAGGAGAAGTCTACATTAAAACAGCACAAGAAATTTTATCATATTATTTAATACCGGATGTGACAAAAATGGTTATTCAACTGATAAAACCACGTTCTTTATCAATAACAACTATAACAACTTTAATAGCGTCTATCTTTGTTGTAAGTAGAGGTTTTTATCAGTTACATCGTATTTCTAAAAATATGTTTCCTAATGATAAAGAATATCCATTTTTCATTGATCAAGGAATTACTTTTTTAAAAACCATTCTTATCTTTATTTTAATACTTGCAGTGATTTCTTTATTGATTATTTTTCCGATTTTTAAGATTATCTTTATTGATCAACATAATTTTATAACAAGAGTTTTATTCTTATTTATCATTATTTTTGTTATCTTTTACTAAATTTGTAAAAGCTTCTACTAAATTTAATATTCCGTTTTCCTTCGCAAGTCTTCCAGAATATAATGCATATCCTTCATCTTCTACTTGTAAATTATAATCTTCTAAGTTAATAAAATTATGAATTGCATCAATTTTACTTTCATTAACTCCGTCTTCTATAAATTTATTTTTGTAAAATACTGATGGTGTTATTATATGTCCTATTTTTTCTGTATACACTTTCTTATTTCTATAATATCTTCCCTCATATGCTCCAAGTAAACTTTTTAGTGCTGAGTTTTTTACACATTTTTTCTTAAAGCAATTCATGTATTTTCCACCAATACATTTTTCACAAATATTTTTTTCTCCATCCATCATACTAATTGCTGGACATATTGCTTGTACATCATGTGCTGTAAATACCATTGGAATTTTATTTTTCCTACAACATTCAACTATTGATTCTGATAATTGTCTTTGAAAATTATTTAAATGTACTATATCTGGTTTAAAATCATCTATTGTTTCTTGCATTTTTTTATAATTTTCTTTTGAATATATTACATCTAATGCTTTTAGCTTACTTCCTGTGTTTAAATCAATTTTTTCGACAAAATATTCTTTATCTCCCGTTTTAATATTTCTGTCATCTTTCATAGAAAAATAAGCAACTTCATTTCCATATTTTTTAAATAATTTTCCTAATTCAAAATAATATTTTTCGCTTCCACCATTTAAATAGTGAAACTTATTTACTAGTAAAATTTTCATTTCTTTATTTCCTTATATATTTTCATTGTTCTTTCTACAACATCATTCCAAGAATATTTATTTAAAATAAACTCTTGAATTTCTTTTGAATCATATCTATTTTTATCTTCTAGACATTCTTTTAATTTTTTTGCTAAATCATCAATATTTCCCATCTTGAATTTTGTTGCATATTGTTCGGCGACTTGTACATTTTCATCAATATCACTTATTAAAACATTGCATCCATAACTAAAAGCTTCTAATAATGATATTGGCATTCCTTCAATATGACTTGGTAAACAATATAAATATGCATTACTATATAGTTCATCTAATATCTTTCCCTGAACAAAACCCGTAAATATAATTCTATTATCACCTTTAGCAAGTTCTCTTAATTTTCCCGCATATTCATCTGTATCACTTGCTCCACCTGCAATCACAAGCTTCTTATCAGTATTAATCTGCTTATACGCTCTTATAAGATAATGTACTCCCTTTTCTGGTACAAGCCGTCCTAAATACAATATATATGAATCTTTTGTCAATCCATATTTTGAACTTATATAATCTGCATCTACTATACTAGGACGATTAACTCCATTTGGTATAAAGTGTGTTTTCCTGTTATATGTATTTCTAAAATAATCTTGTACACCTTTGCTTAGCACTATTATTTCATCTGCATACTTAACAGCATTTTTTTCTCCCTGTCGTATAAACTTAGAACCAAACCCAGATTTCCACTTCTCTCTTTGCCAATCAATTCCATGTATAGTAACAATTACTCTTTTGCCAAACATTTTAGGAATCCATGCAAAAAAAGCCGGTCCCTCGGCATGAATATGAACGATATCATAGCCTCCAAAAGCACTACATAATGCCGCAAAAAAAGAAGAACTGACTGCTGCTAGTCCTTTTTTTTCAATAGTTGGTACATTTTTCTGATGTACTCCCTCATATTCCTCTTTTTCTTTATTATCATATTCTGAACCACTTACATGATGACCTGATCTGTTATAGCATGTGACTGCATAGCCATCCCTTGCCATTCTTGTACATAATTCTTTTACAACTATTTCGACACCGCCTTCCCTTGTAAGGCGTTTCTGTCCAAACATAGATATTGCAATTTTGCTTTCCATATCTTTTCTATCTTTACCTCTATTTATTTCAGATTACATCTTCTGCACTATCTCCAACCCCACACTCACATTTATCTCCTGCTCGAACATCTCTGCATTAAGTACCGCTATCCTCTTGTGTCTGTCTATCTTCTTTATATAAGCTTCCATTCCCACAAGTGGTCCGTCTTTGACTATCACCCGGTCGCCTTCGATTATTCCTGTTGATACAGGTATCTCATAAGCTTCGTTAACCATAGCCCTAAACATAGCTTCCTTACCTGGTTCTATAGATATGAAGTCTTTTCCTTCCCTGCCAAGTATCTTAGTAAGCTCAGGTACATTCTTTAGTTGTTCGTATATATCACTGGGATTGTCTGTGTCGATAAACATATATCCTGGAAACATGATTTTCTTTTCCTTATGCCAGGCTCCATAGTATCTTTTGGCTCTGTCGAATCTGATTATGAATATGTCTGTATATGATTCTTTGTTTAAAAGTTTTCTGCACATATCTCTGGCTGTTTCTTCTCTGCCAGTTGCCACCTGCACTGCATACCACATATCTGCTGCTCATCCCTCTCTTCGCCTTTATCTATATCCACATTTCCATTTACATATTTTTTTAACCTCATATGCATGGCTTATACTATGTATAATTTCCTTTATCATGGTTTTAGGGTTGGCTTCGCCATTCCGCGGCAAATAAGCCTCTAAACACATCTTTTAAGATATGTCTTATACCTCATCGCCCCGGATTCTTTCTGATACTATGTCCACCCATCCTGCTGCCGTGACAAAGCAACGTGCCATCAGATAAAGCTTCATGTTTGTTTTACTTTTTTACGTTATCGCACAGTCTTATCTCTATGTGTTTATCTAGTGCCGAAGCATACTTTTCAAGCACCATAAGTGTTGGAATACGTGTTCCTGTCTCGAATCTTGCAAGATTATAAGGAAGTATGCCTGTTATATCTGCTACATCCTTCTGTGTAAGATTCTGACGCTCTCTTTCATCTACAAGCTCACCTATAATCTCTGTAGATAATCCTTTTAAGTTTTCCTGGATAGCCTCCTGGAACTCTTCGAGCCTTTTCTTTCTGTAATCGCGTTCGATTATGTAATCTTCTCTGTTGATTTGCATAATATTCCTCATTTCTGCGCCTTTTTTGCTATATTTGCTTGTGTCAAACCAGCGCAGACACATATACCTAGTGTGAATTCTCCACACTGCCTCAATTACAATTTTTTGATTCTGCCTGACTGCTTGCAGCTTATTAAGTGCTTTTTAACTCATTGTCGGTACAACGTAATAAATATTATGTTGTTTATTAAGATTGCTTATATGGATTAACCGCCTGAGATGGCGTATGATTAGACATATTTATATATAAGTAGTTCATTATTAATATGAAAGAACTCATATAATATACAAAATGTAGTCTGTAATAATGTGGATTTAACATCTTAATAATGTCGAAATATTGTATTTTTATATGAAATATGTAATATTCTCTTGTTTTATCATTTATGATGTGCTATCATCTGTGAAGATTCTGTGATAATACAACATAATATTTATTATGTTATCCACCCCTTCTATTTATTTTGTTCATTTTTTGCTCATTATTTAGTATTCACCATCCGATATCTCCCTGTCCTTGTTTATATCTCGTGCCTATTATCATATTCATTTTATCCAGTTGTCTTTTATGCTCCCTGCCTGTTGACTTTATATATATTCTTGTTGTATCAATACTGCTGTGACCTAAGACATCTGCAAGCTTCGCTATGTCATTCTTTATCTTATAGAAGGTTCTGGCAAAAAGATGTCGCATGTTGTGTGGAAATACTTTATCAGCACTGACACCTGCCAGCCTGCATATGTTTTTCATCATCCGCCATACATTGCTTCTGTTTACTGGATTGCCATTGGATGTTATGAATATGCTTCCATGTGTAATATGTTTTTTTCTGACATACTCATTTAGAAGCTTAAGCAACTCGCCAGGATACAGTATTCTTCTTGCTTTTCCTTTGTTATGAATATCTGCCATGCCATATTTAAGGGATTCTACCGTTATATATCTTAGTTCACTTATCCTTATCCCTGTGCTTCCAAGTGTTTCTATTATAAGTGCAAGTCTGTCATCACCTTTTTTATATGCTGTCTTTACAAGCTTTTCGTATTCGTTCATTGTTATTTCTTTATTTTCTGGTATGAAAACAGCTCTCTGCACTTTTATCATCTTCACTCTTATATCCATCCAGCCCATCACTTCGCAGAAATGATTCGCTGCAGCAAGATAAGAGTTTATGCTTGATATCTTGTACCTGCCACATTTTTCAAGATATTCCTTGTATTCAAGAAGCATTTCCTTACTTATACTTTGCCCGTGTGCATATATCATCAGCTTTTTTATATCTCTTATATACTTTTCTATTGTCTGTATACTTTTTTCATTTCTTATAAGTACCCTTTTAAAATATTCTATTGATTCAGTATTTATTATTCTCTTTTCTGTTTCTTCTGTTTTTTCTGCTCCTCCTGTTCCTTTAAATACTGTATTTTTCAAGCTTCTTTTCTCCAAATATTCTCGATTTCCTTTTTTTCCCATTTTTCCATTTTCACTCCATTTACTTACACATTTAATACCTGATTGTGCCCATATTATGCTGACATATTCACAGGTACATATATGAACTGTTTTATTATAATGTGTATTTCTCATGATATATATTCTTTTATGTATCATATATGATATTGATGGAAATTTATTTTTTTATCTCTTCACAATTTCCTCACACTTTTTCCATATCCCTGTCACATTTTTCCTCTAATATAACAATTGTTGAAGGACATAAGAACTGCTACATGACATAAGGTTGCTGACTAATATATGTTCCTATATCTTTCAACGATTGTATTTTAATAATACTTTTTCATAAACGATTACTTGTTAAACCTCCCTATAATTAACAGGTATCACTTTCTCCTTAAGCACAATACCCCATAAGAAAACGTCCTCCCAAGCGTTTTCTTATGGGGTATTGTATTACTTTACTGTATTTATATATTTTCTACTTTTTTCCGCAGCACTTTTTATATTTCTTTCCTGAACCACATGGGCATGGATCGTTAGGATATTTCTTTCTTTCAGATTTTACTGCCTTACCGCCTAATCCATCCGGATACAGCGTTGTAGATATAGTGTCCGCATTTGCTTCCAGATCTACTGTCATCCCATATGAAGCATATTATCAAGCTTTGCAAACACATCTCCCATAGAGCCAGTGTATTCTATATCGTTTTGTGCATCCAGCTTAAAGTCAAGAGGTTCTCTGTTAAGTACAACCAGATGATTTCCTTTAAAATCCCATACAAGTCCTGCCGCAGGATATACCTTAAGTGATGTTCCTGCCACTATAAACATATCTGCCTCTTTTATAGCTTTAACTGCACTCTCGTATGCACCTGCTGGCAGCTGCTCACCATATAGTGTTACATCAGGGCGGACTGTTCCACCACATACTGTACAGTGCGGTACTGCTTCTTTACTTTCATATATATAATCTGATGGATATTTTTTTCTGCATTTCTCACAATAGTTTCTTGTTGTAGCACCATGAAGTTCTATAACCTTTTTACTGCCAGCCAGCTGATGAAGCCCGTCTATGTTCTGCGTAATCACAGCTTTCAATTTCCCCATTTTTTCAAGCTCAGCCAGCACTTTATGGGTTATATTTGGCTGAATTCCTCTTGCATCCATCTTCTGCCTGTAGAATTCAAAGAACACTTTAGGTTTATGATGAAGGCATTCTGCACTAAGAAGATACTCTGGTTCATACTTATCGAATTCAACGTCATGCTGGTTGTACAAGCCGTCTTTACTTCTGAAATCTGGTATTCCTGATTCTGTTGACACACCAGCTCCACCAAAAAATACTATATTTTCTGAATCCATTATGAACTCATATAACCTGTCAGCAGCTTGTGATGCACGAAGCAGCTCTTGTGCTCTTTTATATTCCTCTTCTGCCTTTTCATATTCATCTTCTGAATACTTTGTAGTTATCTGCTCCTTTGTAAGCCCTAATTCCAGCATAGATACTATTGCTTTTATTCTTTCCTCACTGCGGCCAGTTTCTAATCCTTCCTGGCGTCCTGCTTCTAGCCCTTCTTGACGGCCTGCTTCTAATCCCTCCTGGCGGCCAAGCAATTTACTTTCATCCTGCAATTTCTTTAAAGCATTACACATATTTACATTCCCCCTTCTATTATTATCAGCTATATTCATCAGATATGGTGCATCTGTCATTACACTGATCATTCTTAACACTTCTATTGATATATTTCTATGATTATATTTATCATATATATTATTGAAGTTTTCCTCATAAATGGACTTTGTAATCTCAAATACCATCTTTACGTCTTTATTCTTAAACTTATACCTGTCTGAATCCCTCACCTGTACAAGATTCATTTTATAATCTGTAAATATATTTTCTATCTCTGGTCTCATATGTATCATCATATCTTTTATACTGACAGGACCGTCCCATGGCATCTCTGAATAGTATAGCACAATTGTTATTATAGGATGAAGTCTATCATCCTTTTTCATGCCAGACAGAAATTCATCTGATGTCATTCCTGATGTATATCTGTTCTTGCCTTTAAGTTCATTATACTCTTTCAGATATCCAAGTCCATCATATATCATCGTTCTAAGTGGCATAGCATAATGTACTTTATCCTGTATTTCTATTCCTAATATATTAAATTCTACACCATCATACTCTTTCTTGACAATATCCCTTACACGCTTTAATGAGCTCTGTCCCTTCTTCCATTTGATTGTTCCTGATATATCTGTATCCATTTCTTTTAACATATCCGATTTTATAACATTTTTCCCATTAAATAATACTGCATTGAACAAATCTGCAAATCTCTCATTAACCCGCCAGAATTCTTTCATGACAATATCTGGCTTTATACTTTCTTTACTGTTCATAAAGCACCTTCTTTCGTTAAATGATTAAATCTATATTAGCATCAAGTAAATATAATTTTCATTATCAGAATATGCGTCTATTTGTTTATAATATTTGATTTTCATGTTTATTATTATATTTTTCTAATTCTTATGGAAAATAATCAGAACCGATAATGAATTACATAAATCAGCATTACATAAATCAGACAAATAAAACAATGTTGATAATGTTAAATAATCTTGTAAGTTGTAAGATTTTAATATAACATTTTTATGATGCAAGGTGCAAAATAGCTTTTAACCTTAACATCTTATTATGCATAATATATATTTAATATATCTTTTATATATAATTATGTCAAGTGTTTATAATAAATTATTGATATATTGTCAGAATGCTTATATGTTCATATATCATTATTAAAATGCTATCGTAACAAGCTGCTTCATTGCAGCTTCTATATATGTTTTCTGTTCTTCAACCCATAAATACGCCTAAAATATTGACATATTATATATCATATGTTATATATACTACGACAGATATACTATGTCTGTCGTAGTATGATGATGAACGTAGTATATGTATACAATTATCAGTGAGCTGCAAAATTTACTTATATACTCACATCATTAAAACCAACTACTCTATAACATAAAGAATAATATAAGGAGGTCTTGATATATGGCTGGCATCAGCAGCGATATCATAAGAGGATACAATGACACTATAATTCTATATCTTCTGCTTGACAAACCATCTTATGGTTACGAGATATCCAAGCAGATTAAAGCACTATCAGATGAAAAATACATTATGAAAGAAACTACTCTTTATTCTGCATTTACACGTATGGAAAAAAACGGATATATAACCTCTTTTCCAGGTGTTGGCGAGAATGGAGGGAAAAAGCGTACATATTACAGCATAACTGATGCTGGACGCGAATACTATAAAGCGCGATGTGACGAATGGACTTTAACTAAAGAGGTTATAGAACATTTTATACGTAAATAATAACACCACATATATATGAGGAGGATTTTATGGAAACTATTAAAAGCTATCTTGAAACCATGTTTGCCAATATGCCAGACACTCCTGAGGTTATCAGAGCTAAGTCTGAACTTTTTGGAATGATGGAGGATAAGTACAACGAACTTATATCCGAAGGAAAAAGTGAAAATGAAGCTGTTGGAACAGTTATATCTGAATTCGGTAATCTTGATGAGCTTGCCGACACTCTTGGTCTTAATGCCAACAGCCATGAGGATTCCAGCAAAACTGCCACACCTGATAAAAGAATACTGACACTTGATGAGACCAGACATTACATACGCACCTGCTCCAAAAGAAGCTTACTTATTGCCCTTGGTGTTATGCTATGCATAATTTCACCAATATTTCCTATAATAGGCGACATGATAGATATATTGATAGTAGAAAATATCATGATATCTCTTATGTTCGTAACTATTGCAGTTGCAGTTGCCATGTTTATTTTTGCTTCCACATTTCTTAAAGATTACGCTTACATAATGAAACATACATGCGTTCTTGACTATCAGGCATCCCAATATGTCCAGAATGAAAAAGAACGCATGAAACCAGTATATAGCATATGTCTCACGATTGGTGTCCTGCTGTGTATAGTATGCGTTATACCACCTATTATTATGGATAGCTTTAACATTGGCATACTTGAAGATATTTCCGGAGCACTTGTTCTAGCCATCTGCTCTGCCGGCGTAATGCTCATTGTCTTTCAGGCAAATGCAGCTGCTTCATACAGAAGGCTTCTATCACTTAACGGCATAACTACAACATCTGGTACATATACAAATACAGATACAAGTATAAATTCAAGTAAAGATTATAAAAATTTTGAATATATCAATCCAACAGCAGCCTCTGTCATGTCCGTATTCTGGCCTACTGTTTCATGCTTATATCTGTGTATAAGCTTCCTGACTTTTGATTGGCATGTGACATGGATAATATGGCTTGTTGCTGCTCTTATCTACAACGTACTTAAAAGTTTTTTATGTAAGTAAATGTACAGCAAATGTATAGTAAATATATAGTAATTGTGTAGATATTATCTACAACGCACTTATATCACCAAAATCGTAGAGAAACGGAGATTATTAATATGGGAAAAAGAATATATTTAGGCATCATATACAGCATAACAGCTATATGCATAATCATCGGAATTATTATAAATGTATGGGATATACCTTCATTATCATGGATGTCTGATTCTTTTAAAAGTAAAAAAAATATAACCTTTACAGAGAATCTTGAAGCCTTTGATTATCTTGATATTGATACCTCTTTAGGAAATGTAAATGTGATAAATGGAACCTCTTATAGTATCGAATATAAAGGGAATGCCTCATATCGTCCCGAATATTCAGTAAATAGCAGCACCTTAAAGATAACACAGCCTGATTCAGCCAGCAAAATTATTAAAAATATTCATTTAAAAAATGTTAAATCTGAACTGACTATCACTATTCCATCAGATGTTACCCTTACAACTGTAAACTGTGATATCAATCTTGGCAACTCAAAGTTGACTGGTATTAATGGTTCAGACATTACAGCTCACGTTGATATGGGAAATCTTACATTATCAGACTGCAGCTTTAGTCAGTATAATATTGATACTAATATGGGAAATATAGACATCAGCAGATGTTCCTTTGACACTATGCACCTTGACGTTGATATGGGTAACGCTTCTGTTAAACTCCCACGCTCTGATGCATACGGCTATAACCTTGAAACTGATATGGGCAACGTAAATCTATATGGCACAAACTATAAAAGAAACTGCTCATATAACACAGCGGCTGAAAAGATGATTACGGCTAAGGTTAATATGGGGAATATTGATATTTACGAATAAAGTGAATATTGTTGTTTAACACACATTCTTAACGTAGTGACGACAGCATATATGAGAAAAGCAGGTGCACACACATCAACGATGCCAGAAGCTTCAATTTACGCGAGCAACGAGCCAAAGTCATATTCCTGATATGACCTTGGCGAC
>OGFY01002547.1_pt1 | contig 10366 bp, 10 predicted proteins | sample 1570951 | NCBI WGS metagenome assembly OGFY01 (sample SAMEA2581942, study PRJEB24529) | metagenome | biome: Human gut stool | place: China | collected 2011
TCGTAGACTCTATTAAGGCAGATGTTGAATGGCTTGGAGCAGAGTGGAACGGAGACGTTCTTTTTGCATCTGATTATTTTCCACAGATGTATGAAGCAGCAATCAGACTTATTAAGAATGGCAAGGCTTATGTTGATGATTTGTCTGCTGATGAGATAAGACAGTACAGAGGAACACTTACTGAACCAGGTAAGGAAAGTCCATACAGAAATCGTTCTGTTGAAGAGAATCTTCAGCTTTTTGAGGAGATGAAGGAAGGCAAATATGCAGATGGAACTAAGGTTTTAAGAGCTAAGATTGATATGGCATCTCCTAATATTAACATGAGAGATCCTATTATTTACAGAGTAGCTCATATGACACATCACAGAACAGGAGATCAGTGGTGCATATATCCTATGTATGATTTTGCACATCCTATTGAAGATGCAGTAGAGGGAATTACACATTCTATCTGTACACTTGAGTTCGAAGATCACAGACCTCTTTATGACTGGGTTGTAATTGAGACAGGATATAAGACATCTCCAGAGGAGAATCCTAAGCAGATTGAATTTGCAAAGTTATATCTTACTAATGTTGTAACAGGTAAGAGATATATCAAGAAGCTTGTAGAAGATGGAATTGTTGACGGATGGGATGATCCAAGACTTGTATCTATTGCAGCTTTAAGAAGAAGAGGATTTACTCCAGAGGCTATTAAGATGTTCGTAGAGCTTGTTGGTGTTACTAAGGCACAGGGTTCAGTTGAATATCCAATGCTTGAATATTGTATAAGAGAAGATTTAAAGCTTAAGGTTAAGAGAATGATGGCTGTTCTTGATCCTGTTAAGCTTGTTATTGATAATTATCCTGAAGGTCAGGTTGAATATATGGAAGTGGCTAATAATCAGGAGAATCCAGAGATGGGAACAAGAAAGGTTCCATTTACCAAGGAACTTTATATTGAGAGAGAGGACTTCATGGAAGAACCTCCTAAGAAATATTTCAGACTTTTCCCTGGCAACGAAGTACGTCTTATGAATGCATATTTTGTTACATGTACTGATTTTGTTAAGGATGAGGACGGAAAGGTTACTGAAGTTCATTGTACTTATGACCCTGAGACTAAGGGTGGTAACTTCACAGGACGTAAGGTTAAGGGAACTATTCACTGGGTTTCTGCTACAGAAGGTTGCAAAGCAGAAGTCAGATTATACGAGAATATTGTAGATGAAGAAAAGGGTGTTTACAACGAAGAAGATGGTTCTATGAATATCAATCCGAATTCTAAGACAGTTCTTACAGAATGCTATCTTGAACCAGAGCTTATGAAAGCTGTAAGTGAAGATAAGTTCCAGTTTGTAAGAAATGGCTATTTCTGCGTTGATAATAAAGATTCAGAACAGGGTAAGCCTATATTTAACAGGATAGTTTCACTTAAGAGTTCATTCAAATTACAGAAATAGTGAGGTTATCCTTATGGAAGGTATTGGACAAAAGAAGGAAACAGATTATATTTTTGATAAGACAATCAAATGTGATGTATGTGGGAAGGAATTTAAAACAAAGCAGGTAAGAACCGGAAAAGCAAGATTTATTGGGACAGATGATATATTAAAGCCTCTATATGAAGGGATTGATACATGTAAATATGATATAATAATGTGCCCACATTGTGGCTATGCAGCCAGTTTACGTTTGTTTGGACATCATACTGAAAAACAGAGGCAGGCTGTAAGGGACAATGTGTCTTCAAGATTTACTGCAAAGGAGCCGGAAACAGAAACTTACAGCTATGAGAGAGCTGTGAAACGATGCAAGATGGCGATGCTTACAGAGATGGTGACAGGTGGCAAGATAAGTGAGAGTGCATATCTTTGCTTAAAGCTGGCGTGGATATATCGTGGGGAGATACAAGAGGCAAAGGCTAATGGAGCAGCACAAGAACGTATAAGTATGTATGAGAAATATGAAAAAGAGTATCTGGAAGATGCATACAGAGGTTTTAAACAGGCAAGAGAGACTGAATATCCTCCAATAGCGGGAATGGACGAGAATACGATAACATATCTGCTCACAAGCATTGGAATCCATTGTGGAAAGATAGATGAGGCCAGAAGATATGGTTCTGCTTTGCTTATATCCAGAACAGCCAGCATGAAATTAAAAAATAAAACAAGAGATGTATTGGAGACTATTAAAAAGAATTAGCACTAAAGGGGCGTATAATCATTATGAACAGGGTTAAAGCTTTTGTACAGAAGATATGGACCTATGATCTGGTTCACACAGCAGTCTATTCTATTGTTCTTGAACTAATAGTTGAATGTTTAAACAGAAGAGGGATAATGGGACTTGCATTTCCATTTATGCATCCAATTATTTTTATATACAATACACTTATAATAATGACAAGCATGACACTTGCATTATTCTTTAAGAGAAGAATGTTTGTGTATAGTGTGGTTTCTATTGTATGGATTGGATTGGCACTTACTAATTTTATAATACTTTCTTCAAGAAAAACGCCATTTACGGCGATGGATTTTTACCTTATAAAAGATGCTATAAAGGTTGCGGGATTATATGTGAGTGTTATACAGATTATTCTTATTGCATTGCTGGTTATAGCGGTTATTGCAGGACTTGTTTTTCTGTGGCGGAAAGCTCCAAAGCTTGAAGTGACAATTAAGAAAACAAAGTTTGTTGCATATGCAGCAGTACAGATGATACTTGTATTTCTTGCAGCATATGGAATGGGAATTACTCTTCTGTTTACAGGAACTGTTGAAGGTCACTTTGGTAATCTCGCTCAGGCATATAAGAAATATGGATTCAGTCACTGCTTTGTCAGCAGTGTGCTTGACCGGGGAATTAAAAAATCAGGAGATTATTCTGAGGAATATATGGATTCACTTAAGAATGATCTTGATAATGTTGATGTCGAAGCGAGCGAAAAGACTCCTAATATTATATTTGTCCAACTGGAGTCTTTTTTTGATCCTACACATGTAAAAGGAATAACTTTATCAGAGAATCCGCTGCCTAATTATCAAAAACTTATATCTCAATGTTCTTCAGGATATCTTTCAGTTCCATGCTTTGGAGCAGGAACATGTAATACAGAGTTTGAAGTACAGACAGGAATTAATATTGATGATTTTGGACCAGGTGAATACCCATATAGAACAATTATGAAATCCAAGGTATGTGAGTCTATGGCCTATGACCTTAAGAAGCTTGGTTATTCAACTCATGCAATACACAATAATGATGGAACATTCTATGATAGAAATCTGGTGTTTTCACATCTGGGATATGAAACATTTACTTCAATTGAATATATGGATGGGTTTGAAGAAACGCCTATGGGATGGGCTAAGGATTATATTCTTACAGGAGAGATTACTAAGGCACTTGATTCAACAGCTGGAACTGACTATGTGTTTACAATATCTGTACAGGGACATGGTGATTACCCGTCTACACCAATGGAAGGATACACACCAGAGATTAAAGTGACTAACTTTCCAGTTGCAGAACAGCAGGCATCATTTGAATATTATGTAAATCAGATTCATGAGATGGATAATTTCATAGGTGAGCTTATACAGTCTTTATCAGAGAGAGATGAAGAAACTGTACTTGTACTTTATGGAGATCATTTACCTACATTTGATTTTACAGATGAAATGCTTACTAACGGAGATAAATTCCAGACACAGTATGTAATCTGGAGTAACTTTGATATGGACAGACAGGAAAAGAATATTCAGGCATATCAGTTGTCTGCGTATGTAATGAAAAGGCTTGGTATATCTGAAGGATATATCATGAAATATCATCAGTCAAAGCAGGAACTTCCAGAGGATGAGTATTTGAAGAAACTCAAAATTCTGGAATATGACATTCTGTATGGTAAAAAGGAAATTTATGGTGGAGAAACACCATATGAGGCTACTGATCTTAAGATGGGTATTGATAATATTGAGATAACAGATGTCTATAATTATAATAATACAGTGTTTATAGAGGGCAGTAGTTTTAACGATTACAGTTGTGTTCTGATTAACGGAAAAGAATATACCACGGAAAAGGTGAGTGACCGTCTTTTAAGAGTTAATGGTATTAATGTAAAGAAGGACGATGTAGTTGTTGTCGCACAGAAGGGTGATGACAAAGTTGAACTCAGCCGTACAACTTTTACAGTAAAACAACAGAGTAAGAAAAACGCACAACAACAGTAAATGTGCTATCTTTAATTGACAGCAGGTACCTGAAATGGTAATATTAGTAAGGTGTTTCAAACATCAAGATTTTTTTTGGAGGTACTTGAAATGAAGGGTACAGTTAAGTGGTTCAACAACCAGAAGGGTTACGGCTTTATCAGTGATGAGTCAGGAAAGGATGTATTTGTACATTACTCTGGACTTAACATGGAAGGCTTCAAGTCTTTAGAGGAAGGCGCTCAGGTTGAGTTTGATGTAACAGATGGCGCAAAGGGTCCTCAGGCTACTAACGTAACAAAATTATAATCGGTTGTTTTTCAGTGTGCCTTTTTTATATTATATATAGAAAGATATATTGTAACACAATAGGATTATGGGGGCGGTCACAATTAATATTGGACCGCCTTTTTTAATAATATAATCTGGAGGTTTTATGGAGAATTTAAATATTAATTATGACAAGACAGTGAGTAATGCAACTGTCAGTATGATATCGGCAGGTGCAATACTTGTTATATCTGTTCTGATAGTTCTTCTTGTGCTGGTAATTAAGAGATGGAAGGGAAGATTTATACCTTTGGCATTAGGTGTTCTTTCGTATGCTGTGTTTGGGTTTATGTTTTCACAGCTTTTAATGAGTGTTCTTTCGCTTATACCTAATGTTGACCAGTCATTTACGTATAATACCAATGCATATGTGGTTATATATAATATTCTGTTTGCTACAGGTTTTGGTATTGCAAGATGGTTCACGGCAAAGATGATGACTGACAGATATAACAGATCCGGGGATGTGCTTATGGCAGGAACGGGGCTTGCAATTGGGGATACCGTTATTACTTATGCATTGTCAATGTTTACATTTTTTGTATATGCACAGGCAATATCAGCTAATGGATTAGAAAAATTTATCTCGGATATGTTTAACAGCGGAATGGCTGAGAGTGATGTAATTACATTGTATACTTCAAATGTGTCACAGCTGGTTGATTCGCCTGCGATTCTGTGGTTTTTAATTGCTGTATCTGCAGTTCTTGATATTGCACTTAATATAATGCTGTTTATGGTTGTATATGGCGTGGTAAGGAAACAGGTTAATTATATGTATGCATATTATGCGATAATTGCACAGTTTGTTTCTAATATAATGTTCCAGTTATATAATGCATTTTCACTTACTAATATTATTGTTTTGTTTATTGTTAAGCTTGTGATTGTGGGAGGAATAGCTTTATTTATCAAGCAATTCATTATGAAGGAGATAAAATACTCAAATGACTGATGTGAAAAAAGGACTAACAGCAGATGAAGTAGAGCAGTTAACAAATGATGGCATGGTCAATGTGTCAGTTGGAAAACAATCCAAGACCATTGGCCAGATTGTTGCGGGCAATGTATTTACATATTTTAACCTGATATTTGCTGTATTTGCTGTTCTTCTGGCTCTTGTAAGGTCATATAATAATATGACATTTCTTCCGGTAATTATTTCTAATATGTTTATTGGAATAATACAGGAGATAAGAGCTAAGAAGGTTCTTGATAAACTTACGGTGGTTAATGCACCTAAGACATCGGTTATAAGAGAGGGACAATTACATACTATAGCTTCGGAGACTCTGGTTAAGGGAGATTTGTGCGTATTTTCAGCTGGAAACCAGCTGAGTGCAGATGCAATTCTTGTTGATGGGTTTGTTCGTGTCAATGAATCATTAGTTACTGGTGAGTCTGACGAGGTTGTCAAGAATGCCGGGGATATATTACTCTCCGGCAGTTTTATTGTATCCGGAGAATGTAGGGCTGTGCTTACAAATGTCGGTCTTGATGCATATGCAGCAAAGCTTGCAATAGAAGCAAAAGCAGGGCGAAAGAAACACAAAACAGATATGATGCAATCTCTTGATAAGCTTGTTAAGACAATTGGTGTCCTTATAATACCTATAGGAGCCGGACTGTTTTTACAGAGCAGATTCGCAGTCGGTGGCTCAATAAAGAGCAGTATAGATTCAATGGTAGCCTCTCTTGTTGGAATGATTCCAGAAGGACTGTATCTGCTTGCAAGTGTTGCACTGGTTGTCAGCGTTATGAGACTTGGAAAGAAAAATGTTATTGTACATGAGATGAACTGTGTAGAAACACTGGCGAGAGTTAATGTGTTGTGTGTTGATAAAACTGGAACAATTACAAATAATACTATGAAAGTTCTAGACATATTTGATAAAAATGGAAATAGTCTTATAGACAAAAAAGAAGATTTAAAAATTTTAGCAAAATATATAAATACAATTGAAGATAAAAACATAACAATTGATGCTATAAAAGAACAATTATATGGAATTTCCACAGAAAAATTATCTAATATAGAAAAAGAAAATTTTAATTCAAAAAATAAATTTTCTTTTATAAAAATAGATGAAAATGTAACATATAAACTTGGAGCACCAGAAATATTATTAAATAAAGAATATGAAGAATTAGTTAATAAGAGAACAAAAAATGGCGAAAGATTAATTGCTTTTGTTGAAGTAAAAAATGATGAAACAATTCCTATTTTATTTATAAGTTTGAAAAATGAAATAAGAAAAAATGCAAAAGAAATTTTCGGATTTTTTGATAATAGAAATGTTCAAATTAGAGTTATTTCTGGAGATAATCCAATAACTGTATCATCAATTGCAAAACAAGCAGGAATTAAAGGATATGAAAAATATATTGATTGTAGAGAATTAAAGAATTATGCAGATATACAAAAAGCAGTAAAAAAATATATTGTTTTTGGTAGAGTTAATCCAGAACAAAAAAGACAAATAATTAAAGCTTTAAAAGAACAAGGATTAAAAGTTGCTATGACAGGTGATGGAGTAAATGACATTTTAGCAATGAAAGAAGCAGACTGTTCAATTGCTATTGGATCTGGATCAGATGCAGCAAGAGGAACAGCACAAGTTGTATTACTTGACTCGGATTTCGGAAAAATGAGAAATATTGTTTATGAAGGAAGAAAAAATATTAATAATATAACAAGGTCTGCATCATTATTTACTTATAAAAATATATTTTCATTATTACTTTCTATATATTCAATAATTTTTGCAATTCAATACCCATTAGAACCAAATCAAGTATCTTTAGGTAGTGCATTTACAATAGGTATTCCAGCATTTTTATTAACATTTGAAGAAAATCAAAAGAAACAACAAAATGGAAATTTTATGAGAAAAGTATTTACAAATTCACTTCCTGCTGCAATAACATCTTTTTTAGCAATTGTAGCAATGGTTAAATTTTCAGATTTATTTAATGTTGGAGTAAAAGAAATCACAACAGCTTGTAGTTATTTATTCTTTACTGGAGGATTTTTAATATTATATAAGATTATTAGACCATTAAATAAATATAGGACAAGTGTTATGTTTTTATGTATTTTAGGAATTATTTTAACAATTAATATAATGCCAAATTTTTTTGCAATAAAAGAAATATCAGAAAGATCTGCAATACTTGTTACATTGTTTGCAATAGCAGAATTTTCAGTAATTAGATGGGTTACATTGATATTAGATAAATATGAAAAAAACAGAAAAAGTAATGCTTAATACAAACCAGATAATTAGTTGATAATTATCTGGTTTTGTGATATAAAGAAACAATAAAAGGATGTGATTTTATGGAAAAAACAAATGTTATGAGAATATTAGATCAAAAGAAAATAAAATATAATGAATATTTTTATGGAGATACAAATGCAATAAGTGGTGTTGAAGTTGCAAAAGTTTTAAATGAAGATGCAAGTAAAGTATTTAAAACACTTGTAACTATTGCAAAATCTAAGCAAAATTATGTATTTATGATACCAGTTGAAAAAGAATTAGATTTTAAGAAATGTGCTCAAAGTGTTAATGAAAAAAGTATAGAGATGATTCCTCAAAAAGATTTATTACCACTAACAGGATATGTTCATGGAGGGTGTTCTCCAATAGGATTAAAGAAAACATTTAAGGTTGTAATAGATATTTCGGCTAAAAATTTTAATGAAATAATATTTAGTGGTGGAAAAATAGGATATCAGGTTGAAGTTGAATTAAAAGCTTTAGAAAAGGTTATAAATTGTAAATTTGATGATATAGTAAAGGAATGATAAAATTGAAAAATAATATTGAAGATTTATTAGATTCATTATCTAAAAGTAAATTTAGAGGTTCATTTCATTTAAATAAAAAAATGAAGGATTATGTAAAAGAAAAAGGATTTGATAAAATTAAATTAGATGCGAGAGATTTGATAACAAAAAGAATAGCACCAGAAAATCCAAATAATGATGGAAAACAAACACCAATGAGACAGGTACATCCAGTTTTTATTGCACAACATGCTACAGGTTGTTGTTGTAGAGGTTGTTTAGAGAGAATTCATGGTATAAAAAAGGGACATGAACTTTCAAATGAAGAAATAGAGTATGTTGTAAATACATTGATGTTATGGATTCAAAGAGAAATGTCGAAAGATTAATATTTTTAGGTATTATTGTTGTAAAGAAAATAAAATTACATAAGATTTGCAACAAGAGAAGAAATAGATGCAAATATGCCATTAACAATAAAACCAGAGCCAGATACAACAATAAGGGTGTTAATGGAATATAAAGGATTAGAAAATTCAATAAAAGTAGAAGAACAAAGCTTAGAAACACCGGGAAGAAAAGGATTTGTAGCAGTGGAATGGGGTGGAACAGAAATTAAATAGCATATTTAGAAATGATATTTATATAGATATCATTTTTTTTTAAGAAGAAATTAATAATTGGAAATTAAAAGTATGTTATAATAATTTAATGAGAAAAAGAAAAGAGGAAATGTGATGGCAAACATATTAATTGTAGATGATGAAAAAGAAATAGCAGATTTAGTTGAAATATACTTAAAAAACGAAAACTATAATGTATATAAATATTATTCAAGTAAAGATTTATTAAAAAACATAGATAAACTAGAAATAGATTTAGCAATATTAGATGTTATGATGCCTGATATTGATGGTTTTAAATTATGTAATAAAATAAGGGAAAAATATAATTTTCCAATTATTTTTGTAACTGCAAAAGTAGAAAATATAGATAAAATTACAGGACTTAGTATTGGAGCTGATGATTATATTACAAAACCATTTCAGCCTCTTGAACTAATAGCAAGAGTAAAAGCTCAATTGAGAAGATATAAAAAATATAACAATCAAGATAATACTATAAATACAAATGAGATAGATTTTAGAGGAATACGAATTAATAATTCTACACATGAGTTTTTCTTTAACGAAAAGCTTGTTGAACTTACAAAAACAGAATTTGCAATATTATGGAAATTATGTGCTAATAGAGGAAATGTTGTAAAAAGTGATGAATTATTTTCTAAAGTTTGGGGAGAAAAGTATTTTGAAAGAGATAATAATACTATAATGGTACATATAAGACACTTAAGAGAAAAGATGAATGATGGTGGAAGAAATCCGAAGTATATTAAGACTGTTTATGGAATGGGGTATAAGATTGAAAAATAATGATATGAAAAAAATAGTAAAAAGTACATTTTGGAGTTTTATAGTCCAATGTATGATTAGTTTAACTATAATGGGAATAATTATGATAATTTTAGCAGAAAGCAGAGCAATATTTGACTTTCAGTGGTTATACAATATTTTTCCACATTTATATGATTTACTTGATAATATATATGAATTAGTTTTTGAAAGAGCATATTTTATATTTATTATATTTGGAACTACATTAATAATAGTTTTAAGCTTATTATATAAATTATTAAATAAAATATTTTCTTATGTGTTTGCAGTTTCAGAATCAGCAGATAAATTATTTGACAAAAATGTAGAGTATATAAATTTACCGCCAGAAATGGTAGAAGTAGAGAAAAAATTAAATCATTTTAAAACAGAATCAATAAAAAATGAAAGACTTGCAAGAGAAAATGAACAGAAAAAAGATGAGTTAATTGTATATCTTGCACATGACATAAAAACACCATTAACATCTATGATAGGATATTTATCATTGTTAAGTGAAATAAAAGATATGCCACAAGAACAAAGAAATAGGTATATTGACATTGCACTTGATAAATAATATAGATTAGAATATTTAATTA
>OGFY01002549.1_pt1 | contig 10360 bp, 10 predicted proteins | sample 1570951 | NCBI WGS metagenome assembly OGFY01 (sample SAMEA2581942, study PRJEB24529) | metagenome | biome: Human gut stool | place: China | collected 2011
AAGTTGCCCCGCGTCGGCGCTGATGCGCGAGAACCGCTCCGCCTGCATGTCGCCGCGGGGGATACCGCGCGCTTCGAGCGCAGCACTCCATCGGGCGAGCAGCTCCCGCAGGCTGTCCAGCAGCGCGGGCAGGCGCGACATGAGCTGCGCACTCTGCCGCAAGAGGGGCGGAATCAGCCCCCAGAGCATTCCCAGCACTGCGCCGAGCAGTGTCAGCAGGGCGATCGCCGCCGCCGCGCCGCCGGGCAGCCGCTTTTCCAGTACTTTGCACAGCGGCAGGGACAGCAGCGTCAAAACGCCCGCGACTGCCAGCAACGACAGCATCGACATGATCAGCGACCAGAATGCGACCACCAGTGCGACCGTGCCCGCGATTAGCAGCCCCACTGTCCATTTGCGCCGCGTGACGGCTTTCTCCATGCGCTTTTCCTCCTTTCGCAGCGAATGGGAAAACGGGCAGGACGCATGATGGTGCAATCCTGCCCGCCTCCATTATTGCTGTCCTTCGCTCATGTCCTGCACGGCTTTCTTGACTTTGTTTGCGCCTTTCTGGACATCCTGACGAATGCCGGGCAGCATCATCAGCCCAATGCCCATCACCAGACCGACCGCCGAGCCAATCAGCATCTTGTTCACTGCGTTTCCCTCCCTTCCAAGAGAATTTCGCCTTCCGGAACGAGAACATCGCCGTCGGGTGAAGCGGAAAAGTGGCGGATGCGCCGCCGTCCGTCGCGGAAATCGTCAATCAAACCGAGGGAGACCTCCAGCTCACTGACGAGCAGATTGTCCGCGCTGATGAGCACATCCGTCACGCAGCCGAGGGTCAAGCCGCGCGTATCCTTGACGGTGCGCAGGCGGAAATCCGTTTTGCGGGGCAGGTGTGTTGGGCAGGCGCGGAGGATGACGGAAACGTCGCCGAGCAGGGCGATGCTGTCCCTCGCGACCCACTTTGCGCCGCCGAACCCGCGCCGGACAATCAGCCCGCGCAGCGCGTGACCGTCGTTTTCGAGTACGGCGCGTTCCACATGGCCCTGTGAGCGCCCGCGCAGCACGGCGGGAAGCCCCAGCACGCGCGTCAAATGCACGTCACAGGTCATCAGCGTCCTGCACGGGTTCTTCGTCCGCGTCCTCCCACGGCACGCCTGTCCACGAGCCAAGCACGTCGGTGCGGCTCATGCGGCGCTGAGCGTCCGCGAGCGTTTTCACCAGCGGACTGGGGTGCAAAGGTCGTTTCCTGTCCATGCGGCATTCCTCCTTCCGAGATGCAGTCTGCCCGGCTTTGGAGGAGCGCATGATGGGAATCCCTGCTTGTCCGGGAAAAATGGACGTAATACGATTTCCAGATTCACCTGCGCCATCTGCTTGCGCATTCTTATCTGGAAATAGTATAAAGCAGGATTTTTCGCGAAAAAAGGCGAATTAGGTGGATGGACGGCGGCGGTCGGGCTATCGCCACCACCGTACAAATGAGGCGGCGCCGATAGAATATCCGGGACTCCCGCGACGGGGGCATGGACAGGCGCTTCTCCAAGCCCGATAGCATGGCCAAACTGCGGAAAATGGTGTATGACAGCAGAAAGAGAGGATAAACATGGCTGACTGGCGATTCCAACTCGTTGACCGCTGCCTCCTCGATTGGGATGTGATGCAGCTTTTTCCCGGCGCACCGCAGGACGAGTACGAGGCGGAAGCCTACGCTATTGCCGCGCGGCTGCCGGGTTGCCGATGCGAATCCGACGTGCAGCAATGCCTGTACGAAGTGTTTGCTGCTGCGTTCGGAGAACTTGCGCCGGAGCGGGATGCGTGCAAGGAAACGGCGGAGCGGATTTGGGCAGAAATCAAGGCATGAGAGAAAAGCACCCCGGAGAGGCGAAAAGTGCGTGCTCCGGAGGGAGTTAGATTCTCCTTCTCTGCTTTGCGCATCCGCAAAATCCCCTTGCAATTCTGTCACACCCTGCTATATAATAGGAACCGAAACAAACCACCGCAGGAGGTACACACCCATGAAAATCACCATTCTGGACGGCGCTGTGGAGAATCCCGGCGACCTGAGCTGGGAAGCCCTCGCCGCCTTGGGCGACTTGACTGTCTACGATTATACCGCGCCGGAGGAGATTCTCCCCCGCATCGGCGACGCGCCGATCATCCTCACCAATAAGACGCCCATTACCCGCCAAACGATGGATGCTTGCCCGAATCTGCGCTACATCGGTGTGCTGGCGACGGGCTTCAACGTCATTGACATTGCGGCGGCGAAGGAAAAGGGCATCGTTGTCGCAAATGTTCCGTCCTATGGCACGCAGGCGGTCGCGCAGTTCGTGATGGCGCAGCTGCTGGAAATCTGCCACCGTATCGGCCATCACAACGACGCGGTGCAGCAGGGACGCTGGACGGCTTGCCGAGACTTCTCCTTCTGGGATTATCCGCTGATGGAGCTGGCGGGCAAGACGTTCGGCATCGTCGGCTATGGGCGCATCGGTCAGGCGACGGCGGAACTCGCCCGCGCGTTCGGCATGAATGTCATTTATTACAGCCGCCACGGATCGGGCGAAGGCTATGTGCCGCTGGACGAACTGTACGCCCGCAGCGACATTGTGTCCCTGCACTGCCCGCAGACCCCGGAGAACGTCGGCATGATTGACAAAACTGCGCTGGCGAAGATGAAAGACGGCGTGATTTTGCTCAATACCGCGCGCGGCGGGCTCATCAACGAAGCGGATTTGCGGGATGCTTTGCTGTCTGGCAAGGTGTACGCCGCCGCGTCGGACGTGGTTTCCACCGAGCCGATTCCGGCGGACAACCCGCTGCTGGGGCTGGACAACATGATTATCACGCCGCACATCGCGTGGGCGAGCCACGAGGCGCGCCAGCGGCTGATGGATACGGCGGTGGAGAATGTAAGGAACTTCTTGAATGGGACGCCGAGCAACAACGTGGCGAAGTAAATAGAGTCCCCCGGAACGCTGAAATCCGCCGTTCCGGGGGCATCTTTTTCCCTTTCCATCCCGCAAGGAAACAAACGCCCGCCCGGATTGTAAACCTGCGCGGAATTTTCGGCGAATGTGTGTCTTTTTGCGCCGAAATGTGCTACAATGAGTCGTTACGAAGCATAAGGAGGCAGCAATGAAGGAGCTGAAGCTGGCGTGGCGATATGTCCGCCGTCACTGGTGGCAGTACATTCTGGGCATTCTGGCGCTGTTCATTGTGGACGAGGTGAATACCTATGTGCCGCGGTTCACAGGCGAAATTACCAACGGGCTGGATCAGCACACGCTGGATATGGGCGGCGTGATGGGGTTGGTCTGGAAGATTGTGCTGATTGGCGTAATTATCGCGGTGGGGCGTTTTGCGTGGCGCTTTTTCCTGTTCGGGTCGGCGCGGTCGATTGAGAAGGAATTGCGCAGCGATTTGTTCGCGCACTTATCCTCACTCTCGCCGCACTATTACAACGAGCACAAGACCGGCGACCTGATGGCGCGCTTCATCAACGACCTGCAGGCGGTTCGCACGCTGGTGGGCATGAACGTCATCAGCGCATTCGACGCGACGGTGATGCTGCTGCTGGTGCTGTGGCAGATGATGACGTATGTCAGCCCGAAATTGACGGGTGTGGCGGTGCTGCCGCTGATTCTCATCATCTTCGGCGATTACTTCTACGGCAAGGTGATGCACAAGCGCTTTCTGGCCAAGCAGCAGGCGTTCTCGACGCTGACGGATCAAGTGCAGGAAACGGTGTCGGGCATCCGCGTGATTAAATCCTTCGTGCAGGAACGCAAGGAGCTGTACGCCTTTGCGAAGACGACGCTGTTCACGAAGGAAAAGAACCTCGGCGTTGTGCGCCTGCAGGCGCTGGCGATGCCGCTGCTGGACTTGATTGTCGGTATAGCGAGTCTGCTGACGCTGGCTTACGGCGGCTATCTGGCGATTTACGGCGAAATCAACATCGGGCAGTTCATCAGCTTCAACTCGTATGTGACGATGCTGGTGTGGCCGATGATGGCGGTGGGCGAGTGCATCACGAGCGTCAGCCAGGGGCTGGCGAGCCTGCGCCGCATTCAGGAGATTTTTGACGCGAAGCCGGAAATCGTGGACGGCGACATGGTGGACCCTTCGATTCAGACGCTCAGGGGCGATATCGACATTGAACACCTGTCCTTTGCCTATCCCGACCAGCCGACCGTGCCGGTGCTGGAAGATGTGTCGGTGCATGTGAAGGCAGGCGAGACGCTGGCGGTGCTGGGGCGCACCGGTTCGGGCAAAAGCACGCTGCCGAGCCTGCTTATGCGCCTGTACGACGTACCGGACGGCATGATTACCATCGACGGACACAATCTGCGCGAAATCCCGCTGGCGGCGCTGCGCAGGAATATCGCCTGTGTGCCGCAGGATAACTTCCTCTTTTCTGACACGCTGCAGAACAACATCGCGTTCGGCTCAGACAACAAGTCACTGGACGCGGTGCAGGAGGCAGCGAAAAACGCCTGCATCCACGATAACATCATGGAGTTCCCCAAGCAGTACCAGACGCTGGTGGGCGAACGCGGCGTGACGATTTCCGGCGGCCAGAAGCAGCGTTCCTCCATCGCCCGTGCGCTGATGAAGGATGCGCCGATTCTGCTGCTGGACGATGCGCTCTCTGCTGTTGATACGGACACAGAACGGCAAATACTGGATAACCTGCGCCGCCTGCGTAAGAACCGTACGACCATCATCGTAGCGCACCGCATTTCTACCATTCAGGACGCCGACCACATTCTTGTGCTGGACGAAGGCAAGGTGGAGGAGTACGGCACGCACGATGAGCTGCTGAACAACGGCAGGCTGTACGCAAGCCTGTACCGCAAGCAGCAGCTGGAAAAGGAACTTCACGAGGAAGGAGGCGCTGCACATGCGGAGTAAGTTCGGGGATAACGAGCCGCAGGACGTTTCGTATCACGGCAACGCCTTCCTGCGCCTGATGGGCTACATCAAGCCCTACTGGAAAACGGTTGCGCTGTGCTGTGTACTGGTGGGGCTGCTGACGGTGTTCGACATTGCCCGCCCACGCATCATCGGCGACGCGATTGACAAGTACATCACCCAGCAGAGCGCGCAGGATCTGCCGCCGGAAACGCGCTTTCAGGGCATTCTGATTGCGGCAGGGCTGTATGTGGCGATTCTGCTGCTGCAATTTATCTGCAACCGCCTGCAGTACCTGAAGATTCAGGAAACCGGGCAGAATATCGTTTATGCCTTGCGCAATGAACTGATGGCGCATGTCGAAAGCCTCTCCATGCGCTTCTTCGACTTGACGCCTGTGGGCAGAATCGTTACGCGCATCACCAACGACACCGAGGCGGTCAATGACCTGTATGCCAACACGATTGTCCGCCTGTTCCGCAACGTCGTCAAAATCATCGGACTTGCCATTATTATGATGGTGATGAACTTCCGCATGGCAATGCTGTCGTTCGTGCTGGTACCGGTGATGGCGGCGCTGACGGGGGTGTTCCGCAACTTGAGCCGCAAGACGTACCAAATCGTCAAGACGCGCATCACGACGCTGAATACCTTTTTGAGCGAGCATCTGTCGGGAATGCGGGTCATCCAGATTTTCGCGCGTGAGAAGGAGAAATGCGCCGAGTTTGAGGAAAAGAACGAATCCCTCTACCGCGCGGGCGTGCGCGAAATGATGGTGTTCGCCATTTTCCGCCCGTCGATTTACTTCCTGTCCGTTATCGCAATGGCGATTATTCTGGGCGGCGGCAGCGCGCTGGTGCTGGACGGCGTGATTTCCATCGGTATGCTGTACACATTCACGGAGTACATTTCCCAGCTGTTCACGCCCGTGCAGGAGCTGGCGGAGCAGTTCACGACGCTGCAAAGCGCCATTGCGTCCGCCGAGAAAATCTTCACCCTGCTGGACGAAAAGCCCATGCTGTCCGACAAAGCGGACGCGAAGAAGCTGCCCGCTGTGCGCGGCAAAATCGAGTTCGACCACGTCTGGTTCGCATATGATAACGTGAACTGGGTGCTGAAGGACGTGTCCTTCACCATCGAGCCGGGGCAGAAGGTGGCGTTCGTCGGCGCGACGGGCGCGGGTAAATCCTCCATCCTGAACCTGATCGGGCGCTATTATGACGTGCAGAAGGGCAGCATCCGCGTCGATGGCGTGGATGTGCGCGACCTGACCCGCGACCAGCTTCGTGCCGCTATCGGGCAGGTACAGCAGGATGTGTTCATCTTCACGGGCGACATCAAGAGCAACATCCGCCTGCGCGACGAGGAAATCACTGATGAGCAGGTACGTCAGGCAGCGGAATATACCAATGCGTCGCGGTTCATTGAGCGGCTGCCGAACGGCTACGATGAGCATGTGACGGAGCGCGGCGCGACGTTCTCCGCGGGGCAGCGGCAATTGCTGTCGTTTGCCCGGACACTGGCGCATGACCCGAAAATTCTGATATTGGACGAAGCGACGGCGAACATCGACACGGAGACGGAACAGTGGATTCAGGAAGCGCTGGAGCGGCTGATGCAGGGCCGCACGTCGATTATGGTCGCGCACCGCCTTTCGACCATTCAGCACGCTGACCGCATTATCGTGATGCACCACGGGCAAATTCGCGAATCCGGCACGCATCAGGAACTGCTGAAGCAGGACGGCATTTACAAGAAGCTGTATGAGCTTCAGCTGGCATAAAAAGAACAGGAAGCGGCAGAGCCTAATCTGGATGTTGATGATGCGGATAGATCCGCCGACGAAGGTGATCATGAACCTGTGGAAAAAGGAGCAGCTTGACGTGTGGGGCAGCCTTCGGGCTTCCGTTCCATAAAGAAAAAACCAATATGATAGAATCTGCATCATAAACAAAGCGACAAATCGGATTTGGTGAGGTGATTTTATGGCGAGTGACCAAGAGAAAATAGCAATTTTATTTATACATGGCATTCTTGGAACTACAAGTCATTTTGAACCTTTTTTATCGCTTGTTCCTCCAAATTGGTCAATATGCAATCTATCGTTAAAAGGTCATGGAGGAAGTGTAAAGGACTTTTCGCAAGCCTCTATGACTGAATGGAAGCAGCAAGTAAAGAATGCTCTTGAAGAACTATCAGAAACCAACAATAAAATCATTATTGTCGCTCATTCCATGGGGACACTGTTTGCTATACAAGAAGCGATAGAAAAACCGGTAGAAGAATTATTTCTTCTAAATGTTCCGTTAAAAGTGAGAGTTACTCTTCGTTTATTTAGAACATCATGGCGAGTTTTTACAGGAAATATTAAACCTGATGATAAATGGTCTCTCGCAGCACAAAATGCGTATAGCATAGAAAGAGATAATCATATTTTAAGATACTTTGGTTGGATTCCAAGATACCTTGAGTTGTTTTCTGAAATACGAAAGACAAGAAAAATCATAGGGAAATTACTAACACCGTCGCATATATATCTATCTATGTTAGATGAAATGGTTTCCCCTAAATGTAGTAAATTATTTAAGGATAACCCTTGTATATGTGTCAAGTCTTTGCAAACTTCTGGGCATTTTTATTATTCACCGGAGGATCAGTGTTTAATGAAGGAAGATTTTAATAAAATGATTCAGAATGTTCAAAAAGAAATTTCAAATTAAGGAGGTCTATATGAAGAAAACGCTAAATTCCAGTTTGTCGAACTGAATCAATATCCATAGCAACCATGCGCTACGGTGTGTGGCTGCTTATTTTTGCAAAAGGAAGAGACGCAAGCCGGCAGTCGATGAAGTGCCATCAGCTGCCGGTTTTGCATGGGCAATACCGCACAACTTGGCGGCGCGTCGGGTGATGTCTTTTCCGCCATCAGCCAATCGCGAAATGGGTGCAGGGACAAATGAAACGGGACGAAGTCCCCTGCTGTTCTTTTGCTGCACAGACGTTGACGAAGGGACGGACTTCGTGCTATCATAGACGCTGTGTTCCGACTTTTTTCGACAAGAAGGCATCAATGACGATGAATCGTAAACTCTTTACGAAGGGCTTCCGGCATGGAATCCCGATTGGGCTGGGCTACCTATCCGTTGCGTTCACGTTCGGCATGAAGGCAGTGGCGGATGGCTTGTCGCCGCTCGAAGCGCTGCTGATTTCCATGACGAACGTCACCAGTGCGGGGCAGTTCGCCGGGCTGCCGCTGATTCTCGCACAGGCGTCGTACCTCGAAGTCGCGCTGACGCAGCTGATTATCAACCTCCGATATGCGCTGATGAGCCTGTCCATCTCCCAGAAGATGGATTCGGATATGAACACACCGCGCCGCCTGTTCTTCTCTTTCATGAATACGGACGAGATATTCGCTGTCGCATCCAGTCAGCCGGGGAAGGTCAGTCACTGGTATTTGTATGGGTTGATGACCGCGCCGTACCTCGGCTGGTCGGTCGGTACGATTCTGGGCGCGGTCGCGGGCACGCTGCTGCCGGTTTTCCTCCGCAATGCGCTCGGTATCGCGATTTTCGGCATGTTCCTCGCCATCATCCTGCCGCCCGCGCGCAAGGAGAAGCCCGTGCGCATTGTCGTGCTGATGGCTATCGCGATGAGCCTGTGCTTCCGTTATGTGCCGATGCTCTCGCAGGTGTCCAGCGGGTTTGTCATCATCATCTGTGCTATTGCCGCCTCGGCGCTGGGCGCGTGGCTCTTCCCCGTGCAGGAGGAAGAAACGAAAGCGGGTGATGCGCAATGACGGCAAATTTTCCGATTTATCTGCTTGTGATGGCGGGTGTGACATACCTGATTCGGATGCTGCCGCTGACGATTTTCCGCAAGGAAATCAAATCAACGTTCATCAAGTCGTTCCTGCACTATGTGCCGTTCGCGGTGCTGGGGGCAATGACGATTCCCGACGTATTGTATTCCACGGGGGATATGCGCACGGCGGCGGTTGGTTTGGTGGCAGCGGTGTTCCTCGCGTGGAAAGGGAAGAGCCTGCTGACGGTGGCGCTTGCGGCGTGCGCGGCGGTGCTTGCGGCGCAGGGGGTTCTGCTGCTGTTCTGATGGTTATTGCAACGAAAAAGGGGATTGTGTCCGAAATCATGGACGCAATCCCCTTGCTTGTTATTCCAGACTGCCCAGCAGCGTCGGCAGAATTGCCACGGCGGTCAGGGCAATCAGCAGCGCACGCCGGACGTGGTGCGGCTTCGTCATGACTGCCCGCCGCTCTGCGCGTTCGGGTCGAAGAGGCTCATCAGGTGGGTGCTGCTGCTTTCGAGGGTTGCCATGGCGCTCTTGATGGCGGACAGGTCATCCGCCGTCATTTTGTCGGGCTTGGCACGCCCAATCAGATGGCGAAGGGCAGCTTCATCGTCCTTGACGCGCTTCTTCTCGTCTTTGTCCAGCTGCTTGCTGCACTGGTTCAAGGCAGCGCTTACCTGCGCCAAAAGGTGCTGCGCCTGATTGATGGTGTCCATCAGGTCGCGGCGGAAAGCGTCCTGCGCGGCGTACTGCTCCGCATCGCGAATCGCCTGCTGAATTTCATCCTCGCTCATTTTGTTGTCGGCGGTGATGGTGATGGATTGGGCGCGTCCAGTGTCCTGGTCGCGCGCGGAGACGGTCAGGATGCCGTTGGTGTCAATATCGAACGTGACCTCAATTTTCGGCACGCCCGCCATTGCGCGGCGGATGCCCTTCAGACGGAACTTGCCGATGCTCTTGTTGTCCCGCGCCATCGGGCGCTCACCCTGCAGGACGTTGATTTCTACTGATGACTGGAACATGCCCGCCGTGGTGAACACTTGCTGATAGTGCACAGGCAGGGTGGAGTTGCGCTCGACGACGCGGGTCGCGACGCCGCCAACCGTCTCAATTGCCAGCGAAAGCGGGGTCACGTCCAGCAGCAGCAAGCCCGTGGAGTTTGTCAGCGTCGTGTGTTCATTCAGCGTATCGCCCTGAATCGCCGCGCCCTGCGCCACGCATTCGTCGGGGTTGATGCTCTTGCTCGGCATGATGCCGGTCAGCTGGCGCACCTTCTCCTGCACGGCGGGAATGCGCGTCGAACCGCCGACCAGCAGCACCTTGCCCAGCTCGCTGGCGGCAATGCCCGCGTCGCTGAGGGCGCTGCGGACAGGACCTTCCGTCCGCGCAACCAAATCCGCCGTCAGTTCATTGAACTTCGCGCGGGTCAGCGTCTGCTCCAAATGCACCGCCTGACCGCCGACTGTGCTGATGAACGGCAGGCTGATGGTGGTCATCTCGGTGACGGACAGCTCCTTTTTCGCTTGCTCTGCGGCTTCCTTCACGCGCACCATAGCCGCCAAATCGCGGTGGAGGTCAGCGTGATGTTCCCGCTGGAAAGCATCGCAGACGAAATTCACGATGCGCTCGTCGAAGTCATCGCCGCCGAGGTGGT
>OGFY01002551.1_pt1 | contig 10349 bp, 5 predicted proteins | sample 1570951 | NCBI WGS metagenome assembly OGFY01 (sample SAMEA2581942, study PRJEB24529) | metagenome | biome: Human gut stool | place: China | collected 2011
GGGTTATGTACAACCATATACTATATATTATGTTTCATACCCTGCATATACATAACAGGCTTTAATTTTATTCATTATAATACATTGGTAATAAAGTGATTATATTAGACCATACTGAATCAATTATGAAGCAGAATGAAATAGAATCGCTTTGTTGTCATCAAAAAAGGGAAAGATATGAGAGGGGAACAATCACCGAACGGATTACATTACGCCAGGGAACATTTGTCATGCAAAAATTACATGACAGATATTGATACAGGATTCAAATATATTAAATTCGACACTGAGAAATGCATAGAGGAAGAGTATACCCACAAAAATTATCTTTTATTTTTTTTAGAAGGAGATTTTTCAGTATACTGTAACCAATTTTGTAACCGCACGTTTCATAGCAATGAAATGGTAGTGTTGCCTAAATCTTCAATGATAAAGATTTCCGCAACAGACAAATCCCAAATGCTGGCTATGGCATTTGATATACCTCAAAGCAACTGTGACAAACTTTTATTTCAAGGTTTGAGCTCCATTTGTGAAAATATTGACTATGATTTCAGCCCTATCCCCATGCGCTATCCACTAATGCCGTTCTTTGAAACTGTTGTTCACTGTTTGAGGAATGAAATGAACTGTACATACCTACATAATGTAATAGAACGTGAATTTTTCTTCCTACTCAGGGGATTCTATAATAAAAAAGAAATTGCTACACTTTTTCACCCTATCATTGGGAAGCAATTAGAGTTCAGAGATTTTGTCATGCAGAACTATTCAAAAGTAAATAATCTTGATGAGCTAATTACACTGTCAAATATAGGAAGAACCAGCTTCTTTATTAAATTCAAAGAAGAATTCGGAATTACCGCAAAACAATGGATGATGAAACAATTAAAGAAACGTATTTTGGGAAAAGTTATAGAACCGGGTATATGTGTCAAGCAACTAATGGAGGTATGCAACTTTGAGTCGCAAGCTCAGTTATACCGCTACTTCAAACAGCATTTTCGCTGTACTCCAAAGCAATTAATAGACCGTTATCAGGCGAAAACCGATAATCTTTAAGGAGAACTGCGGGATCGTACAAAAGGAGAGTATTAATGTACTTTTTGATAATGGCTATTCGCAAAAAATAGTCTTATTTTGCAACATCGCTATTATTAAGCGATTGATATACTCTCTATTACAAAATAGATACCGTTTACAAATATAAGTTATAAATATGAGTTTTACAAAATTTGAAGAACAAATTCATGTTTCATATTATAACAGATTGGTCACAATACGATTCACCCGCGCCAGCGTCTCCTGATCGAATTCTTTAAGATATACTCTCGTCATTTCTTCTGAAGTATGCCCTAATCCCGCACTGATGATAGAAATAGGCGCCCCGCTTTCTCTTGCCAGTGTAGCCCAGGTATGCCTTGCAGTATAGGTAGTCAGCCGGACATTTATATTTAACCGAAAAGTGATCTTTTTTAAATACCGGTTCACCCTGCCTAAAGCCAGGCGATACTGATCGTAGATAGATGTCGACAAAGATGTATCAATAATTGGAAACACATATTCACTGTCATTCGCGTATTTATCAATCAATCCCTGCATCTGAGGAGTGACAACTATATGAATCAGCTGTTGTGACTTATGACGTCGATAGCTCAATATTCCATCACGAATATTCTTCTTTTTTAGAAATACAATATCAACGAAAGCCATTCCCTGGGCATAGAAGCTAAACAAATACATATCCCGTGCAATGTCCATCCCAGAATGAACAGGTAAAATAAGCGAAGAAAGTTTCTTCATATCATCTTTATTGATTGCACGTTTTATAGTCTTGCAGGGTTTTGTCTGAATATAAGTAAAAGGATTCTCGCTTTTAGGCTTAAATCCATCCCGGATAGAGGAATTATAAATCGTCCGGAAATTACGCAGATAATAATTAATCGTATTCCTCGCCAGTCCTTGTGCATTCAAATAGTCCTCATACCCTACCACAAAGCTGAAGTTTATTTCCTCCATCCTGATATCCGACTTACGCGCAGATTTCATACCTATATATTTTTTCAGAGAAATATAGGTGCTATGATAGGCGGCTGCAATACCGTCTTTCCCCATCTTTTTTTTATAAGAAATCTGTGTTTCTATATACTGCATAAGTAGATACGAACGATGATTCTTCTTCTTTTTAAACTCTACGATATCATCTACTAAATACTCTTCATTGTTCCTTTCCAACTCCAATATACGATTCTGGAATCGCTTATAGTCCCGTTTCAACTCACGATTTATCTCCTTTATTTCTTTCATGGAATAAAGCGATGCTTCACAATACTCAACCTCCAAAGCTCCATCAGCCAGTTGTTGCTGAAAGATATGATACTTGGTATAATAAAGCAACTTTCGCCTCCGGTGGATAAACTGAAAAACCAATGGAAATGTACCATTATTAAGCATTCGCTGTTTATTGAGCAATAACTTTATAGATGCCATAATTCTACTTTAAACCTGTTAATTTTTTATTCAAAACAGTGCAAAAGTATAAAATGTTCTTTACTTATAGAATTCTTTAAAATTTAAAATGATTCTTTAGTTGCCCTTATATAAATAATTAAAGAATTCCAACAATAAATTGTTTGTTTTATCCTAAATCAAGCATTAATTCGTCAATATAATAAAAATAACTATTTGTGCTTAAACTCGCAAACAAGTCAATTCTGCATTAAAATGAGTAAAGCTTCTTATACTGTTTTGAAAGTTATAACACAAAAATACATAGTTTTTCTAAATCGTTTGCATGTTTCCTACCTTCTTAATGTTCTATTTTTCGAACTACATTTAACATGTATTTCTCTAAAACCAATAGATTGGAAAATTAAAAGACGAATATCAAAACTGCTACAATATATGTATCCAAAATCAAAACTACTCAGATTTAATTCCTCTTTTTTCGAAAAAAGAGAGACTTGAGTGAATTAAACAGGCACCCGGTTTATAGCCCCTATAGCAGTTCTAAGATTTTGTTTACTTAGATTACCGCGCAGTATGTCTGCGATAATTACCAACAACAATCATTATCAAAGAAAGACAATTGTAGTTATATAAAAAATAGCAACAAGTTTATATAAACCAGCCTATACGTTTATAATAAATTCCATGATCGTTTATAATAAACGTCCCCACCGTTTATTATAAACTCCCCAAATGAAATTCACAATAAAATCATCAAGTTTTTAAGACAAAAAAGGCTGCAAACTTCATAAAGTCTGCAGCCTTTAGCCTATATCTGGTACTCTATCACCTAAGGTTTCTCAGGAAGATAGTCCATACTTGTTGCTATATTATACCATTTAGGAATATGATTTTACTTTTTTCTTTCATCTGTTTTTTATAGGTTTATGCTATTGATCTACAAATATACAACATTTAAAAGCGTTTGTCAAGTACCTGCTGCGTTTTCAAATATGCGTTCTTTGCATTAATGCCCACCTAAATTCATTTTCATCCATGTACACGACCTGTCAGCATTACTATGAACTAATGTTTCGGTATAGGTCTTTGTAGACAATGTGGCACACAACCTCATCGCATCTTTATTAAATGAACGATTTAAAGGAATGGTAAAAGCAAGTTCATAACCTCCCGACCCAACAGAAGGAGTGATTTGTAATCCTTCCAACTCACTATTCTCCCATTTCCCCTTATTACCTTGCCAGACAGTTATATCGCCTTTATATGAACACCATACCTTATAAACACCTTCAGCAGGTTCTTTCAAACATTCATTCTTTGTATCAAGATAGATAAAAACACCGCTTCCTTTTTGAGTTCCTTGTCCACCGGAATACAGTTCTCCATCCTTAACCTTGCAGGTGATATAAAGATTATCTGCATCTTTCCCGACTCCTAAACGTAAATTACAGATTCCGGTATGACCAATAAAAATAGGATAGTTTACAATATCAGAAGAGTTCACTTCTAAATCCCGCATTACATGTCCTTTCATGAAAAACGGAGCCTCCGTCCCCCCCTGATAGTTACTGGTAGCAAGAGCTGCTATAGTATTCGCATCCCAAACAGCTACAGAAGGCCATACTGCATGCTTTCCCGCAGGCACAGGAAAAGGGCGCGTGCGCCTTACAAAGTTACGGGCATTCTTGTCACCTATTGCCACTTCCATGGTACTATAAGGCAGCCTGTCACCCAACTGATCGTCGTGACGTATATCATCCACCTGATAAGAAAGTAACGTTTCTCCTGTAGGAAGTACACCTAAATAAGGAGCTCCCATATAAATCCAATCTTCTACAGGTTCGCCCAATGCCATAGCACGATTTGGAGAATCCGCCAATACAGGAGACGACCAATTATCCGACAATTTAGTACGTACGGTGTATGGTTTGAAAGTAACAAACCCACAATCTTCTATCACACAAACGATTTCATCGCCAACCACCTTACTTACCGGCATTCCATCACGACTACCTGCGCGAAAACAAACTGTCTTATACCCTCCCCATGTCTTACCATTATCCACTGAGGTCATCATGGATATTTCCTGTTCATTAGAATGAGTATATGGCCCCTCATTAGCAAAATAAACTTGCACCTCTCCATTAGGAAGTTGAAGAAAAGACGGTTCCCAACAACCGTCAGAAAAACGAGGTTCCGCTTCATAAATAATCTGAGGATCGCTCCACGTTACTCCATTATCAGTACTACGGCGTACCGCTATAGCAAACGGAGTTATTTCGGGTGTTTGAGGACGATAATTACAAGCAGCCAGCAAATCCCCATTAGCAAGTTGTATAATTTCTGAGTTAGCGATATTTATTCGGGCAGTTCCTTTATCATTCGTTATACTATGGATGGGGAAAAGAATAACAGGATCCCCCCATGTACTACCTTCATCTGTACTACAGCGCATTTCATAGCCTGTATCATAGTTCTCATATACAGCCACCACTGTATTATCCTGTAAACGGATGGAACGTGGATATCCTCCCCTAGTTGCCAGTTGCCGGATTGTTCCATAATCCCAACCAATACGAACACCGTCAACAGGTTCTCCTTTTTTAGCTAAATAAGGGACTCCTGGATCTTCTCCGGCACCATCAGAGTTTCCACAGGCCAGAAGTGTAAGAACACAAAAATTCAAGAGGCTCAATAAACGCCTTGTTTTTGTTTTCATGATATATCAACAGTTTTATATATAACAAATTTTCCTCCCTAAACAGATAAATACCTAGGGAGGAAATACAGTTTTATTTATTCCCAATAGGGAGATTGTACCAATCCTATCCGCTTATCCATTTCACTCTGCGGTATAGGGAACAGATAATGTTTCTTTTCGAATACACGAGAATCACCTACTGTTGAACGTTTACTATAATCTACCTTATTAGTAGCAGTTATATTCATACCATGCATATATCCGTTGTCTGTTTTCTCTGCAATTTTCCAGCGGTGACAATCGAAATAGCGATGTCCGGCTTCGAACGCTAATTCTATCTGACGTTCATGCTGAATACGTTCACGCATCTTATCTTTGTCCAAGCCTTTTGCCAATCCCGGCAAACCGGCGCGTTTACGAATAGCGTCTACATACTTGTATACATCATCTACAGGCCCTTCAGCTTCATTCAATGCTTCCGCATAATCCAGATAAAGACTACCTACCCGGAAAAGGATAGAGGCTTCTTTCATTCCTCCCTTACCATTAATCACATCTACACCTTCATCAGCAGTTTTTCGCAATAAGTATCCGGTACAGCAATAATCTACTTTGGAGACATTAATACCATCTTTTCCACCTTGCCAAAATTCCAATTGGCGACCACGCCACTGTTGACCATTAAAATTGATTGAAGCATAAAAACGAGGTTCACGACCGACATACATATTATAAACTCCTGCCGGATAATGTTTGCCAGCCGTTGCCGCAAAACCAGTTTCCGAGTAGCCGCTTGCTCCATTTATTATAGGCGTTCCATCTGCATTATATCCGATAATCGGTGTTGAACCATTAGCCATTTCATAGGCATCAACCAGTTCCTGAGTAGGACAAAGACCGCTCCAGCCTCCCATACCGTTGGCTGCCATACATTTCTCCTGATGGATATTGTCACTATAGCCTGTCCCTTGATTTCTGGCAAAGATATATTCTTTATTCCATTTTTTTGAAGGTAAGAATAACTCCATATAGTTTCTATAACCGTTATCAGGTTCATCCGAATAATACAAACCATAATAAGAAGAACCCTCTATCTTATCTATTGCTTCTTTGGCAGCCGCAGCAGCTTTTCCCCATTTAGAATCATCTTTGGGAGCAAAGAGCAATGTACCGTCTTCATTGGCGAATTTAGCATAATCAGCATTTCCATTGACCAGCGGACTTGCAGCATAAAGCAATACACGTGCTTTCAAAGCATAAGCTGCGGCTTTTGTAGCACGCCCATACAAAGATTCGGCCACCGTACCACTCGCATTGGTATAAATCATCGGCAACGCTCCATCAATGCCATATTGACAATCTGAAACTATAAAATCTACGCATTGATCAAACGTATTTCGAGGGAAATATGTCATTTCATCATCCATTTTCAGCGCATGATCCATGATAGGAATAGGACCGTGACTACGCAACAGAAAGAAATGCAACATTGCGCGCATAAAACGTGCTTCACATATCCACACATTTTTTGTAGCTTGCGCTGCCGGACATAAGTCTATATTTTCAAGAAACACATTACATTGACGGATACCTTCATAATAACGCCACCACATTGCATAAGACGTACCCTGACTGGAACTACCTTCGAGCATTTTAGGATTCCAGCTACCACGATTCATTTCTTTAGCCATCGGATAGGTCCAAGTGATGTTCATCTCATCAGATGCACCACTCCAGGCAACTAATGCCCAATAATCATTATCATTATAGTTAGTTTCACAAGGAAGGTAATCGTAAGCTCTTAACAGAAAACGTTCTGTATAAATTTCACTGGAAAACACTTCCTCTAAGGTTATGGAAGTAGCATCGTCCGGAGTTTTATCCAGATAATCACTACATGAAGTCGATACAAATGCCCATGTCAGCAAACATAGTCCTGCCACCTTTATTTTCATTTTCGATATTTTCATATTCATATTTATTTAAAGTTAATCTGGAAACCAAAGTTAATAGTTCGTTGCATCGGATAGTTACCTACACCGTTATTCGACTCCGGGTCTACAATCTTGATATAATCAAGTGTTAATAGATTTTGTCCGTTACAGAACAGACGGATATTATCCATAAACATCTTATCAATCAGTCTTCCTTTGAATGTATAACCTATTTCGGCACTCTTCAAGCGCAAGTAAGAACCATTACGCATATACATTGTGGAAGTTTGGTAGTTATTGTAACTATTAGCATTAAGAACAATAGGATATTTTGCAGTAGCAGCTGTTTCAGATGTCCAACGATTATCATACACCTCACGCAGCACATTCCATGTGCCCTCACCATTCAGGAATGGATAAACAGTTGCTCCTTCCAAAAAGAAACTTGTCTTGGCAGCACCCGTGAAAAATAAGCTGACATCAAAATTCTTATATGCCACCGTACCACCAAATCCAAACATAATCTCCGGAGTACGCGGGTCACCAATAGCTACTTTATCATACTCATCCACTACACCGTCACCATTTATATCTTTGTATTTAATATCCCCGGGACGAACGGTACTTTGGAACGTCTGCTTCGGGCTGTTTTTAATATCATCCTGATCCTTGAAGAATCCTAGTGCCACAAGTCCGAATGTCTGGTCAATACGGCGTCCCCGAGCATCTTGATATTCATACTTCGGCTTCGGTTCATCATTTTCAATAATCTTATTACGGGCAAACGAGAAATTCCCACGTAATGAGTAGAATAATCCGTTGGCAACTCTTTTTTTCACTTCAAGTGCGGTTTCAATACCTTTATTCTCCGCCTTACCTAGATTTCCTACCGGAATACTTGCACCTGAGAAACCAGCCAATACAGGCACAGTTTTACGAGTAATCAAGATACCGTCACGCTTTTCTTTAAATATATCCACCTGCAAAGAAACCACATCGTTGAATAACCCCAGATCAAAACCGACATTTAACTTTTTCGCTGTCTCCCAAGTTACATTCTGATTACCGGTCTGCCCTTCCATAATACCTGCCATATAATTATTGCCTTCTTTCCCCATATATCCTGCCGACACATTCATATTCATGGTAGTTAGATAAAGGAAACGGGTGCTGGAAGAAATGTCGTTACCCACCGTACCATAACTTCCACGTAATTTCAAGTTGCTTATCCACCAGTTACGGTTCCAAAAGTCTTCATTCGTCAAAACGTATCCCAATGATACGGACGGGAAAAAGCCATAACGCTTACCTTTCGGGAACTGTTCCGAACCGTTATATCCGAAATTGAACTCTGCAAAATAACGTTGCAAGTAGTTATAGCTGGCACGTCCCGCAATACCCTGACGACGATAAGGAACGGATCCCGTACGGTCCGTATTACGCAAGTTTACATAATCACGACGGTTGAACAAAAACATTCCAGTAATATTATGCATACCAAATGTGCGATCATAATTGGCTGCCACTTCATAGTAAATGGCACGGTTGGCACTTTCCGCTAAAGTCACATTCTTAATATTCTCATTACGAAGTATATTATAGATGGCATTGCCCTCCGCGTCTTCTCCCATATACTGTTTTACTTCAAAATCCTTATAATATTGTTTATTATTAGAATAATAATGGTCGTAAGCAAACCGTCCGCTTACTGAAAGCCCTTCTGTTACAAGTGAAGATAAATCCCAACGTGCAGAAAAAGTCCCTTGCAATGTATTCCAGTTTTGTGTTTCATAACCACTCTGTGTAGTCATACCCCATGGATTATTACCAAGATAAGTCGGTGAAGCACCTGGTGTACCATCCGGATTCTTTACAGGAAATGCTAAAGGAGAAGTATTACGAATCGCATAAAAGATATCATATTGACTCTTTCCTGGGAAATTACGATTCTGAATAATACCGCCAACCCCTAATTCTACTGAAAGATCTTTCGTGAGATTTACATCTACACGCGAACGATAATTATAACGGTTTACACGACTGTTTGTACTATATGCATTATCGCCATTATCGCGATAAAGCCCACTCTGCGTTGTATAACCCACATTTACAAAATAGCGTACTACTTCGGTACCACCGGTAATATTTAAATTTGTAATGCTCTGTGTTGTATTCTTCTTAAGAACTTCGTCCACCCAGTTCACATTAGGATAAAGATAAGGATACTTTCCACTCTTGAAAGCATTCAACTCATTCTGAGAATAACGTGCAGATTTTCCATCATTAGCCAAGGCTTCATTGATAGCATTAGCATAGGTAGAAGCATCTGCCATTTTCGGAATTCGAGTTTGAGAATTAAAACCATGATCATAAGAGAAGTTTATCTCACGACTTTTGTATTTACCACGTTTAGTTACGATATTCACTACACCGTTTACACCACGGAAACCATAAAGGGCTACTGCTGCTGCATCTCGCAAGATACTAACAGACTCGACTTCTTCAGGAGAGATATAATTCAATGCTTGATAACCATTATCTCGTTCCAGACCATCCACCAACAACAATATACCATTTTTATCATTTAATGTCTTTTGCCCACGGATAGCCATAGAAGAAATCTGGTCCCAAACATTACCTGTCTTCTGCATAGTATAAAGTCCCGTTACATTACCATACAATGCATTACCTACATTAAACGTAGAACGATTATCAATTTGATCGGCATAACCTGTAGACACAGCAAATGGAGATACCGCATTGGTCTGATTCAGACCAAAACCGTAGTTAACTTTCTCACTTGAGAAATCCATAACAATCGTCAGGTCTTTCCCATCAGCTACAGGCACAATTTTAGTATCATCCCTACCAGTACGTACCTGCAAGCGTTTAGTACGATCGGCTATAATTTCAAATTTACCATTACGGTCAGTCGTCGCCTGTACCAACGGATTGTTTTCAACGGAAATCAATACACCTTCTATCGGATTGCCTAGTTTATCAACCACTTTGCCGGCTATATTGGCTTCCTCTTGCGCCCAGCTTTTCAGAGAGACACAAGCCAACATTGCTAAAACTATTATTTTATATTTTTTGATGTTGTTCTTTCTTTATTATATGGTTATTTTTACCTTTATTTCCAACCCGGGTTTTGTGTCAGTCCATATCCTTTGTTTACTTCCGAAGGCTGGAAATCAGCTAAATACCATTTAGGATTAAAATTGCTCCACCACGTTCGAGCTATA